>FRDC01004007.1_pt1 | contig 12126 bp, 10 predicted proteins | sample 1106171 | NCBI WGS metagenome assembly FRDC01 (sample SAMEA3930566, study PRJEB13176) | freshwater metagenome | biome: Drinking water system; feature: drinking water; material: water | place: Singapore | collected 2014-12-20
TGAAGGAACTGGAGACCAAGGAGGCGCAGAAGCTCTACTCCGGCACGATGCTGCGGAGCGTGGTCGCGGCCAAGAAGGCGGCCGGCGCCGCGGGCGAGGCGGCCGAGGACGCGGCGTTTCGCAAGGAGTTGGAAGCCCGGGCCAGGGCGCTGCCGTTCGACAAGGTGCGCGAGATTCTGACGCGACAGAAGGGGCAGGCCGAGATCATCACGCGCGATCTGTTGCTGGGGCAGATCAAGGGGACGCTCGACCCGATGGTGGAGGGGAGCAAGGGCGAGATCACGGGGGAGATGGCGCGGGGCCTGGTGAACATCCGCTTCGCGATGGACTTTGCCCTGCCGCGCAACGCGGCGATCGCCGCGGTCTTCGGCAAGGTGATCGAGGAGCACGCGACGGCCGCCAAGGACATCTGGGCGGAGCGCGCCGTGGTGCTGACGGAGAAGGACAGGTTGACGCCGGTGGTGATCGCCGTGTGGGACTCGGGCGTGGACCAGTCGATCTTTGAGAAGACGGGCCAGGCGTGGACGAACGAGCGCGAGAAGGTCAACGGCAAGGACGACGACGGCAACGGGTTTGTCGACGACATCCACGGCATCGCCTTCGACCTGGACAACCAGCCGGTGGTGGACCTGCTGCACCCGTTGGATGCGCTCACGGGCGACAAGGCCGAGGTGGTCAAGTACACCAAGGGTCTGACGGACGTGCAGGCCAACATCGACTCGCCCGACGCGGCCGCGCTCAAGAAGCACCTGGCCACGCTGAAGGCCGACGAGGTGGGAGCGTTCATCGAGAACCTCGGTTTGTTCGGCAACCACATGCACGGCACGCACGTGTCGGGCATCGCGGCGGAAGGGAACCCCGCGGCCCGCATCCTGTGTGCGCGCATCACGTTCGACTACAAGCAGATTCCCACCAAGGCGCCCAGCGTGGAGGATGCCCGGGCGGGTGCCGCCGCGGCCAAGGCCACGGTGAACTACTTCAAGGCGGCGGGCGTGCGGGTGGTGAACATGTCGTGGGGCGGCTCGCGCCAGGACATCGAGGATGAGCTCGAGAAGAAGAACGTGGGGAAGACCGTGGAAGAGCGGGCGGAGATGAGCCGCAAGATCTTCAACACGATGAAGGAGGGGCTGGACGAGGCGATGCGGAGCGCGCCGGACATCCTGTTCGTGGCGGCCGCGGGCAACAGCAACAACAACAGCCAGTTCAGCGAGATGATCCCCTCCGGGCTGGAGATCGGCAACATGATCACGGTGGGCGCCGTGGACCAGAGCGGCAAGCCCACGGGCTTCACCACCTTCGGCAAGAACGTGAAGCTGTACTCCAACGGCTTCGAGGTGGAGAGCTACATCCCCGGCGGCGGGCGGATGAAGGCGAGCGGCACGAGCATGGCAGCGCCCAACGTGACGAACCTGGCCGCGAAACTCTTTGCGCTCGACCCGAAACTGACGAGCCGGGAGTGCGTGGAACTGATGATGAAGGGCGCGGACCCGATGCCCGGCTCGAGCGAGGCGGAGGGGCGGCTGCTGATCAACCCCAAGAAGACGGTGGAGATGCTGAAGAAGCGGGGGGGGTGAGGGAGACGTCAGCCGTCAGACGCCAGCCGTCAGACGCCAGACGCCAGACGCCAGACGCCAGACGCGAGATGCCGGGTGGCTGGAGTCTGAAGCCCGGCGTCTGGAGTCGTTCACGCCTCATACCCTCGGCTCATGAGCAGCGAAGCGAACCAGAAGGGCGTGCCCGGGGCATCCGACGCGGCGGCCACGAGCGGCGGCGGCAAGAGCATGGATGCGATCATGGCGTTGTGCAAACGCCGCGGGTTCGTGTTTCAGGCCAGCGACATCTACGGCGGCATCAACGGGTTCTGGGATTACGGCCCGCTGGGCGCGCAGCTCAAGAAGAACCTGCGCGAGGCGTGGTGGCAGGACATGATCATGAACCCCGCGTGGGGGCGCAAGGGGCCGGGCGGCGAGCGCGTGCGCTGCGTGCCGCTGGAGACGTGCATCATTCAGCACCCCAAGGTGTGGGAGGCGAGCGGGCACGTGGCGGGTTTCAATGACCCGATGGTGGATGACAAGGAGACCAAGCAGCGGTTTCGAGCGGATCATTTAGTCGGGATGTTTTTGTTTCCCGACGGTGCAACGGGCTTTGATCCGGACCATCCGCACCTGCGGGACACAAGTCTTGTCATGCTCAAGGCTGCGACCGTTGTTGCCAGCACTTTGGGTGAGGCGGCACAGCAGGTCACGGACGACGCGAAGTCAGTCAAGCTGGACCCGCGCTTCGGAAAGCGCCTGAAGGGCGTAGTTCTGGGGACCTTCGAGCCAGGCCCAGTTCCGAAGCAGTGGTTGAACGTGGAATTCCATGACGGAAAGGCCGTTCCCGCGGCATTGCAGGTGATTCCGATTGATGCACTGACGAGCGCGCCGGCCGAGTATCCGTCACCATTCACGGGGAAGCCGGGAACACTCACTGAACCCCGCCAGTTCAGCCTGATGTTCGACACGATCACGGGGGCTGTGCGCGACGAGGCGAACAAGGTCTATCTTCGCCCAGAAACCGCCCAGGGCATCTTCATCCACTTCAAGAACGTGGTCGATTCGACGCGCGTGAAGATTCCGTTCGGCATCGGTAACACGGGCAAGAGTTTTCGCAACGAGATCACGCCGCGCAACTACATCTACCGCTCACGCGAGTTTGAGCAGGCGGAGTTGGAGTTTTTCTGCCACCCCGATGAGAGCGCGGCGTGGTATGCGTTCTGGCGCGACTTCCGCATGGATTGGTGGAAGTCGCTGGGTCTGGCCGGAGAGAACCTGATCCTGCGCGAGCACGCCAAGGACGAGTTGAGCCACTACTCAACCGGAACCAGCGATGTGGAGTACCGCTTCCCGTTCACCGCCCCGGGCTTCGGCGAACTGGAAGGCATCGCCCATCGCGGCTCCTACGACCTGACGCAGCACCAGACGCACAGCAAGGTGAAGCTGGACTACTTCGACACCACGCGCGGCGAAACACTCCCCAACGGCGGCAAAAAAGGTGAGCGCTACATGCCGCACTGCATCGAGCCGGCCGCGGGGCTGGATCGCGGCGCGCTCGCGCTCATCTGCGAGGGGTACACGGTCGATCCCTCGCGCCCCAGCCCGGAGATCTTGAAGCTGCACCCGCGCATCGCGCCCATCAAGGCGGCGGTCTTCCCGCTGATGGATAAGGACGGCCTGCCCGAGATCGCCGAGAAACTCACCGACGAGTTGTTCGCCAAGTTCGGCAAGGGCGGGTTCATCGAGAGCGATGCGAAGCAATCCATCGGCAAGCGCTACGCCCGCATGGACGAGGCCGGGTGCCCGTTCTGCTTCACGATTGATGCCGACACGGTGAAAGACCAGACGGTGACGGTGCGTGATCGCGACACCGGCAAGCAGGAGCGGATCGGGATTGACAAGGTGAGTGTGTATCTGGGTGAGAGGCTGGGAACGTGACGGTGATGCGCACGTTGACGAAGTGACGCGGCCGGCGGCGGCCTGGTATCCTCATGCCCACGATGAGCGCAGCGAATCGTGGCGCTGAACAGCCCCTGACGCAGACCTCGCGCCACGCGTGGTGCCACTTCTGGTTCACCACGTTCGGTGCGTGGCTGCGCGGCGACGAGCGAGGCTTCCGTGACCACGACCATCGCGTCCATTCATCGGGCGACTATCAGCACCCGCCCGACCCGCGCGAACATGCCGCGCTGCGGGCTTGGACCGCGGCGCACATGCACAAGCCGCCGGTGCGACTCACGCCTGCCCTGCGAGCGCGGGCCGGACGCGCGCTGGTTGAGAAACTCCGCCGCGACGCGGCTGACGTGAAGGTGTTGGCTGTTGCCGCAGAGCACGTGCACGGCGTGCTGCTTTGCCCGGCGGCCGCGACTCGCGCTGTCATTGGCAACGCCAAGCGAGCCTCGTCGCCGCGCTGCGAGACGCGATCCCCGGGTCGCTCTGGGCTCGCAAGTGCGGCTTGCGCGCGATCGTCTCAGACGAGCAGCAGGGGCGGGTGTATGACTCCATCGTCGCCCACATGCGCGAGGGTGCGTGGGTGTGGACCTCGCGCGAGGGAGAGTGGCCTGCGCCGGGCGGGTGACGTCGGGCAGCGCCACGATTCGGCCTTCGGCCTCATCGTGGGCATGAAAGGGTGCGGCATCGCGGGAGTGTGAGCGTGGTAGGATCATCCATGCACCCCACCGTCGCCCGCACCATCCACATCTGTTCGCGCACTCCCGCCGTGTTCCGCGCCCTCGTGGGCGGGCTGGATGCGCACTGGACCGAGCGCGACTACGGCCCGATGCCGCTCTCGACCGCCGCGGCGAGGGACAACCCCGACTCGGTGGGCGGGGCTCGCACATGGAGCGTGCGCGAGATCATGGCGCACATGCTGTTCAACGAGCGCACCGACTGGATGCCGCGCATCCGCTGGGTGATGGAGCACGGCGAGGGCAAGGCGTTCACGCGCTTTGACATGATCGGGCACCGGCCGCTGCTGGCACGCCACACGCTCGCGGAGATGCTCGACCTGTTCGAACGCGAGCGCGCTGAGAGCCTGCGGGCGCTGGAGGCGATGAACCTGACGGGCGGCGACCTGGAGCGCGGCGGCCTGCACCCGGCCCTGGGCAAGGTGCAACTGCGGCACCTGCTGGGCGCGTGGATCGTGCACGACCTGAACCACATCGCCCAGATGTGCAAGGCCATGGCTTACCAGGCCAAGGACGATTCCGGGCCGTGGGAGCAGTACATGTCCATCCTCTCGCCGCCCAATCCGCGCGGCGGGGCACCGACCCGGTTTGCTTGAAGTCGCGGCAGCAGGATCGTGCGAGAACCGCGTTTGCGCGCGCACCGTGGTCCGGCACACCGGCATGCCCAACGAAAAAACGTGCTTGGTGCGTTCGCCGGCCGGATTTCCGCGAGTGCTGCGTGATACGCGGCCAGTGCGCGGCGTGAACCGGGTGCCGCCCGCGCGTTGCCGCGGCCACCGTCGCGCGCGCATTCACGGTCCGCCTCCCGGGGGTGTGGCGGCGTGCGTTGCATGGTGCGACGTGCCCAGCCGCCGGGCCCCAGGCAGAGCGAGCGCACGCATGAACATCCGCACGGCCGACTTTCGCGATGTGGGCGAGCACGGGCTGAGCAGCACGCGGGTCGAGGCGCTGCTCGCGGAGCACGCCGCGGCGGCGCTGCCGCGTATGCGGATGCTGTGGGCGTATTACCGCAACGTGCTCACGCTGCGTGCCAGCGAGGCGGGCGGGGGGTTGGGTGTGCAGGGCCGGGCGTATCGGTTGGGCCAGGAGCGCGGGCTGCCGGCGCGGATCGTGGGGCCGGCGGGGGCGAGTGGACTGGCGCGGGTCAGCGCGGCGGTGGATGGCACGGGCGCGGCAAGGCGTGAAATCGCCGTTGAGAACGACATCGCGTGGCGCATCCACGCCATGGTCGATTTTCTCTTTTCCAAGCCGATTCGCCTCACCTCCACCGCCGCGGACCCCGCCCTGCGGACGTTGATTCAGAGCGTGCTCGACGAGGCGTGGGAGGCTTCGGGCGGTGCCGTGCTCTTGCAGGATGTGGCGTTGCTCGGGCACGTCTACGGGCATGTTGACCTGCTGGTGCGGGCGCAGGCAGCGCTCGCGGGTGCCGCGGGGCGGCGCTCGCCGGTGGAGGCGGCGCGGCTGCTGCGCATCGAGGCGATCGAGCCCACGCGGGGCGTGCCCATCATCGACCCGCGCGATTACCGGCGGTTGGAGGCGTACCTGATCCGCACGACCATCGAGGGCGCGGAGGGCGGCGCGATCGTGTGTACCGAGGTGCTCTCGGGCACGCGGAGGCACGTGTACGAGGAGGAGGCGGGCCAAGCGGGGCGAGGTGCCGCGGCACGGAGCGCCAAGGCGCGGCTGGTGGCCGATGAAGCCAACACCGTCTGCCCCGGCGAGGTGCCGGTGGTGCACATCCAGAACATCAGCCAGCCGTTCGCCTACTCGGGGCTGAGCGATGTGGAGCCGCTGATCCCGCTGCAGGATGAGCTGAACACGCGCCTCTCAGACCGGGCCAACCGTGTCACGCTGCAGAGCTTCAAGATGTACCTGGCCAAGGGGATCGAGGGCTTCGACCAGCGGCCCGTTGGCCCGGGCCAGCTCTGGACCACCGAGAACACCGATGCCAGCATCGAGGCCTTCGGCGGTGATGCCAGCAGCCCCAGCGAAGACCGGCACATCGAGCAACTCCGCGACGCGATGGACAAGGCCAGCAGCCTGCCGCCGCTCGCCACCGGCGTCGTGCAGGCCAAGGTGGGCAACCTCACCAGTGAGAACGCGCTGCGCCTCACCCTGGGCGGCGTGCTGACGCGCACCAACCGCAAGCGCCTGCTGTACGGGCGCGGCATCGCGCAGGTGTGCCGCCTGGTGCTGACCGCGCTCGACCACGCGGGCGTGCTGCGCACCAGCGATGAAGACCGCAGGATCAAGGTGGAATGGAGCGACCCGCTGCCCGCCACGCCCGAGGGCGAGTTGCAGACGGCCAAGGCCAAGCTCGCGGTGGGCATCGACGCGGAGCGGGTGCGCACCGAACTGGGCTACGGCGTGGCGGATGAGGGCGTGGTGTGAGAGGAGACGCCAGACGCCAGGCACCAGACGTCAGACACCAGACACCCGGCGCGAGCGCGGAAGCGGCAACACGCAAAGTTCAGAGCACAGAGTTCACAGTTCACAGGACGTAGGCCCCAACCACGGAGAACACCCATGCCCGGCGAAGGACTTGTTGACGGCGATGTCACACCCGACACGAATCCCCCGCCCCCTCCCCCGGTGCCCGCGCAGCCGGGCGCGCTGCAACCCAGCGTGCAGGCGGGCGATGCCGCCGCGGCGATCGTCGCGCGGCTCGCGTCGCTCGAAGAAAAGCTCGCTCAGGCCGTCAGCGCGCTCACGCGCTTGGAACGCCTGCGGCAGATCGAGCAGGCGCTGCGTGCCGCGGGCGCGGCAGACATCGCTCTGGCCATGCCCGCCGTGGAGCGCAGCATCGAGGCCGCGCCGCAGCAGGGTGTTGACGAGGCGGTGGCGCAGTTGCGCCAGAGTCGGCCGGGTCTGTTCATCGCTTCGCGTGCCGGCACAGGCGCCACGGGCGCGCCCAACCCCTCGGCCGACCCGCGCGCTAGCGAGCTTGCATCGCTGGCGTTGCGTGCCGCGAGCGGCGACCCGAAGGCCGTGCGGGATTACCTGCGGGCCAGAAGGGGGGAGTGAGACAAAGGGCAAATCGCAAATCGCAAATGAAGGGACAGGGCTGACGGCCCAGCACCCAGCACGCACCACGCAGGACTCAGGACCAGTTCGTTCCCTCGCACCATACAAGGAGACTGACCCATGCCGTTCACCGGAAAAGCCACGTACGCCGCGGGCGTTGACCTGCCCGAGCTCGCCGAGGATGTCTCGGACCTCATCGGGATCGTCAGCCCCTACGAGACCCCGCTGCTCGACTACCTGGGCGATGCCAAGCGCCCCGCGTCGAGCACGATCCACGAGTGGATCGAGGATGCGCTCGTATCCCGTCTGACAAACGCTGATTGAAGGGCGCTGCACGTGTCGCGCGGCAGGTAGAGCGTACCCACCCTGCGGTCGGGATCAATCTCGATCTTCGGGATGAACGCGTGGACAGCCGAACGTGCCTCGATCATCGGCGTGCCGGGCTTGAGAGCCCGTGCGAGGTCGGCGACTCGCTCGCGTGCCCAGGCCCGCAAGCGGTCGGGGTCGATCGACTTCGGGGACGCGGGCATGTTGGCCACGTCGGCCTCGAGCGTCTCGCGGCGGCGCTTCAGGTCCACCAGCGCGGCCCGCAGTTCGCCAACGTCGGCGAGGTCGCTGTCCGAAAGCAGCGCGACCGTCGTCTTGATCCGCTTGTTCAGATCGGCCAGTTCTCTGCTGCGGTCCGGTTGCACCTTCGTGGCCGCACCACGTCCGCACGCTGCCTTCACGAACTGCTCGATGGCCCGCTCCACCCCGGCCTTGTCGGCCAGGAAGGAGGTCCGCAGTTGTTCCAGCACCCAGCGGTCGAGCGCGGCGGCTTGGATGTGCGTCGCCTTGCAGACGCCGATCCCCTGCGCCCGGTAGCCACCGTCGGCGTAGTACCGGATCTCGCCCGCGCTGTTCTTCAGCACGCAGCCCCAGAAGTTGTGACCGCAGTGCTTGCACCGCACGAGCCCGGACAGCAGGTACCGCTGCGTCGGGCGGGCCAGGCCACCCGCGTTGCGGCGCTTGGCCATCTGTTCATGCGCCTTCCAGAACAGGTCCGGCGGCACGATCGCCTCATGGACATTCTCAATGACGATCCAGCGGTCCTTGGGGTTGCGCGTCGTCTTCGCCACCTTCTTCGGGATGGCCGACCCGTCGGACGCTACCTCATGGATCTTGCCGAACGTGCGACGGTTCCACGCCAGCGCCCCGCGATAGCACGGGTGGATCGACTTCACCGCCATCTGGTTCCAGCGGGCATGCATCGGGCCTTCGATGCCCTTGGCGTTGAGTGCGATGAGGATCGACCGGAAGCCCAGCCCCTTGGCGCACATGTCGAAGATGTCGCGCACGACGGCGATGTGCTTCGGGTCGCCGGGGATGAGCCTCACGATGTCAGACTTCATCTTCTTGGGGAGTTTCTCCTTCGGATCGATGAAGCGCAGGTGGCGACCGTCCGGCCCGAACTCCTGGCGTCGCCCATCGGGGAGCGTCCGGACGGTCTTGAGCACCTGCCCGTTGGCGGACACGTACTGGCGGTCGTAGCCGTATGGGGAGCGACCACCCATCGCGCTGTGCTTCACGGTCACCGTCGAGTGCTGGCCGCGGATGCTGTCGCGCGAGAGTTTCACCGAGTACTGGCGGGCCTGCCACGACTTCACGCCTTGAAGCAGTTCGCCCTCGTCGCCTTCGGGGATGCCCTCGGCGGTGAAGTGCGTCTCGACGCCCGCCAGACGGAGCCGGTGCAGGTAGAACCCGGTCTCGTTGGTTCCGCCGCGCGAGAACCGGGACATGTCGTAGCAGAGCACCGCATCGAAGTCGCGCCCGTTCTCCGCCTCATGAATGAGGCGTGTGAACTGGTCGCGACCCCGGGCGCTGGTGCCGCTGATGGCGTCATCGACGAACCACCGCAGGATGCGGAAGCCGTGATCCCTCGCCCAGCGCTCCACCGCTGCTTTCTGGTCGGGAAGCGACCGTTCCTGCAGGTCGGTCGAGCGCCGGGCGTAGCCAACCGCAAAGCGGATGTCATTGGCGATCATGCCACCTCCGACGCGGCGAACAGGCCGCGCTCGACCTTGCTGAAGCGTGCCGCCTTCCCCTTGGCGGCGATCTCGCGGATGATGGCGGCGTAGAGGGTGGCCTCGGGGGTCTTGCCCTTGGGGCTCGACCACAGGCCCTTCGCGCTCGCCGCCTCGATCATCTCCTTGGCCCGCATCGGCTTGCCCGCGTCGGCCAGCACCTTGGCGGCGGCGCTGATGGCGCTGAGCCGCTTGTCGGCGGCGTGCTTCGAACCGGCGGTCGCTTTCGCGTTGGCCAGGTTCCGCTTGGTGCGGGCAGCGCCCTCGGCGCGGGCGGCGCTCTTGGACATGCGGGCGGTCTTCGTGGCCTTCTTCGACTTCGTGCTCATGGTCATCTCCAAACATGGGGTGCGAAACACCGCCGCACGCGCGGCGGCGAATCGCCCGCGGCGCGGTGCCCCGCGCCGGGGCGTGCTCAGTCGGCCAGGAAGCGCTCGACGTCCTCCCGGTCCATGCCGCTCATGAACCCGACCGTGTCGATCAGGTCGCTGCGGACTTTGCCGAGGTCGCCAACGCGTCCCCAGCACTTCGGGTCGCCCTTGGCGGCGTCGGCGTGCTTCTCGAGTTCCATCTGCAACACGTCGATCAGGCGGGCGATGTCGTTGGCCCGCGCGGCATAGGCCTCGGGTGCGGTCGGTTCGGGCTTCGTGGTCTTCTTCGCGTTCATGTTCGTGGTCTCCATCGCGGGCGGTGTCGCCACCCGCGTTGGTCACATCAGGGCGTCATGGGTCGAGAAGTTCAAGGCGATCTGGCCAGATCCCGGCGAAGTGGGCGATGTGGGGGCAACTCGCGCTCGGACAGGCGAAAGAAAGTCTGTCTATCCCCGCGGCTGTTCCCGCGGGCGTAGCCGAGGGCCAGGGGCGGCGGAGGAACCGGGCCGGGGGGAGGGGGGTCGAGTTTCCCCCCGTACCCCCCGGGTGCGTAGGCCCCCCGGGGGGGCATACGCGCGTACGTGTTTGCGCGCAACCCCCCTCTCCCCTCACGGGCCAACCTCGGATCTCCGCGCCACGACGAAACGGACGCGATCGGATGGGCCGGGCTGGACGCGCTGCACGAGCCCGCGGGCCTCGGCGAGTTTGAGCATGCTGCTCGCCTTGGCGTGTGACAAGTCCTTGGCGGCGGCCATGAGGATCTCGTCGCGCAGCGCCGGGTTGCCTGACATGAACTCGCAGACGAAGCGCTCCGGCGTCCAGTCCTCGGGCGGTAATGGGCGGTCGGCACGCTGCCTTCGTCGAGGGGATTCCACCTTCAGCCGCTTCGGGTCGAGGTCGTCGGCCACGTCCCACACCGGGAACGCCCACCGCAGGCACGCCGACTCCATCGGAGGCCATGACCGCACGGCCGCATCCAGCACGACCACGTCCGGCTCTTCGTGTGGCCGCAGAACGAGGTGCGCATCGGTCGCGCGGCTCTGACTGCCAGCGCCCGCGCCGACATCGGTCACCGACTTGCCCGACTGGTTGCCCTTGCTGCTGTGATGGATCAGCACGAACGCACAGCGGAGGTCGGCTGCGTACCGGTCGATGTGGTTGTAGAGCGACGCCATGTCGGCATTGGCGTTCTCGTCCATACCCGCAGGCAGGAAGCGGTAGAAAGCGTCCAGCACGATCAGGCGGAATCGCCCAGGCTCGATGGCTCGGAAGTATGGGCCGAGCGAAACGATGTCCTGAAGCCCGCCACGGAGGTTTCGGATGAACACGCTGTCGGCGAACTCGTCGGTGCCGAGGCCGCGGGCCTTGGCCACCTTGGGGATGCGGTTGGCCGAGGTCTCGCCATGCAGCTCGTTGTCGATGATCAACACATCGCCGGCGACGGTGGGGAAGCGACCGAGCCAAGGTCGGCCCGTGGCGACGGCGATAGCCAGGTCGAGCACGAGCCACGACTTGCCGGTCTTGGGCGATGCGATCAGATTCATCGTCTCACCCTCGCGGAGCAAGCCCTCGATCACGGGCGGACGCAGCGCCGGGCACGCAGCCATGAGCTGGCGCACACTGATGAACTGCGGAGGCGCGGGCTCGGTGTTGGGCATGGGCGGATCGGCCTCCTTCGACGCAGTCACCCGCAACGCCGCCTCGGTCTCATCAAGGGCGGGCGGCACGGCGACGACGGTGGGCCTCGCAGGCTGTTCCGCCCAGGCCCGCACCTCCGCGAGCCAGGCGGGAAGCAGCGATCCAACGATCCGATCATCGGAGATGCCGAGATCGGAGAGTCGGGACCACGCGTCGTTGGATGTGGCGAGCGCTTGATGACGGCCACGGGCATGTGCCGCCTCGGCGGCGTGCTTCAACCGATACGCCGTCTGCTCGCCGATGAACGCGATTCGCTCCTCCGGATCGGACACGCCGAAGTAGTCGGCCGATGGAAGCAGGACGCGGGCGACGGAGTAAGCCTCGCACCTGGCCCGCCACGCGGCCTCAACCGCCGTCTCGTCCGGCTCGATCCACTTGGCCACCTCCATCGCAGCATCAAGAAACGCGATCCGATACGCCCGCTCCACGTCGTTCGGATCGCTGCCGTCGTATCGGCTGGACGACGGGCCATCGTCGTACCAGCGGGCATACCGCTGGCCCGCAGCGACGACGATGCCGAACTCTGTGCAGTGCTGCGATGTCACTCCGGCTCGCTTTCCTGTTGCTCGCGCTCCCACTCGGCCAGCAACCACGCACCGATGTGGTCGATCACCTCGTTCCAACGCGCAGCGGCATCGGGGACCTCGATGAACTCGATCCCGAACGCGATGTCCCCGATCTGGATCTGGGACGGCGGGATGTCCTGCTGCTCGACCATGAGCGCACCCATCGCGCCGCCGCGATCGGC
>FRDC01001077.1_pt1 | contig 12104 bp, 13 predicted proteins | sample 1106171 | NCBI WGS metagenome assembly FRDC01 (sample SAMEA3930566, study PRJEB13176) | freshwater metagenome | biome: Drinking water system; feature: drinking water; material: water | place: Singapore | collected 2014-12-20
TCTGGCACCATTCTTACCGTGCAAAGGTCTCTACTTATAAACCTTCACCCCGTATAACTTTGAACAGCAGTACATTTCTGGGCAGCGACAAGCCTGATACTATGAGGAAAATGCGCTATTTCCATAATTTTTACGGTATTTTTAAATTGAACGATATGCTCTCTGCCACTGTAGGTTTTGATATTGGCATCGAGCAAAGCGCCAAGAGTCCTTCCGACATGAATACTTGGTTCAATCCCACATTGATTTTGCGCTATACCCCTACAGTGAGAACCGCGATTGCAGTAAGATCGGAATATTACAGTGATAGATACGGTGTGATCATTGCTTCAGATACCCCCAATGGGTTCAGAACATGGGGTTTCTCTGTCAACTTTGACTACAACATTATTAGTAATTTACTGTGGAGAATTGAAGCGAGATCATTGCAGAGTAAAGATGAGATTTTCATAGCAAGTAATGGCTCGACCAGCAACGACAATACATTCATTACTACATCATTGGCGCTAAGTTTCTAATAAATAAGGATTTATTTGGGAATATCGTTATCAACTGGTTACACCATTCTTTACGTACACCAGAAATAATCATAGATTAGATCACTTACTTCAAGTTTTGCTCAGAAAAACTAACCGATTCCCATCTGGATCGCGAATTGCCATGTCTCGAAGATCGGACCCTAAAGAGTTAGAAGGCGGCTGTTCAACGTCGACTTTTAACCGAACTTGTTCATAGTATGAGTCGACATTATCGATATAGAAGTGCACCAAGCCACCCGAACTACAGTCTCCAGAGTGCTCCGTAAGGAATATTTGCATTTCTCTCAAACTAATAGCAGCAAAGATCGGTAATCCTTCTTCAAACACATGACGCCAATCTTCTCTGAAACCTAGCTTAGCATAGAAGTCCTGAGAAACTGGGTAATCTGTTACTCGCAAGGCGGGTACTACACGTTGCATTGATTTTCCTCCTATCGTCTGAGATAAGTTTCACCATGCAGCGGGCTGCAGGCTTGAGTGAATTGCTCAGGTTTCATCATACGTCAGATCATCTGGATCAATCCCGACATAGTCCGGATTTGGCATGACTAGCAGCCGATACGCGCGTACAAATTTATGTCCTTCTAAGACTGCTTTTAGCACTCTGTGCATACCATCCATAACTCTCCCCGCAGGACAGATGATTATGGGATAGGTAAGGTCCGCGGCTTGAACCAATCACATATGGTCTGCAATTGACCTGCATGTTGGCTCATCATCCTGTGAATCATACCAGTAGAGTTCATTCAGTTCACTTATGGTGCTGAGTGGAACTTCAACAGCTTTTAGGTCTGCTGCAAGACGAATCAGATTGTCAATATCCCAAACCAGAAGTCCTTGACTACTGTTACGAAAGTGATATTGCTTTCTCATGAACCCTAACTTGATAATATTTAAGAAAGAATTATCGCATAGTCTGGAATAAAATATCCCATCATATGGTATTTCATTTTTGACAAATCATATTTAGCTTTCATAATCCATTCCCTTGTCTCTCCAAATGCGCTTCCACATCTTTCTGGCTAAACCCGATTGCGCTGGCGACGCGGTCGGCGTGGCTGACTTTGGAAATGCCGGTAATCAGGCGGTGCGTCGGGCCTTGCAGAAATTCGACTTGCAGGTAGCGGCCGATGCCGTCTTGCTGCAGCAATTCGCACAATTCGTGGTTGTGCGTGACCAGCAGCGTGCTGGCGCCGAGCTTATGGAAGCCTTTGAGGATGTACTCCGAAATCGTCATTTTTTCCTCGAACGTAGTACCTTCGGATAACTCGTCGAGCACCACCAGGCTGCGTGGCGTGGAATTGAAGAAAATTTCGCGGGTGCGTTGCAGTTCATGGCCGAATCGTCCCATCGCCGCGCTGAGCTGACCGGGATCGGGCACTTGATAGTAAAGATGTTCCGCCGGCACCAATTGTCCTTGCGCCGCCGGAATATAGCAGCCGATCTGCCCAAGCAGTTGAAGCTGCACCACGGTTTTGCAGTAAGCCGTTTTGCCGCCGCTGTTCGGTCCGGTAATGATCAGCACCCGGCCTGCCGCGTCGAGTTCGATATCGTTCGGCACATAATCCGGAATCATCCGGATCAATAACGGGTTCCGCGCCTGGCTGACGATCAGCCGGTGCTGCTTGTCAGCAACGATCTGCGGCAGCGTTTTAGCGCCGGGCAACGTCTGGGCGTAGCGGCAAAGCGACAACAGTTCATCGATCATGCCGAACGCTTCAAACGCTTTGGCCAGCTCCGGACTTTCGCGAAATTGCTTGCGCAGCGGATAAATGATCGAATCGCGGTCGGATACGCCCATCGCCAGCAGGATGATCGGAAACACCGGCGCGGTCAACGCCAAAATGCCGTAGCCGATATAGGACGCACTGAACTGCGGCATGAAATTTTCAAAGAAAAACAACACACCATACGATGCGGCAAAAAACAGAACTGTTGGCATGATTTTGAACAGCGACGGACGGAAGCGCGCAAACAAATCGAACGGCTTTTTTTCTTTTTTGGTTTTGAATTTGCCGCCCGACGAATACACCGGCTCTTTCATCAAGGCATAGATGCGCGACTGGCCGAAATCGCGGATGGCGTCGAGCAAAGCCCTTAAATATAACGACTGCGGTTGGCGGATTTGCGCGGCGCCTTCCACCAGTTCAATGGCAAATTGCGTGCCGTCCTGATATTGCCGGTAGCCGTAACCGCCGAATTCCAGCTTATCGCTTCGGCTGGCTGGTTCCTCGGTCGTCAAACCGCCAGTAAATTCCCCATACAGCAAGTATTTTAACGATTTCTCCAATGACGCCGTTTTGTCGACATATTTCGCCAACACATCGAACAGCGCCGGATTTTCCGCAATTTCCCGCAACGCATCTTGCTTTTGCTGCAACACCGCCGCGTCATGCACCGGACGGGCCAACGCGCGGTACAATGTCAGCCGCCCGGCTTCGGTTTGCGTGCGATCAATCGCATGAAACAAAGCTTGCGCTTCGATAGCATCGAAGGTTTTAGGATCGAGCGCTTCGTAATTCGCCTCGGAAGGGCGGATGTCTTCCAGGGTTGCAGGCCGGTCGGAATCGGACAGGATGAATTTTTTTCGCCAAATATCAATCATAGCAATCGTTTGTCAGGGTTTATCGTGATACGCCGGCAAGCCGTGTAAATGAACGTGTAAAATACGCATATTTGCCAGGAAACACAACTCGATGCCCGTCCATTTTTATCCGACTCAGCGTTCTTCATCATGCCACTTACAAAGAAACCGCTCCGCGCTATCGGCTTGATCGCGCTTGCCGGCGGGCTTACCATCGCCGCATGGCATTACACACGCCCTAAGCCGCTGGAAGTGGATGTGGCCGTCATCACCACCGGCAGCGTCGAGGCGACAGTGGTCAACACCCGTGCCGGTACGATCAAATCCTGCCAGCGCTCCAACCTGGCGCCGATTACCGGCGGACAGATCGCAAAAATCTGGATCAAAGAAGGCGATCACGTGCAGAAAGGCCAAGTGCTGCTGGAACTTTGGAATCGGGATCTTGTGGCGCAGCGTGAGCTGGCGCAGCGGCAATTGGCGATGGCGCAGGAACGCCGCCGCGAAACCTGCATTCTGGCCGAGAATGCCCGGCGCGAATCAGCCCGCGTGGAACAATTGGTCGAACAGGGTTTTGTCAGCTCGCAACGCGCCGACGATGCCAACGCTAACGCCCGTTCGCGCCAAGCCAGCTGCGAAGCGGCGATTTCCGATATCCAGCGTGCCGAAGCGCAGGTCCGCGTCTCGCAAGCGGGCATCGACCGCACCATCATCACCGCGCCGTTTTCCGGCGTGATCGGTAAAATCTCCGGTGAGCTGGGTGAATTCACTACACCATCGCCACCGGGTATTCCAACACCGCCGACCATCGATTTGATCGATGATCGTTGTTTATACGTCACCGCACCGATGGATGAAGTGGATGCGCCTAAAATCAAAGTGGGGCAGGAAGCGCGCATTACGCTGGATGCCATGCCCAATAAAATCTTTCCCGGCAAAGTCCGTCGCATTGCACCGTATGTAACCGAGATTGAAAAGCAGGCGCGCACGGTCGATATCGAAGTGGATTTTCAGCACATTCCGGCGGACATTCCGTTGCTCGTCGGCTACAGCGCGGATGTCGAAATCATTCTGGAACGCAAGGACGACGTGTTACGTATCCCGACGCAAGCCATCCGCCAGGAAAATAAAGTCTGGCTGGTGGACGCTCAGAATAAGCTGGCTGAACAATCGGTGGAGGCTGGCCTCAGTAACTGGAGTTTCACCGAAATCCGCAGCGGTTTAAAGGCGGGCGATCAAGTATTGATTTCCTTCGATCAGGATGGCATCGGAGCCGGCGTGACCATCCGACGCAAACAACCATGATTCGTCTGACCGGCATTAGCCGGACTTTCCAGATGGGCGATCAAGCAGTCCATGCTCTAAACCATATCGATTTGCGTATTGCTTCCGGTGAATACGTTTCTGTGATGGGGCCTTCCGGTTCCGGAAAATCAACCTTGCTCAATATCATCGGGTTGTTGGATAGACCCGATAGCGGCCGTTACGAGCTGGATAACCGGTTAATTACCGATTTGTCCGAAAACGAGCTGGCGCAAATCCGCCGGGAAAAAATCGGTTTCGTGTTTCAATCGTTTCATCTGATCCCGCGCTTAACCGCCGCGGAGAATATCGAATTGCCGCTTATTTTAAGCGGCGTTCCACCGGATCAGCGGCAACTGCGCGTCAACGATGCCTTGCAAGCATTCGAACTGCAGCAACGCGCCCGCCACCGCCCCGCCGAACTTTCCGGAGGTCAGCGCCAGCGCGTCGCGATCGCGCGCGCCACCATCATGCAACCCAGCGTCATCCTGGCTGACGAGCCGACCGGCAACCTGGATCATCAAATCGGTGCGGAGGTCATGCTGCTTCTGGAAGCGTTGCATCACCGCGGGACCACGCTGATCGTTGTGACGCATGATCGCGAACTGGGCGCTCGCGCGCATCGCCAGATCGGCATGCGCGATGGCCGGATACTGACGGACCAAGGCAATGACGCTCTCTGACACGCTGCAAACCTCGTTTAAAACAGTCGTGAGCTACCGCGTGCGCTCGTTGCTGATCATTCTGGCAATGGCGCTTGGTGTCGCTGCCGTGGTGGTGTTGACTGCGATCGGCGACGGCGCGCGCAACTATGTCATCAATCAGTTTTCTTCGATTGGCACCAACTTGCTGGTGGTATTGCCGGGGCGCGCGGAAACTTCCGGTTCGTTTCTTGGCGCGGTGCTCGGTCAAACACCGCGCGACTTAACATTGAAAGACGCGCAATTGATCGGCCGGTTGCCGCAAGTGCGACGTTATGCGCCGCTTAACGTCGGCGAAGCGGAGCTGTCCGCAGCCAATCGCTTGCGCGAAGTCACCGTGCTCGGCAGTAATGCCAACCTGATCCCAATCCGCCATATGAAACTGGCGCAAGGCAGTTTCATGGCAGCCGGTACCGAAAACAGCGCTCAGATTGTTTTAGGCGCCAAAATCGCACGGGAATTCTTTCCTCGCGCGCAAGCGATCGGACAGCGCGTGCGCCTGGGCGACAGCCGCTTTCTGGTGTCCGGCGTCCTGGCGGGGCAAGGAGAAACGATGGGTTTTAATACCGATGAAATTGTCATCATCCCGATCGATTTTGCTCAATCCATGTTTAACACCACCTCGCTGTTCCGGATTCTGATCGAAGCCAAAAGCCACAGCGACATCGAGCCCGCCAAGCGGGCAGTGCTGGCAACCCTGAAACAAAGTCATGATGGCGAAGAAGATACGACCGTGATTACGCAGGATGCCATCCTGGCGACCTTCGATAAAATTCTGCAAGCATTGACTTTGGCGGTTGCCGGCATCGCCGCGATCAGTCTGATCGTCGCCGGTATTCTAGTAATGAATGTGATGCTGGTGGCGGTCAGCCAGCGCACTGCGGAAATTGGGCTATTGAAAGCCGTCGGCGCGACTTCCAGTGACATCCGCCGGTTGTTCTTCGCCGAAGCCGTCTGGTTATCGCTGACAGGCGCCATGCTGGGATTCTTGCTCGGACAATTCGGCAGTCTGCTGCTGCGATTAACGTTCCCGCAACTGCCCGCGTGGGCGCCTGCTTGGGCCTCCATTGCGGGCATCTTAGTTGCGCTGGCAACCGGCGTTCTAGCCAGCCTTTTCCCCGCCAACCGTGCAGCGCGGCTCGATGCGGTGAAAGCGCTGGGAAAAAAATAAACGGGATGAGCGCTTTATCATCCAGCGCTATTGCCTACTCATGCAGGAATACATAAACGCCCTGCCTGCAAGCGCGCATTTGTCTCTTTGTGACGATTGATAAGAATAACCATCCGTCGCGCAGCCGGTCAGGCCCAAAATAATTAACAATAAGATCACAAGTTTTTTTACGAGCATTTCTCATTCCCTACAATAGATCGATATCGCTTCTTGAATAGTCAGCCACGATTTCTCAAAACGAATACAAGCATCCTAGCTTAGTCAAGACGTTGATGTATATTGGGGAATCACTTGTTTTCCAGTAAGTAAAACCATTAGCGGACGGCTCTCTTGATATGTCATGGCTCTCAACCGATACCGCGATACTTGATGCCAAGGCCGTTGATGAACTGGTTAAGTTATTCGGCGCGCGGGGATTCTATTTTTAAACAAAAAATGCGCTTTCCAGATTGTTTGATACCTTTTGGATAGTGGTATTAATGAATATGTGCATGACAATTTGAAATCAAACACATACCATTCAATTCCTCCATCGCGGGCCGTAATTCATTTATCATTTTCTGCGCTTGATCTTCCTTGCAGGCGAGGATTATCACCGCATTCTCATCGGAAACCAGGAGATCATCCGGATTCCGCACGCCTCGTGAACCAAGGCCCCCTGCTTTTTTGATGATGGTATATCCGCGCACTTCGGATCTCTCTAACAGTTCTATTAATTGACTGAGGTGTTCAATTCCGATAACGATTTCAAATCTTTTCATGAGTATCATTTATTTCTTTCCCTAAAAACCAAATAACCATCAAACAGAAATATGAGATGCTTTTTTGCATAATCACCCACATCCTCTCGAATCCTCGCAACTTCTTGTGCTTTCCAGATAATTCTTTTCAGATACCAGAAAACAAAGCCATCTTAGTTGAATTAATAGAGGCGGTATATTAAGGAAACCATGGTTTCTTCCTACAGGAAACTATTAGGCGGTGCTACTTCGGCGGGTAAACCTGATCAGTGAAAATACCCATCACATGGTATCGAACCGATACCATCTAAATTGATTCCATAAATTCTTTTAAGATGACAGCATGATTAATTTCCTCACTCTTGGCTGCATATACCAAGGTTACAATTTTATGTTTGGCTAATAAGCTTGAGACTATTGCTATCGCAGGATTTTTTGAAAGCTCTTCAATATAGCGGGTGCGAAATTCAACAAATTTTTCTGGGTCATGCCCAAACCACTTGCGCAATTCTGACGAGGGCGCGATCTCTTTAAACCACACATCAATTGCTGCCCGTTCTCTAGCCAATCCCCGGGGCCACAATCTATCTACCAAGATCCTGTACCCATCTTCGGTGTCAGTCTTTTCGTATACTCGTTTGATTTTGATGGCGCTCATGTTATTTTTAAGCAACGATTTTCAGTTCAATCTACTTTATTCCTCTAAGTTTATCGAAAACAAAATTCTTCCTTCACATATGCATTGCTTTCCCAACCGGATTTTAGGCGCCCCTGATGATGCCTTGCATAATTAGCTTAATCGCAAGCATGAGAGGCGCCATCCCTATAAGTTTTAACCTAAATTGTAGTTCTGTCCTACTTGAGAATGACCGGGGTTATTTGTTTCTAGCTCGGCAACCTGATGTATGCCTTGCTGTCCCCATATTCCATCAGTAGACGGTGCCACAACTGCTGCTAAAGAGAACATGATCGTATAGAGGATAGCAATTGCATAAACCACAAATAATTGAGGTGCTTTTAATAACTCTTTGGTTTCCATAATTTATTCTCCTTATGATGCATTTATTGGCTATTTATGCAAGTAGCAGGAAATGAAAAACTCGTATAAATAACCATACTGACAATACGCTCTATCAGGTTGACAATAAAATCATCAATCGATCAACCTAAAATTCATCACTCCAAGTGATTTAGAGCGAACCAATTAAGGTTGGGTAAATATTAGTTATTAAATTACAATAACAACCATCATTACTTTATGGGATATAATATAATTATCCAACCTTGAAAGAGATAATATAGACAGAAAACATTAAATAAAAGTACCAGAAAACGAAACATTTTGTTTCCGAAATGGATACAATAGCGAAATGCAGGATCTTAATCTTTTCACTATTTTTGCACGAGTCGTGGAAGCGGGCAGTTTTGCGGAAGCGGCACGGCGTATGGATATTTCACGTGCAGCAGTTAGCAAAGCTGTCGCCAAACTCGAGAAGGACCTGAGTACACGATTACTTCTTCGAAGTACTCGGCATCTTAGCTTGACGGAGACAGGTATCGCGCTGTCTGAACATGCCGCGCGCATCCTGGCAGAAGCTGAGCATGCTGAGCAAGTGGTAAATAGCCTTCATGCAGAGCCGCTCGGAACATTAAAAGTGAGCGTGCCGAGTTCTTTTGGAACGCGCCATGTCGCCCCTGCACTTCCTTGCTTTCTGGCTCGTTATCCAAAAATAAAAGTGGATTTGACTATTACCGATCGGCCAGGTGATTTGATTGAAGAAGGATACGACGTGCAAATTCGTGTGACAAACGAGCCTGACCCCAATCTAGTGGCTCGTAAGATTGCGCCTGTACGACGCATATTATGTGCAACTCCGCAATACTTTCAGCAATGGGGCATGCCGCAAACGCCAGAAGATCTTGAAAAACACAATTGTCTCGATTGCACGCTCTCAACTGAACAAAGCTACTGGCACTTTACCGGACCCGAAGGAAAGATCAAGGTTCCAGTATCAGGGACCTTACGTATCAATGATAATGATGCACTTGCCCAAGCGGCTCTTCACGGATTAGGGATCGCTTTGTTGCCCACCTATACCATTGGCATGGAAATACAAAAGGGTCGACTTCAGGCGGCGCTTCCAGAGTACCTATCGGTAGAGCGCTATATTTATGCTTGTTACCTTCCCAGTAGGCATCTACCGAAAAAGATAAGCTCTTTTGTTAATTTCTTGTCCGAGCACGTCGGAGAGATGCCTTATTGGGATCGATCTTCAAAATAGCTGGATTCCAACCAAACAATACTATGGATCGATGATTATTAAACAGAATCGGCCATTACTTTATAGGGACAATCCACCCCTCGCCCTCTGAGAAAGAGAAAGCGCTGATTAATTCGGCAAGCAAAACGAGATGCAAAGTGGATGGAACGAGACCTTTGCACGGTGTCATGAGCGGTACGAGAACACGGCAAAAATTTGCGAAAAAGCGGAGTTTACACGGGGCAAATGAGCATTTTCGAGAATTTTTAACGCAATTATCGTGCCGCGTAGTAACCGTGAAAATGCCTCGGAACGTAAGAAAAAAGACATATCAGTACGATAATCGAGTTTTCTGAGCACCGCTCAACGTAGTAAATCACTTGCACAGGCAATTAATCAGTATTTCCGTCATTGATGGCTAAACCGGATGTATCTTAATAGTTTTCCTTAGTAGCAAACCATAGTCTCCCTTAGCAAAGAACAATAGTTTCCCCAATATTCATCGCTGCACCGGCTCAGGTAGTATGCCCCCATATCGTTTTACCTGGAGCCACTATCATGAGCAAGAATCTACGAAAATACCTGACAGTTCTACCGTTGCTTTCTCTGCTGGTTGCTTGTGCGCAACTGAGTCCGCTCGAAGTGCAAGACACTGAGATCAATAAGCTTTCACAGCACGCAAGAACGCATAGCGATCATGAAAAATTGGCGAACTACTATGACGATGTAGCGAACGAAATGAGGAAAAAAGCTGCAGAAAAAAGAGAAGCCTTGCAACACTATGAAGATAGAAGCCATTATTATGGGAGAGGCGGGCAAGATTTTCACTCACATACAACAGCCAATTTACGTTATTACGAACAAGCGACGCAAGAAGCACAAAAACAGGCTCATTTTCACCGCAAGATCGCAGCAGAATTGCTGCAACGCGAACATGCCAAGCCTGTTGCAACACCAAACCAGCACAATGATCGTGCGAATAAAGCAGAGTTAGATTCCGATTCTGACAAGTTATAAAAAACCTAAAATTCAAAGTAACAAGTCGCAGCAGAAATAACCGGTTCGAAACAGAGTATTTTCAGAACGCCCAGGGCAATAAGAGAATCCTGGGCGTTTTTCATTTCAAGCCAATTCATAACAACCCCGATTTAGGAAATATGACCCCAAAACCCAAAATTATAATTTCATCGCTGGATGCAATAAGGCTGGAAAAGCTTATGGAATCGCTGCCTGACTCGACATTCCCGGACAAAGCCAACCTGGAATCCGAACTCGCTCGCGCGGAAATAGTGGATCCTACGAAAATTCCATTCACTGTAGTAACAATGAATTCGACGGTAAAATTCAAAATCGAATCCACTGGCCGGGATTTTTATTTAACTCTGGTCTATCCCAAAGATGTTGATGCTCAAGGCGGCACAATCTCTATACTTGCACCTGTGGGCATTGCGCTGCTTGGTCTTTCACAAGGAGATGAAATTGAGTGGCCGAAGCCAGGCGGAGGAATGTTGCAAGTGCGTATTGAAGAAATTACATACCAGCCAGAACGTTCCGGTGAATATCTGCGTTAGCCTTTTCGCGTAAGCGGTGGTTAATATTGCCAAGGCATCTTTGAATCATACCGGATTTCCCGGAAGCTCGCTGTGTTGGGTCAAGCTGTGTCAGCTGACTGCCTTAATGGGTGATCATAGGCCGCCACTGATTCGATCCTTCATTTTCTGATTATCCCAAATCATTTTATCTCCGGAAAGTTCAAGGTGACTCAGAATGCAGTTTTTACCGATTGATATATAATCATTCGCATCTCATTTACGCGCAGGTACCGTGTGCCAGTACCCCGAAGCCTGAAAATATCGCTCAAATTTTTAAGCCTGATGGAATTGACCCATATCGGCATTGCCAATGGTCAGGCGGTTAATTTCAGCTATAAAAACGGCCCTCGGATCAAATCCAGCGACGGTAATTTTGAATTGGGTCTAATGGCCGAGGGCACTTTGATGCACATTGGCTGTATCCGGATCAGGCGAATCCTGACTATCCGGCAATTGGCAGCCAGTTGCTGCACAGCTGGATGCGGTGAAAGCACTGGGTAAGAAATAAACATGATGTGCACATTGTCATCGAACTCCAAGGCAACTACTCGGTCGCTGCCGCGATCGCCCGCGCGCGCATTGCGGCTTGCTGTCGGGATTGGTTCCAGATGGCGGATCAACATTGAAGTACAACTTTTGTAAGGAAGTTTATAGGCATGCTGCGGTAATATCGGAGCTACTTAAACGACCAAGTAAAAGGAGCACAGACGAAGTACTACAAGCAGCTCACCAGTCAGCAACTGATACCAGATTGCCGGTTTAAAGAAAGTGGGATTGAACCAAACGCAAATTGCGGATGAGGTGGGCGTACACAAGACGACGATATTCTGGGAATTCGGACAGAACAGAGGGTGGTGTGATTGGCATCCAAAGCAGGCGCAGGAATTACGGGATGAGCGTCGAAAGAAATACGTCAATGCCCAGCGTTTCTCATTACCGGAATAGGCGGAAATTGAACGGTTGATCCGTTGTGAACAAATGTTTGTATTTTTTGTTTAACTGTAAACAACTTTTTACCTAACCCTTTGTATTTGTTGCGTCTACTCTGTAACAGATAGCAATTCGGCAATACATGTAGCGTTTCACCAAAATCCGCACCCGTGTTACTTGTAACAACATTCCGGTAACGTCTAACAAATAATGCAGGGCATCGAGGCAGCTTTGGGAATCAATCGAGTCCGCTTCTGAGGTCTCCCCTCAAAGTTGCAGCGCAGGAT
>FRDC01002263.1_pt2 | contig 12102 bp, 12 predicted proteins | sample 1106171 | NCBI WGS metagenome assembly FRDC01 (sample SAMEA3930566, study PRJEB13176) | freshwater metagenome | biome: Drinking water system; feature: drinking water; material: water | place: Singapore | collected 2014-12-20
ACGAATTCAATTTCAGGGTGGGCCAGTTCGAAAAGCGGAGAGAGTGTTGCTTTCAGTGCCGGGAGCGAGTTGCGAACCACAGTGATGATCGATAATTTCATGCAGATCCTATCCAAACATTTTTTGTGCTACGGCCCAATCGTATGTCGATTGCAGGCCAGCTTGCAGCTCAATTTTGTGTTTCCATCCGAGCGCCTGGATTCTTTGCACATCAAGGAGCTTGCGAGGTGTGCCGTCGGGCTTGCTTCGATCGAACACAATTTCACCCCGAAACCCGACCACCTTTTTTACAATCGCTGCCAACTCTGAGATCTTCAGATCTTCACCGGTTCCGACGTTGATGGTGCTTTCTCCCTCGTAGGAGAGCATCAGGTGCAGCAAAGCCTGGGAAAGATCGTCCACATGCAGAAATTCCCGACGAGGCTCACCAGATCCCCAAACCACCACTTCCTTCTGCTGCGTGAGTTTGGCCTCGTGAAATCGACGCAATAAGCCTGGAATGACGTGAGAGTTTTCTGGGTGAAAGTTGTCGTAGGGGCCATAAAGGTTGGTGGGCATTGCGGAGATGAAATTTTTGCCGTATTGCCGCTTCGCCATTTGGCAGAGCTTTAGACCGGCAATTTTCGCGATGGCATAGCCCTCGTTCGTCGGTTCCAAGGGGCCCGTGAGGAGGCTGTCCTCTCGAATGGGTTGTGGTGCCATCTTGGGGTAAATGCAGGAGCTTCCAAGAAACAAAAGTTTTTCCGCCCCGGATACGGCGGCGTGGTGGATGACGTTATTTTGAATCATGAGATTCTCGTACAAAAAATCGGCCTGATAGCGGTTGTTGGCCACGATGCCACCAACTTTTGCTGCCGCCAAAAACACCCACTGGGGTTTTTCTCGAGCAAAAAATGCTTCCACTGCGCTCTGGTTGGTCAAATCCAACTCGGATCGAGGTGCGAGCAGAAGGTTGTTGTAACCCTGCGTTTGGAGGGTGCGCACAATGGCAGAACCCACCAGTCCTCGATGTCCTGCCACAAAGATTTTTTTTGTTTTCATGGATGTGTCCTTCACTTTGACCTCACAAATTCGTGGATGCGATCGCTGATGGTTTTCAGCATCTCGGAGCTCAGGCCCGGATAGACGCCCAACCAAAATGTTCTTGAGGCCAAACGATCAGTTTGTTCGAGATTTCCAACAACTCGATAGGCAGCCGTTCCACGCAAGTCATCGAAGGCTGGGTGTCGAATGAGATTTCCAGCAAAAAGCATGCGTGTTTGAATTTTGTGTTCCTCCAGAAATTTCACCACCTCATTGCGTGAAAATGGAGCCCCTTCGCGCACCGTGAGGAGAAAGCCGAACCAACTGGGATCCGACTGCGGAGTCGCATTGGGGAGGACGAACGTCGACTCGAGATCGGCGAGAGCTTCCTTCAAAAAGGCAAAATTGGCTTTCCGTTTTTGCACAAAGTCGGGGAGTTTTTTGAGCTGAGCACAACCGATGGAAGCCTGCATTTCTGTCGCTTTCAAATTGTAGCCAAGATGGCTGTAGATGTATTTGTGATCGTATCCTTCGGGCAGGGACCCAAGTTTCCAACCAAAACGTTTTTTGCAGGTGTTGTCTCTACCGCTGGCACACCAGCAATCCCTTCCCCAGTCACGAAAAGATTCGGCAGCCCGTTTGATGGTGGTATTCTGTGTGTACACAGCTCCCCCCTCTCCCATGGTCATGTGGTGAGGCGGATAAAAGCTCGATGTGGCGACGTCTCCAAAAGTTCCGGTGAGTTTTCCTTCGTAGGTTGAGCCGAGAGCATCGCAGTTGTCCTCGACCAGCCAGAGCCCGTGGCGCTGACAAAATTCGGTGACGCGCTCAAGGTCAAAGGGGTTTCCCAGAGTGTGGGCCACCATGATCGCTTTAGTTTTAGAACTCAGAGCTTTTTCCAGCAAATCGCAGTCGATGTTGTAGGTTCCATCCTCGACTCGAACATCCACGAAGACAGGAACACAACCAAACTGCAGAATGGGTGCCACGGTGGTCGGAAATCCTGCGGCGACAGTGATCACTTCATCGCCCTTTTGCAGGCGATCAGCCCCGTGTAAATGCGAGGTCAGGGATTGAAATGCCACCAAATTGGCCGAAGATCCGGAGTTGACTAGCAAGGCGTGTTTGAGACCCAAAAACTGCGCGAATTCTTTCTCAAACTGATCGCAGTAGCGACCGGCTGTGAGCCAGAAATCCAACATGGCATCAGTGAGGTTGAGCATCTCGTGAGAGTCATAAACGCGTCCCGCGTAAGGGATGCGGCCGGTTTCCGCAAACTGAGTTGCATTCTTGGGTCGATGAAATTTTTCGTAGTATTCGACGACGAGACGTTGAATTTGCTCTCTAAGATCTGATTCGCTCACGTGGATTCTCCCAACCTCGCGTACTTTTGAATTTGCTGGTCGGTGAGCGTTTTCAGCTGCCCTGGATTTTCCATCGCTTGTTGATACCACTCAGCGGTCCACTGAACACCAGTCTCGAGACTCAAACGTGGTTTCCACTTCAAAAGGGTTTCTGCCTTCGAGCTGTCGAGCTTCAAAGTGCGTGCCTCGTGAGGCCCAGAAAACTGCGAATCCATCTCGATTTCAAACGGGTTCTTCCAGGCTTTTCGAAAGAGGTGGACCAATTGCTCCACGGTGACCGCGCTCAGTTCTTGAGGACCAAAATTAAAGGCACCCTGCATTTCGGGTTGGTTCAGATGTTCAGCCAAACTGAGGTATCCAGACAGTGGCTCGAGGACGTGTTGCCAAGGGCGAATGGATTGCGGATTGCGAATGCGCACTTTGTTGTTTTCAGCGAGGGAGCGGATGACATCAGGGAGCAGGCGATTTCGTGACCAATCTCCACCGCCTATGACATTTCCGGCTCGGGCTGAGGCCACGGCAACACCGTTTTCCTTGAGAAAGGACGCTCGCATGGCGTGGGTGATGATTTCAGCGCAGGCTTTGCTTGCCGAATAGGGGTCGTGGCCCCCTAATTTTTCATCTTCGCTGTAGGGTCGGGATCGCTCCTGATTTTCATAACACTTGTCCGTGGTGACAATGACCACAGAGCGAACTGTTTCGGCTGTGCGCACGGCTTGCAGGACATTTGCTGTTCCCAGCGCATTGACCTCAAAAGTTTCAAGTGGGGACTCATAGGAATCGAGAACCAAGGGTTGGGCGGCCAAGTGAAACACCACCTCGGCTTGAGATTTTTGGAAAGCTTCGCGCAGAGAGGAGCGGTCTCTGATGTCAGCGATCCACTCGTGTTCGAGCTCTTTGTGAAGATTGAGTAAACTGTACATGTTGGGTTGGGTGGCGGGAGCGAGTGCGTATCCGGACACGCGAGCTTCACTCAAGCGCAACATTCGTAGCAGCCAGCTGCCTTTGAAACCTGTGTGGCCTGTGAGAAGAACCCGTTTGTTTTTCCAGTACTGTGGTGTCACGACCCTCTATGATTATCTGAGAAAAACCCTTTCGGCATAGAGGTCTTCTTGCCAGAGAATGCGGCGTCCCATCGGTGAGGGCGGTTCGTTCCGATTTCCCACTCTCGACTAACCCCGCAGTTTTGGGATAGGCTCCCAGCATGAGTTTCAATCCCACTATGGTTGCTATTGTCGGTGGCTGTGGACATGTCGGTTTGCCTTTGGGGCTGGTTTTTGCGCAAAAAGGCATGCAGGTTCAATTGGTCGATATCAATCAGGACTCGGTTGCTCGAGTCAATCGAGGTGAACTGCCCTTTCTTGAGGAAAATGGCGAAGCGCTGTTGAAAGAAGTCGTTGGCAACACTCTGCGTGCGACGACCAACGCATCCGTGGTCAAAGAGGCGGATGTGGTGGTTTTTGTCACCGGGACGCCAGTGGATGAACACCACAACCCTCGAGTGCAGGATGTGCTCAAGGTGATCGATGCTTATGAGCAATTTTTGTCGCCCCACCAACTCATCGTTCTTCGCAGCACTGTCTATCCGGGAGTGATGGATTTGGTGCATCAGAGACTCACTCGAAAGATGGGTTCCTGCTTGTTGGCTTTTTGTCCCGAGCGCATCGTGCAAGGCAAAGCTCTCGAGGAGATCTGGCATCTCCCTCAAATCGTTTCTGCCACATCTGAAAAAGCCGAGCAGATGGCGACCGACCTTTTTTCAAAGATCACAAAAAAGGTCATCCCTCTGGCCTGCAAAGAAGCGGAACTGGCAAAGCTCATCACGAATTCTTGGCGCTACGTGGAGTTTGCAATCGCAAATCAATTCTACATGATGGTGGAGAGCGCGGGCCTCGATTTTTTCAAAATTTTTCGCGCGCTCAAAGAAGAGTACCCTCGAGCTCAGCACTACGCTCGACCGGGATTGGCGGCAGGGCCTTGCCTGTTCAAGGACACCATGCAGCTCTCGGCTTTTCACAACAATCAGTTTTTTCTGGGACAGTCTTCGATGCTGATCAATGAGGGGTTGCCAAATTTTCTTGTGCAGCAACTGGAGCAAAAAATAGGTTCTTTGCAAGACAAGAAGATTGCAATCCTGGGTATGACGTTCAAGCCCAACAACGACGACATTCGAGAGAGTTTGTCTTTCAAGCTGCGCAAAATCTTAGAGATGCGCTTGGCGCAAGTTTTACCCTGCGATCCCTACATTTCAGGCACCACTGATCTCAAAGTGGCTTTGTCTGAGGCGGACGCAGTGGTGTTGGGTGTTCCGCATCGAGAGTATGTATCACTGAAAATTGAACAGCCCTTTGTGGACTGTTGGGGAGTTTGGCGATGAAGGGAAAAATTTTAGTCACTGGCTCGGCCGGTTTCATTTGTGGCTATGTCGTGGAGGAATTGCTCAACAACGGGTGGGAAGTTTACGGGATCGACAACTACTCCAAGTACGGAAAAGTTGAAAAATCGTACGACCAACATCCAAAATATCATTTTGTCGAAGGCGACGCGAAAAATTTGGGGTTAATGAAAGAACTGATTTCCGAGTGCGATCAGGTTCTTGCCTCAGCTGCGATGATTGGAGGAATATCCTACTTTCACGAGTTTGCTTATGACTTGCTCGCCGAAAACGAGCGCATCACGGCGAGCACTTTTGACGCAGCCATCTGGGCTTTCAAAAATAAACGGCTCAAGAAAATCAATGTGCTCAGTTCAAGTATGGTTTTTGAGTCGACCACTCAATTTCCCACAAAAGAGGGTGCTGAGCGCACCTCACCTCCTCCTTTGAGCACCTACGGCTTTCAAAAATTAGCTTGTGAGTATTTTGCGCAAGGGGCTTACGAGCAGTACAAACTTCCGTACACCATCATTCGTCCGTTTAACTGTGTGGGCACCGGAGAAAAACGAGCCAAGTGCGACACCGAGATTTTGTCTGGCAATGTGCAGCTTGCCATGAGCCACGTGGTGCCTGACCTCGTTCAAAAAATCGCAAAAGGGCAGGACCCTTTACGCATTTTGGGCCAAGGCAATCAAGTGCGCCATTACACGTATGCTGGAGACTTAGCTCACGGAATTCGTATGTGCATTGAGCATCCCAAAGCGGTGAACGAAGACTTCAACATTTCCACTCCCGTCTCGACCTCCGTGATTGAGTTGGCCGAAGCCATTTGGAAGTACATGAAGCCGGGAGTACCGTTTCGCTACGTGTCCGACGAACCCTTCAAGTATGACGTGCAAAAACGGGTGCCTGATGTGTCGAAGGCGAAGAATTTACTGGGATACGAAGCCAAGACAGAGCTTCCGCAAATTCTCGATGAAGTGGTGCCGTGGATTCTCAAACAGATCGAGCTGGGCGGAATATGAGCGCAAGCCGCGGCGTCGATATTGTGCTTCCAGTTTACAACGAGGGCGGCAATATCGAGCGGGCCTTGCAAGCCATTCAGCGCGAGGTCAAAGTTCCCTATCAAGTGCACATTGTTTACGATTTTGATGCCGACAACACTCTGCCGCCGGCGAAGGCCTATGCTCAGAAGACGGGTTTGGCCTTGCAGTTGGTGAAAAATGAAATCGGTCGTGGCGTACTCAATGCGGTAAAAACGGGATTGAGGGTGGGAAATTTTCCTTACGTTGTTGTGACGATGGCAGATCTTTCAGATCCTCCAGCAGTCATCAACTCAATGTTTGAGCAGGCGGAAAAATTGCAAGCTGACGTGGTTTGCGCTTCTCGTTACATGCGAGGAGGATCGCAAGAAGGAGGCCCGTTTCTAAAGAGTTTGCTGTCTCGGTTGGCGGGTCTGTCCGCCCACGTGTTGTTGCGTCTGCCAACCCATGATCTGACCAACAATTTCAAACTTTATTCGCGCCGCTTGTTGAGCGAGGTGTCGATTGAATCCACGGGTGGCTTTGAAATCGGGATGGAAATTGTCTTGAAGGCGCACGCCAAAGGATACAAGATTTCTGAAGTGCCCACGCACTGGGTGGAGCGCGATTCAGGAGAGTCGCAATTTCGACTCTGGAAGTGGCTCCCCAAGTATTTGCGATGGTACTTTTATGGCGTGAGGAGATTGCTCTTTGGACAAACAGGTTGAACAATCTCTGAACTACGAAAAGATTTATGAATTTCGTTTTCAGGAAGTGTCCCCGGAAGCGAAGCTTCGCACTTGGAAAGCGCTGGCCAATTTTTTCGAGGAACTGACGGGGCCCGTGCGTCGAGTGTTAGATCCCGCGGCTGGACAACTTGAATTTCTTCGATTTTTTAAGGCTCCAGAAAAGTGGTCCGTGGATTTGCAGCCGGTGCCGTTGGAGAGAGTGCCAGGTCTTCGCCACATTCAGGGTGATTTTTTCACGGCACACTTGCCGGAAAATCATTTTGATTTGGTGTTTGTTTCCAACTTTTTGGAACATTTGCGGTCACCGGAACAGTTGCAGGCCTTCTTGCAAAAAGTGAAAAAGGTTCTGGCTCCTTCCGGAAAACTGTTGATCATGGGTCCGAATTTTAAGTACTGCGCCAGCGAATACTTTGATTGTGCCGACCACACCTTGGTACTGACACATGTGACTGTGCAAGAACACCTGGCAGCTGCCGGATTCGCTCAGGTTCAGACGTGGGATCGATTTTTGCCTTACTCTTTTCGCAGTCGCCTTCCCCAGGCGGAGTGGATGGTTCGCTTGTACTTGAAAATGCCCTGGGTGTGGAAAATTCTTGGCAAACAGTTTTTGTTGGTCGCCCAAAAATGAAAAGATGGTGGCCAGAAGTTTTGTTGGTGGCTGCCGCCATTTATCAACTTGTTCTGATCGTCTCCTTCAGTGTGAATTTTCCATACGCCGACGAGTGGGAGCTGATTGTACCAGATGTTTTGCGCAATCCTTCTTGGAAGTGGCTTTGGGCGTTTCACAATGAGCACCGCATTTTGTTCTCCCGCCTCTGGTCCATAGGATGGTTTCGAGTTTCGGGTCTCCACATCACGGGTGGGCTGGTTCTTAACTTTTTTCTGTACTGCGCTTCGGTGGGATTGATTTATGCATTGAAGGTGAAAACATTGGGGTGGCATCGCTTCCAAACCTTTGCTTTGTTCTTACTTCCTTTCTTTTCGACTTTGCCGATTCAAAACAACATGTGGTTTTTTCAGTCTTGTTTTCATTTTTCAAGCCTAGCGACTTTGGGTATGGTGCTACTTCTGTTCACCCCGGGAGATGCGCGAAATGCCTGGCTCACTTTTTTTTCGGCGAGTGCTCTCATCTTCTTCAATATTTTTTCAACGGCGCAGGGCTTGCCTCTCTCTCTCGGCTTGATCTTGTGTTATTTGACTTGGACTCTGTGGAAAAATCCCGCTCGATGGCCCATGGCTGTTGGCTTGGTTGTTGTTTGGGGGGCAATCTCTGCAATCTGGTTCGTCGATTATCCGCCTCGCATCGGAGGATACTTCGGGCCCCATCGGTGGGAATTTTGGTTCTTTTGGTTGCAAACCGTGGGTAAAGTCCTGGGCGCCACAGATCATCGCAAGGCTGTGTTGGCTGCACTGTTGTGTCTTGTTTTGCTAGGACTCTACCTTCGCGTTTTGCGTCAACGGCGCGTGGAGTGGCAGATTCACCTGCCTTGGATGGCACTGGCATTTTCGGTGTTTGCAGGTTTGGCGGCGGTGACCTTGGGACGCGCCCATCACAACCTGTATTCCGCGTTGGAGCCTCGATACTTTTCCATGTCGGGCCTTCTTTTGCCAGTTCTCGCATTGGCGGCTTGGACGGTGGCACAAGAAACGCGCCGTCCACAAAGAACCAAATTGATTTTTGCCTTCTTCCTGCTTTTGACCTATTCGGGATACTTTGGATGGCAGGGATATGAGAGGGAATTTCGGGTGAAAGCTGCGGGTTTAGATTGTGTGCAAACTCACTTTGCCATTCCCAACGATCCCGTTGAATGTCCGCAGGTTTATCCTGGACCGCTGCGCGAGCGCTTGGAGTATGCTCGTGAGCTTCAGCTCAGCTTTATGAAGAGTTTGCCGGGAGGTTCCTGATGGCCCCGGTGTTGGCACGAACATTCAAAAAATGGATGGCGCCTCCTAAACTCAAAGCCATTCGAAATCAAAAGGGAGATCAGCCGGTCAAAATTCTGGATGTGGGTTGTGGCAATGACTCCTGCGAGATCACCCGCCAATGGCTCAATGTGGACACCTATCATGGGGTGGATCGTGAGTTTTGGCAGGGGCAGGAAGAAGATTACAAAAAAATGGACCAGCTTTTTTTGCTGGACTTAGATCAGAGTGAGCTCTCTGAAGTGCCCGATGAATTTTACGATGTGGTGATGTTCAGCCATGTGATCGAGCACCTCGAAAATGGTCACCAGACAGTTCGAAAACTGGCTCGCAAACTACGTCCAGGAGGTTTGTTGTACATTGAGACCCCTTCGCCGCGAACTTTGAAATACCCGAGTGCCATTGGTTTTCTGAATTTTTATGACGACCCAACTCACAAAAAAGTTTATCCGATCGCGGAGATCATCGAGCAGGCCTCGGAATTGAAACTTGTAAGCAGTGGCACCCGGAGGGATCCTCCACGTCTGATTTTTCTGTCTCCGATATCCCTGCTGCTGAATCTCATTTACTTTCTGCCAGTGAAGCGTCGGATATTTGCAACAGGCCTTTGGGATTTGCTGGGCGTTGCTGACTTCGTGCTCTTGAAAAAGCCGAGTTGATTGTCTTTCCCAGCCGTTTCAGGGCATAACTGAAGCTCTATGGATAAACACATATTGGTCACTGGAGGCGCCGGCTTTATTGGCAGCATGTTCGTGCGGTTGGCTGAGGAACAAGGCTACAAGGTCACTGTGCTTGATGCTTTGACGTACGCCGGTCACCGAACGAATTTATCCGGTACGAAGGCTGACTTCATTCACGGGAACATTTGCGATGCGGACTTAGTCAGCCGAACAGTGGCTCAGCTCAAACCCGTGGGACTTTTGCATTTTGCAGCCGAGTCCCACGTGGATAATTCCATCCTGGGTCCGAAGGCTTTTGTGCAAACCAACGTTTTTGGAACCTTCACTTTGCTCGAGGCAGCGCGGGAGCATCTTTCAATTTTGCCACCGAATTTTCGTTTTTTGCATGTCTCGACAGACGAGGTTTTTGGAGATCTCAAAGACGAAGGATACTTCACCGAAGAAACGCCTTATCATCCACATTCGCCATACAGTGCGACTAAAGCTGGAAGTGATCACTTGGTTCGTGCTTGGCATCGCACTTACCGATTGCCGACCCTGATCACCAACTGTTCGAATAACTACGGTCCTCGTCAGCACCCCGAAAAATTGATTCCCAAGGCCATCCTCAATGCGCTTTCGGGAAAAGCCATACCCGTGTATGGACAAGGCTTGAATGTGCGAGACTGGATTCACGTTGAAGATCATGCGCGTGGTGTTTTGATGGCTTTTGAAAAAGGACGGGTTGGAGGCACGTACTGTTTTGGTGGCCGCTCCGAAAGAAAAAACATCGAAGTGGTCCGAAGGATTTGTTCAACCCTTGACGAGCTGAAGCCGCGAGCGAAGGGTTCTTACGAAGAACTCATTCAGTTTGTAGAAGATCGCAAAGGTCACGATTTTCGCTACGCAATCGATGATTCAAAGGCGGTTCAAGAGTTGGGAGATCACAAACGGCACTCCACTTTCGAGATTGGATTGAAGCAAACTGTGCAGTGGTACATGCAAAACACGGATTGGGTGAAACAGATTTCCGGGAGGGCTCAGTGAAGGGAATTTTACTTGCGGGAGGCAGTGGCTCACGTCTTTTTCCGGTGACTGCGGCGGTGAGCAAGCAGCTCTTGCCGATTTATGACAAACCCACGATCTATTACCCTCTTTCCATTCTCATGTTTGCGGGAATTCGAGAAATCGTTGTGATCAGCACTCCTCGAGATTTGCCACGCATTGAAGAGCTCATGGGAGATGGACATCAATGGGGTCTCAAACTCTCTTACCGGGTTCAGCCCGAACCAAAGGGAATTGCGCAGGCCCTCATCATTGCTGAAAAAGATTTGGCAGAGCAACCCTGTTGCCTGATTCTTGGAGACAACATTTTTTATGGGCATGATGTCCCCAAACAGGTGCAAAAAGCTTCGCAACTCAAATCGGGTGCCTTGGTCTTTGGGTATCATGTGCAAGACCCCGAGAGATACGGGGTGGTGGAATTTGACCAGAATCGGCGAGTGATCAGTTTGGAGGAAAAACCACAAAAGCCCAAGTCCCGCATTGCTGTGACCGGTTTGTACTTTTACGACGGGCAGGCAGCTCAACTGGCTCGGGGCTTGCGTCCTTCGGCCAGAGGCGAGCTCGAGATCACCGATTTGAATCTCGAGTACCTCAAGAGAAACTCGCTCACCGTGGAAATTTTTGGTCGCGGTGTGGCCTGGCTGGACAGTGGAACTCCCGAAAGCTTGCTCGAATCCTCTGTTTTTGTGCGAACCATTGAGCAGCGGCAGGGACTCAAGATCGCCTGCCTCGAAGAAATTGCATTGGCAAATCAGTGGATTCAGAAGGGCGATCTGGAAAAAGTCATCGCGAAGACGCCCAAATGCTCTTATCGAGACTATCTCGTGAATTTAGCGAGCCATTGATTGAAAAAGATTCTGCACATCTTGGTGAACTACAAGAACACGGATGACACCATTCATTTTTTGCGCTCAGCCCACGGTCAACGCGGTGCCGATCAGGTGCAATTTGTGGTGGTGAACAATTCTGCTGAAGTGGCGAGTGACTCAACTTTTTCTGATTGGATCTCACGGGGTGTGCAAGTTTTGAATCGCCCAGACAATCCTGGATATTTCGGTGCCGCTCAAGCCGCGTGGAAAACCTTCCGGGGGAATGCGTTTGATTTTGTAATCTTGTCCAATACCGACCTCGAATTGCGCAGTTCTGACTTTTACTTTCACTTGCTCACCACAAAAATTCCGATCGATGTCGGATTGATCGGACCATCCATACACTCAGAACTTTTGCGTCGGGAGGGGAATCCGATGAGTTTTGAGCCTCCAACGCTGGGGAAACTTCGCTTTCTTGCCTGGCTTTACAAACACCATGCCTTGGCGTGGATGTATCACTTTTTGATGTATGTTGTGTCCCTGTTGAAGAGCCTCCGATCCGAGCGACCTCGAAATTTTTCCCAACATGTCTATGCGTTGCACGGAGCAGTGCTGATTTTCACGTCCAAGTATTTTTCACTGGGTGGAGATTTTCATCACCCGGTAAAACTTTATGGAGAAGAATTGCACGTCGCAGAACGACTGCGACAAATGGGATTGCGTACGATTGTGGACTATTCACTCAAGGTGAACCATCGAGAAGCTGGAACTCTCCCCAATTTTTGGCAACGAGTGGGATTACCAACACAAAAGTTGCAGGCAAAAAAAGAAGCCGCAGATTTTCTTTTACGTCTCTATTCTTAGGTATTGTTTCACAGAGCTGCCGCATTGAATTTTGTGTTCGTAGGTGAGTGATCAGAATCTCGCATTCCCGTGCCCCACTGATGATGGATTTGATACATGTGTGCTCGGATTCAACTTTTCGACGACCACCGCATTTCACAGTCGACGTCGGTCGTGGATTCTTTGGGGTACAGCGAGGGCCGTGCGCAAGCACATGCGGAGTTGGGTACAGCGGCAGCCGTGGGCAAGCACACGCAGATCTGGGTACAGC
>FRDC01002153.1_pt1 | contig 12101 bp, 12 predicted proteins | sample 1106171 | NCBI WGS metagenome assembly FRDC01 (sample SAMEA3930566, study PRJEB13176) | freshwater metagenome | biome: Drinking water system; feature: drinking water; material: water | place: Singapore | collected 2014-12-20
CTGAATCATTTACATTTACTTATTCGAATGATATTAATTCGGAAGATTATGTATTTGGTTTGGATAGTAAAGAAAATCTAAGCGATAAAATATTCCCAATCTTTGAAGATCTAATTCCTGAGAATAAAGATAAATTGATGGCTTTAAAAGCAAAGCATAGCATCAGGGGCACAATTGAAATTTTGTTATATTTGGATAATATCCATGGAAGTTTTGAGTTTTATAGAAACCCTAATGAGATTTCTTTAGAAAAAGATATAAGCTTAATCCAATATTCAGAAGTTAAAGCTGGAATTTTGGGCGATTATGATTATCCCGAAGTTTTAGATAATTATTCGTTAGAGGAAATGCCAGATAGTAATTATACGAACTCTGATACAACACTAGGTCTTAGTGGTTATCAGGAAAAATATGCTATATTGAAAGATGATATAGCCAGAACAATTAAATACGCAGGTAGTAATCAAACTGAATATTTTATTAAACCATTTAATTTAGAGTTTAGTCATTATAAAAAAGGTAAGCTTAAATTTAAAGAATATAAGAAGCGGTATTATCCATACTTATTAATTAATGAACATATTTTTATGTCATTAGCTAAACAATTTGGATTTGATGTGCCATACAATGGATTGATTAAGCATAATACTTATAATGAGTATCATTTGGTTATCAAGCGCTTTGACAGATATGGTACAGCCATCAAATTTGATCATCATACAGTAAATAGCTTGCTAGGTAATATATCAATAAATAAATATGATGTAACTATAACAGATCTGATTGATGTGATCAAAAATAGAATTAGTGCTGATGATAAGCTAATTCTATTTAAATTTATTGTGTTCTCAGTTATCATCTCTCACGGTGATTTACACGCTAAAAATATTTCTCTTATGTACAGCAGTAATAAGTTTGGGGATAAAACTATGACTATAGCTCCTATGTATGATATTCTCACTACTAATATTTATGCGGCATCACAAAAGGAACAAGATATTGGGATGAAATTAAATAATAAAAGATCTAACATTAGAAGTTCTGATCTGTTATGTATTGCTGATCTTTTAGATATAAATCAAACTTCTGCTAAAAATATTATTGAGCAATTTGGTGGTAAATTCTTAGATGTTTTTGAATCTCATGTAGAAATGTTACCAAATAAAATCAAAACATTACCAATAAAGAAGGGTGATTATAGTAATGATATTACTCTGCATAAAGAATATTTATTATATTTTAAAAGACGAAAAACTTATATCGAAAAATACTTGTTAGAAAAATCAACGCAAAAAAATATTTTCTAGGTTAAGTCTTTGTCATTTGTAAACATCATGGTCGCCAATGTTTAATGGAATAATTTTATTATCTTCAATTATAAAGTCAATAATAACCCGGTACTTCATATCTATTGAAACTGAAAAAAGCTCCGATAAGCTACCTTGAAGCTTATGAAGCCTTAAAGAATTGTGAAATGGATTTAGCTCCAAGAGTTGAATGGTATTGTAATATTTTTGTTTCAGATCAGGGTGCTTCTTTATCCACTTTTCTGCCAATTTTGTATAGGACTCAGTAAAGATTATTTGATACATTTATTTATTTCCAAGATACCATCTAAATGAGCTATGTGTTGAGCAGTTCCTTCTATAAATTTACCATCTTCAATCTCTTTTCTGGCTTTAATCAATGCAATTTCAAGTTCACATTCTCTGAGATAACTATAGTGAGCCATATCAACAAGCACACAAGCATCTTTACCACGCTCTTGAATAATGATATCTGGCCCATTGTTAAACATTTGTTTAAGTTTACTGAATCCTGTTCTTTTTAATTCTTGTAATGAAAGGATGTTAAGCATATCAGACCTCGTTATTAACGGATTTATATTATTTATATAGTATATTATATCATGGTTAATCACATTGTTAATAGCGCTATTTATCACATTAATTATAATGTATAATAATTCACCATATCTCTCATTAAACGTTCGTTTGTTGAGATAATCAAATTTATATCAAAAATCCAGTCAATAGTGTATAATATAACCATCTTAAAAAACAAAATATTAAATTGTCAATATCTGATTGATAGATGAGAGAAACATGTCAAAATTAATTGGGTATGCCAGAGTTAGCAGAAATGAGCAAGACTTAAATTTACAACTTGATGCATTGGAAAAAGCTGGCTGTACAAAAGAAACAATCTTTATGGATAAAATATCTGGATCTAAAGCAGAACGACCTGGTTTAGATAAATGTTTAGCTACGCTTGAATCTGGTGACACTTTGTTAGTATGGCGTTTGGACAGATTAGGTCGCTCTATGCCACATCTGGTTGCATTAATTGAAGATCTACGTTTAAAAGGAATTGGTTTTAAATCTATCTGTGATGGTGCCATTGACACTACTACAGCTTCCGGAGAGCTAATCTTCAATATATTTTCATCGTTAGCTCAGTTTGAAAGGCGTCTTATACAGGAAAGAACAAAGGCTGGCCTTGATGCCGCCAGAGCTAGGGGTCGTCAAGGCGGGCGTAAAAAAATAGATAGTTCTAATCCTAAAGTCCAGATGGCGAAGAAGATGCATAAAGACCATGGTATGAGTATCGATAATATTTGCAAAACATTAAAAATATCTAGAGCAAGCTTTTATCGTTATATCTCATTGTAAATTTTGTTAATCAGGTAATTAAATTAGTAGCGAAATAATATGGAAAACAACATAACTATTAAAACGGACCGTTTATACTTGCGATTATTACAGCAAGACGATATTGAAAATTTATCGATCTTGAATAGCGACCCCGATGTACGCCAGTTTTTCCCAGATGGTGTTCAAAGCCGTGAACAAACTGAAGAAAGAATCCAAGATTTTTTATCTTTTTATAAAAATCATGGATTACCGTGCTTTGTAATGTTTGAGCTAGCATCTGGTGAATTTGTTGGGAGAGGTGGCTTTGGACCGATTAATGGAGAGGTCGAAGTTGGATATCTACTCCATAAAAAATACTGGGGGAAGGGGTATGCCACTGAAGCTTTGTCCGCCTTGCTGGAATGGGCGAGACAAAATATCAAAATAGAATATATAATAGCACTTACGCCATTAGCGCATATTGCTTCTCAACGCGTCATACAAAAATGTGGAATGAAAAACTATAAACAGACGGAAGCCTATGGAGTAGACTGTGTCTTTTATCGAATAAAAAATATATAAACAACTTAAGCTATACAAATTTCCTTAGAGTACCTTTTCGTTCCAATACTAGTCAACCCCCATAAATGAAGCAGTTACCAGAAATACTGAGAAATTTCCCAATGGCTACCTAATAGAACTCGATAAACAGGAAAAATCCGAACTGGTCGAAAATTGCGACCAGTTCAAATTTCTCAAGCATTCTACTGTTTTACCAAAAGCTTTTACCGAGCGCGGGCTTTATATGCTCGCAACAATCCTAAAAAGCGCAAAAGCCACTGAAACAACTTTGGCTATCATTGATACCTTCGCTAAAGTCCGCGAAGTTAGCAGGATAGTAAATCAATTACCAACCGTTAAAGAAAATAGTCCAGAGCAGCAGAAATTAATGCAAAAAGCTGGTGATATTATTTCTGATTTGGTCGTACCTGATAACCTTGAGACAGAAGAAACCGAAGCCAGTATTGAGTTAAACTTTGCTGTAGTTAAGTTTAAGTATTCAGTCAAGAAGAAATCAAAATCCTAGCCTACCGCCCTGCGGTTGGTGGGTCATTTTTTGCGGCCGATGAATCCTGGCAGCAAAAAACCGACCTAAATTTAGATCAGTTTTTCTAAGGAAAGGTTAGCTGAAACGCCAATTTTGAGAGAAAGTGCAACAGTTGAGATGGAAAGGAATAAACTATATCAGTTTGTAGTTTTGCCTAAACGTTGGATTGTAGAGCGCTGTTTTAGCGGTCTTGAGCAATGCCGGATGCTATGAAAGAATTGTGAACGGCTAATAAATACCAGCATGCATATGGGAATACTAGATTTTATTAGTTTTATATTAAAAAGATATTGAACAGATGGTAAGAATAAGGACTAGCTAATTAACTAGTCCTTATTTTATTGACTCTAGAAAGTATTTAACTGATTATTTTCATACTTATTTTTGAGCCACTACACACAATAGATTATTACCAAGGTTTGATTCCAGTGCCATTAATTGGAGCACCTGTACCATTCATAGTTAAAGTTATTGCTTGACCTTCATCACATAATTGTCCCTCGTCCCCGGTTTTAAGAGTGGTTGTTACTTTTTTCCCATCTAAGCTGCATGATACTGTTACATTAGTTGGAACCCCAGCTTTATTCCAGGTATAACCAGAAATAGCTACTTTGTTGCGGAAAGGTGCATAGTCATCATTTGGGCCATATACAAGAGTACTTACAGAATTTGTAGGAGGTAGATCGCTTTGCAAATCATAATTATTGGCAAATGTCATCAATCCATCAATTTCAACAGTCTCAGTTTTACCGGTTTCAACTTGTTGGTACGGTCCTCTTTGATTATGATGAGCGATACTCATATTAGAACCTGAATTATTAACTATAGTTAAACTTGCTGCATTAGCAAGAGAGATAAAACCAGTTGATATAATAAGAGCTTGAATTAATTTTTTCATTATGTTCCCTTTTTTAAGTTTTAAAATTTTGATTTTGTGTGCCATAACGTTATTATCAACTATTGCTCATATTGATGTAAATAGATAAATCTCGATAATTATATATCTATTTTTCGATAAATATGTACTAAATATGGTATCATCCAAAATGATTGAAAATAGCCAGATAATTTATAGATTTATTGCATTAACATTCGAGGATAACCATGTATTCATACGATGATATTTTTTTATTTGTTAAAACTATAGAGATTGGAAACTTTATTAATACTGCGAAATTATTAAAAGTTTCCCAATCAACTATTAGTAAAAGAATTAAAGATTTAGAGTCTACGCTTGGGGTAACATTAATCAGACGCACCACTAAAAGCTTTGAAATGACAGAGGTTGGGAATATAATTTATAATTATTTTAAAGATAAAGTACAAGAGTTTGATCAGGCAATGATAGAGTTTACGGGGAAAAACCCGGTTCCACAAGGTACTTTAAATGTACTACTACCATCAGTAATGGCATTTAATTTAATTACTCCGGTTTTACCTAAATTTTTACTTAAATATCCTAAAGTTAATCTTAATATTTATTATCAAAATACCGAAATTGATTTAATTAAAGATGGTTTTGATGTTGCTATTTTGAACCATCTCCCTAGGCAGCAAAGCCAGAAAATAAAGAGTATTTTTAGGGCGGATGTGAAGCTATATTGTTCGCAATCTTATGCTAAAAAATATGGGCTACCAACCTCTCTTGAAGACTTGGAAAACCACTTAGTGGCTGGATATATACTTGATGATCACACGATTCCAACTCATTTATCTTTTACCGAGATTAAAACCGGGGAGGTTACTGTAATCAATATGCCGAAACGCATCACAACCAATAATGCATTACATAATGTACAACTCTTAAAAACAGATGAAGTTATTGTGGCTTTACTAGATAATATTATAGATAATGAAAATGAATTCATTTCAGTATTACCAGAATACTCTGTAACTGACATAACATTTTATATGCTACGCCATCCGTATAGTAATGATATAACCAGTCAGGTTTTTTGTGAATTTTTGGATACACACCTTAGATAGCGTCGTCAAATTGATTACCCCCATAAAATTCACCATTACCAGCATAATAGATAAATTATATCTACATTTATTATAAAAATTTCTCTGCTGGTTTCTTAAAGTATTTCTTCTATTTTACGGCAAACTTTATCTACCCCAATTCGCCAATTAATTGCAAACGTGTCAGCTAAATCCGCATGATAGTCTAGAACCTCATCCGGTGTAACATCTACCCATATTGGTATGAGGTTTCTTTCTTTTCTAATCATATCTTTAGTAAAGGCAGATCTAAACTCACTCCTCCCCCATCCTGAATTACTCAAAAAATTTTTACTTAATATTAATATACATTTTTTACAGTTTTTTATTCCATTATTTATTGAATCAGTCAAACTATCACCTACTTTAAGCGAATACTCATCATACCAGACAGGGATTCTGCTCTTTATTAAGTTATCTGCCAAAACTCTTGCTATTTTATCCTTATCACGTGAATCATGACTAATAAATGCTATAGGGTTTTGATATAACTTAACCTCATCAACATAACTTTCTGATAAAAACTTAATTTTTCTAGGTGGGTTCATATTTTCACCATAACCTATTAATTCTCTCAAATGATCACTATTTAAACTATGCTCTGCATATATAAATATTCTCGGTGAAAGAATAAATGTATTTGTTTCTTCCTTTGTATCATCCGTATAGTACTTTGATTCAATGGTTAATTCTTTACCATTAGTTATTTTGATATGACGACCTATTGCAAACTTACTAGCAGGAAGGATCATTTTTGAATGTATTTCTCGTGCCGGATTTTTTATAATATCATCAATAAATTTTTTATAATAATCGAGGTCATTTACATTGCTAAAATAAGCAACAGCATACATACAAGCACTATTAAAATCTGTAGCAATATACATTTCAGCATCAGTAAATTCAGTAGGTAATTTTACAAAAGTCTTAAAACAGTGGGCCAAATCATTAGTAAACCGATAGTATAATTCTGTCATCTTTATAATCCTTTGAATAACTAATATATCATTACAATAATATATTTAGAATTGAATTGTCAATTATGAGTTTTTGGCGGTGTTTTAATTAACTAGTTATATCTAATTCTTGTTGATCTGGGTGTACCTCTGTCACTTCTTCTAGTTGTGGTGTCTTTATTTTACGTTTTGGTTTGATGTAAATATTGCGCTCTTTGCCCGTATAAGGATCAACAGCTCGGCGGGTAAATGTTGGCTTAAAATCAAAGCGAATTGCAACTACTTTGCGACCTTTTTTTATTTCTTCAAATTTTAAATCCATCTCATACTGTGAATTGATTTCATCGACAGCGTGAGCAAATGTATAGAGCTTAAAATCAGCGTATAGTTTAAATTTTTTACCAACTGCAAAAACCTCTCGGAGTTGTTCTACAGACTTTATTAACCAGCCTGTATCTTTGAATTCTTGAATTAACTCATACAATCTAGTGCTGTAAAGGCTTCCAAAATTGGCAACTTCTTTAAGGTTATATAGTACAAACTTCTTCTTAACCTGAGCCAAGTAGGGCATTATGTCGTCAGTAAATTTAACTATAATCGAGCCTTCTTTGTGCTTGTATTCAATTTTTGAACAAACGTTTATTTGTTGTGTAACTAATAAGTCGGGTTTTTCTAACGTTATACTTGTTTCCATTAGTCGTTTACCAGCATTTTTTAGAATTCGATAACAACTACTTAAATCGACTCCAAATTGTTGACTAAATTCTTTAGCCGTTATCAAGTGTTCACGCTCTAATTGTTCTGGTTGCAAATATGTCCCAACTTCATCAACACCGCCAATCTTACTGATAAGCTGTAAAAACACCTGGTAATCATTTAAGTTGTAAGTTCCGAAATTCGCATTATTTAGCTTTTTATTTTTGTAAACTTTCTTAGTTTTAGATTTTACTAATTTTGTATTTTTTGTATTCATATCAGTCAGCCAATTTCTCATACTTCAATATTATGAGATTATATCAACTTCTCATAATATCTGTCAATAACTTACAGGATGAAACCGCCAAAACCTCATAATAAGTCCGCCAAAACCTCATAATAAACCCATAAAAACACCGCCAAAACCTCATAATGTATATTATATACAAATAATTAAACAAATAATATTACAAAAGGGATAAATCCTGTGGATAACTTTAGTTTAGAAATTTGAAAGATTAACCACGATTTTCAGGGTGCATTGAGCACCCAAAAAATCGCTGCTTACGCAGAACAAATTATTCGCCTAAAGGCTCATAAAAATTTAAAAGGTGGGGTCAAGCCCCCACACGACGTTAACAACTTGATTTTACAACGCTTTTCTAACCAATTAACATTTTTTCTTAACAAGTTGTTAATAATTATTATTAAAGCGCACGGAGCATTTTTTGAGAAGAGGCGTTAAACCGCGAAATTAAGCCTGTTTTTATGACCTTGGTGCGTTTATATGGGGGTTCGACGAGCTCACCCCCATGCCCCCGTAATTTATTTCGTTGTAGCTCGATTTTTAAATACTTAAATTATTCTCCTATCTTGCTGATATTTATTTATATTTTATAAAAAAATTTTTACAAATATTATATTGTATAATCATATATAATATTGCAAATATAAATATTATATTTAATTATATTGAGTTGTATTATGTATAGTAACGTTACTGCGCAACAACATGCTGAGATTATTAAAGAAATCCTAGCTGTAAGACATGAGGTAAATGAAGCTAAGTGCATAACTGTTGATCTTAGTAAAAGAATGGACAGGGGAGTAAACTTTGAAAAAAGCACTGATTTTAAAAGTAAAGAACAAGTAACGTTCGCAACTTACTCTTTAAGTTCGCTTATGAATAATGAAGTGCTGAATGTTGAGATTCTTCATAATGATTATGCCCAACTTTCAAGCAAGTTATTGAAGCAAATGCTTGATAATATTAATAATCAACTACATTCTGCATCTAACTGATCAAGCATTATCCAGTATTTTTGATATAATTTTTTGGCCAAGTCTGGACTAAAAAACGGGTTTGTAACTGCTTTTATAAGTTTTCTTGCTTCGTTATGCATAGAAGCGCATTCAAGCTTAAAAATAAGTTCACGCTTCGAATAGCTTGCTATTCCGAGTCTTTCTAATTGAGAGAGACGATCTAAGCTTGATAACTCTTGATTTTTACTCATTATCTTCACTTTGTTCAATACTTTGTTTTATTTTATTTTTCTCTAAAAATTTAATTCCCCTTACATAATTACTATCTGGGGTTCCATTCCCAAACCGCAGATTTTTTTGAAATTTACATGAAAGCATTGCCACTATTATCTTATAGCTAATTCAATGTTTTTAACAATCTCATCCAAATTAATTACCGCACTATCAGAAAACACTAATCTCCCCTGAAAATGGATATGCTGCCAGGCTATTGGTGATATCTTTTTAAGCATTTTTAAAGCTTTCTGGTTATTTTCTGCTTTATATCGGTCGTATAACTTTGATAGAATCATTGAGTTATAATGGATTATTACATTGGCTATTAATCGGCCACATTGATTGCTTATTTCTAACGCCCAATCAGTTTTTCCAATCAGATGCTTTTTGCCGTACGCTTGAGCTATATCTGATCTTAATTGATGATAAGACTCTAAACGATTTTGTGAGCGATGGGTGGTACTTATAATATTTGGATCCAGCAGATATTGTAATATTTGGTTACTTCTAACCAACTTATCCAATTCGTATAATGCTTCCCGGGTTTTATGTTCCTGCTTGTAGGTGCAAAGTTTCTTAATTAGTGATGCTTGACTGACCTCCCCGCTGCCCAGGGTTGCTATTATCCGTTCCAGGTTCTCAGACTCAGATAAAATTAGCTCACGATTGATTTCGCCCTTTGGTTTAATATCGTAATTATCATATTTATCAAGCCATTTCTCACAATATAAGTACTGAAGCTGGTTATCAATATTGGTGAATCGTGGATATAATTCGCCATCAAACCAATACATTATCACGGAGTTTGCTTTGTTTAAGATATGCATATCCCCAGTTAGAATTTGTGGATTAATTTCACTGGAGTTGTTATACCAGATATCAAAAGCAAAATAGCTTTCATGGTCATTTGAACCTAACAAATATGTTTGCAGTGGTACATGGTTGCATAATAATGAATATGCCACTACGCCTTTACCTTTGCCAAAATACTTCTTGCCGTGCCGGGCTTTGATAGTTGGAGTGGCCATATTAAATTTTTGCCCATCAACCGCTCCATGTAGCATCCCAAACTCGAATGAATAATGTGGAAAAATTGACATTTGGGCGATACTATTACTAATCATATCATTTGCTGCAATTAGTGTTGCTAGCCTAAGGCGGGCAAGGTACGTGTCCTGCAAAGTATTATACGGGATATTAGCAATATTTGCCATGTTCGCGTTGCCGCTATTCATTCCTTGAGCTAGGATAGACGCTATTAAATGATCAAGATCAGCTTCTGACTTTACATAACGGGGCTGGATATGACTGAAGCTATCCAAAAATCTGCATTCCTTATGCACTGTCTTTATAACATTCACAATATCCTGAAATGGAAAATGCTCATAGAGGGAATGCTCAATTTGATCTTGTTTAGGTAAGGCTGAGCGTTTTAGATGAAGTTTCTTGGTTTTTTCGTCATAATATAGGTGTTTTAGCTTGCCCTGACGATATAGCTTATGAAACTTCTTCCATAGCAGGTTAGATTTAGCTAACAGTTCATCAAGTTGTCTAGGTATGGGTTTTTTAGCAGTTTCAGCAGTAAGTTTTTGCCGAATAGCATCCTTCTTATCTTTAGCCACCAGTTCATCGCTTAAATTACGGTATAGTAAAGAGTCTTTAAAATAAATGTCTCCAGATGTTATTGAATCCTGTATTTTGCGGTATACCCAATATTCATAACGATTTAAAATAAGTACTGTCTGGTCATTGACTTTTTTGGTTAAGTGAGTTAGCAACCGCGGTGGTAAATTTGGAAAATCGGTAATATAGTGCTTGACCTTTAAGTTTTTTAGCCAGTTAATTGCTTCTAATAGCTCAGCTTTTGTGCTAGAGAACTCCAGGTTTTGGATCAAACAGCGAATATTAGATTTTAAATAGGTCGCTACTTTATCTACGCTTTCCCAATAAACCATAGCCTCTACAGCTGATGAGTTCTCAGTAATGTATTTAAGGATTGCCTGCTTATCTAAAATGTTAAAAGCTTTTTGGCGAACATCACCAAAGCTTAACTCATCCGAAAGGCTTTCATCTACATAAAATTTAACTAACTGCTTCATGTAATCCATGCTTGCGCTTTGTTCAATTGCATTGGCAGCAGTTGCCAGTTTATTTATTTCACCTACTTTGTCTTGGGAATGACGCTGATGATAACCAAACGCAATGATTAAATTATCAATTATCTGTTGGAAGCGGTGATGTATATAGCATAAGATATATAGATAGCTTTGCTCGACTTTTATATGTTGACGCAAGTCATAGGCTGAATAATAATGGATGAATGTGCCATAATTATTGATATTGTTCTTTGAAATAGATAACTCTGGGAGTATTCTTTTGGCAATCAGGTAAATCGGGTGCATTATATTTAACTTACGGCATTCCTGCAGCATCATGCGTGGCTTAAAATCCTTAGCGTCCTGCTTTATTGCAGCTAATTCACTAAGTGCACGCTCATTGCTTACTAGTGCCAGAATTAACTTACTTTCCTCTGGAGTAATTTGATCAATAATTAAATTGCTAATTCTGAATTTTTCGGAGTTAATTGCTGTAATTACAATTCCCTGAAGCGTTGTATATTGTGGGCGAATAATTTTTTGCTGTTTGAGGTACGTTAATAGCTCTAAAGCAATAAATTGCTGATTAACGTTAAGCTTTACCAATTCATTAGCTTTATTCAGCAAAGGGGCACTAAACTGAGATTCCCACATCCGAAAACCATATAATTCAGCTATGGCTGTACATTGAGTGTAATATTCGTAATCTGTGATTTTACTTAGCTTGATTTTTTGGTCATAAAAATATTGCTCTAGAATAAATGAAATAGTTTTATTGCTCACATCATTCCAGATAACCTTAAAGAATAGGTTTACTGCTTTAAAATACGCCATTTGCAAACAGCAATAAATTCGAGCGCCCCATGAGCCACGGCTCATTACTAAATCCAGCTCATTTTGGTTCAATGTTAGGAATTCGTAGTGCTGCTCTTCATTGAAGTCTGGAGGTTCATAATAAGCAGCCTGCCCAGCTGTAGATAGTACTTCCAAATGCTCATTAGATTTATGCTTCATATTATCTGTTAATGTATAATTAATAACGATCGTTATTATACAGCTGGTTTGTTGA
>FRDC01001548.1_pt2 | contig 12100 bp, 14 predicted proteins | sample 1106171 | NCBI WGS metagenome assembly FRDC01 (sample SAMEA3930566, study PRJEB13176) | freshwater metagenome | biome: Drinking water system; feature: drinking water; material: water | place: Singapore | collected 2014-12-20
GGCAAGGGTGCGGCGAGGCTCGACAAACGGCTGGAGGTGGCCTTCTACGAGCGGATGCGCTTCTTCGCCGCGCGCATCGCTCAGACCGAGCTGCACCGGGCCTACATGGAGCGCGAGGCGCGGCTGCTGATGGACGATCAGGCCGTCGAGTTCGTGCAGGTGCGTCGTGCGCCCGGGCGGCAGGCCCCGTGCATTTGTACCCTGTTCACGGGGCGTGATCGGTACGGGCTGGGGCCTGGTGTGTACCCGAAGGCGCTGGCGCCGCGGCCACCGTTTCACCCGTTCTGCCGGTGTGCCCTGGCGCCGCGGCTGGACTTGACCGGCACCGAAGTCCCCGACGAGCGGGACGACGAGGATCGCTCGTTTTTGAGCCGCCTGGGTCAGCCAATCGCGGCGCGTGTCATGGGCAGTCGTGCGCGGCTGGAGCAGGTAGAGCGCGGCGCCTTGGCCGATGACGTGGCGCAGCAGGGTAGGAATCCGACGTACAGGATTCGCACTGTCGGCGGCGGCTGATCTAGACTCCGCGTCCGCAAAGGGGTATCACATGGGCGAACTGTCAGGCATTGCGTTTGCCGTCTTCTGGGTCGCCGTGATCGCGCTGGTCATCGCGTGGATCGTGTTGCCCGTCGCCGTCATTGGCACCAAGCCGCTGTTGCGCAAGCTGATCGAGGAGCAGCAGCGCACCAATCGCCTGCTTGAGCGCGGGCGCGCGGAGACGGCGACGATCACCCAGCCCCGACCACCTCGCACCTGAGATACATCGCCTTGTAGGGCAGCCGCATCTCGGGCGCGATGTTGAGCTGGTCCGCGTCGGTCACGGTCTCGACGTAGCGCGCGGCATAGCCGTCGTCGGCGATGTTCGTGCCGCGCAGCTTGGCCAGGATCAGGGCCTCCAGGGCGAAGGACGCCTGATAGACCTCCTGCATCCCGCCAGGGTCCGCGCCCTCGGCCGGCTCGCTCGCGGTGATGGGCACGCCGAACAGGATCAGCGTGGTCGCCGTGCGGTGGCCGTAGGGCTGCCCTGGCGTCATGCGCTCGGGCACGATGCGGATCAACGGGAAGTCGGCTGGAGAGATGCCAGGCTCTAGTCCGATCTTGCACGACAGCACGCCCGTGATCGTGGCCAGGTCGTCGCGCATGGCGGTCAGTGGCGTCATCATGGCTAGGCGCGCTCCAGGGGGACCGAGAAGACGCTGGCCGAGCTGACGGCGCTGGCAGCGGCTGCAGCGGCCCGCTGCGCCTGGGGCAGCAGCGCGGACAGTTCCGAGCTGTATGCCCGCAGTTTCACGTCGAACACGTCGCCCTCGTTGACCATGTTCTCCCGCGCCGCGAGGACATAGGTCTGAGCCTTCACCAGCCGTTCCTGCCAGGCCGTCGGGAAGGTGCCGAAAACCGCGATGGCGGCGATGGCCCGTGTCTCCACGGCCTCCGTGCAGAAGCGCTTGAGGAATGCGTCTTCGTAGGTGTAGGTCAGCGGCATGATGTGCGCTCCTGTGGCTGCGGTGGGTCAGCGACGCATGGCCGCGTCGACGATGCTGGAGAGCTGGCGCAGGGCGTCGGTGGCGCCCTCGATTAGGTACGCGTCGCCCCGGTAACCAGGGTGGCGCACGACGCCCGCGAACCGGAAGCCGTTTGGCGTGGCCCACCTCAGCGCCTTGCGCCGCTTTGGGCGAATCTCGTGTGGCCTGGTTCCCAGGTTAACGAACACCGCATGCGGTGCGCGCTGCGGGTCGTGGCCAACCGCGCGGCTGTCGCCAGATAGCGCTCGGTTGTACAGCGAAGAGAACAGTGCGCCGGTCTTGGTGTGCCGGCCGGCGCCGCGCTGGGCGGTGTCGAAGGCCACCTGAGACAGCCCGAGGATCACCGGGCGCTGCAAGTCGCGCGCCACATTGAGGCCGGCGACGACGTTGGTGATGCCGACGAGGCGCAGGGTGATCATGTGACCTGCCTGTAAATGAGGTTCCACGTCCCCGGGCCGCTTCCGGCGCCCACGCACTCGAACTCGTACTCCCGGCCGTCGTATGTGACGCTCACCGCTGGGAGGGCGCCAAGCTGCGCGGCGACGAAGGTTTCGAGCTGGGCCGGGCCGAATCGATAGTCCACCGTGTGTGCGTTTCCGCCACTGTTGAACTGATCGACGCCCCAGGGTTGCAGCGTGAAGTACGGCGCCGTCTTGGGTGGATCGGGGATGCAGATGAAGTCGGGCGGCGGCGAGTCGTTGGGCTCGATGGTGTACTGGGTGATCGTCACGTCGGCGAACGGGTAAGTGCGACGGCGAACAGCGAAGCTGTAGCCGCTGACCGTGGCCGGCTCGTGCAGGATGCCGGGCGTCGCGCCGGCCGGAACTTGCACCGTGTTCGGGATGCCACGAAACGTGGTCTCGCCGACGGTGATCGGCGCTGGCGGCGTGTAGTTGATGATCGCGTCCCCGCCGGACGTGCGCGGCGGTGGAGGTGTCGAGGCGAATTCGGCTGCGTGCTCGGTGAAAGAGATCGAGTCATCCCACACGGCCGAGGCTTCAAGGCCCGCCCCGTCGGCGACGATGGACGCCGTTCCGGAGTCCCCGCACGTCGAGGCGAACTGCGTTGAAATCCAGTCACGAAGGTAGCCGCCCGCCGCACTCTGCGTGATCTTGAACTGCAGGGGGATGACCACATCGGGAAGCTCGACGCATGGCCTGGGGTTGTCCACGAAGCCAACCACGCGGGCGGCGGCCCAGTCTTGGCCGACGAACTGCACCACCACGCGGTCGCCAAGCTCGAAGGCCCTGGCGTTGCACGTCATGTAGACCACCGGGATGTTGGTCAGCGTGTTCGACTGGTTGACGTTGAGCGCTTGCCCGGTCATGGTGGCCGTGGCCAGGGAAACCGTCGCCGTGTCGGCCTCGTAGTTGAGGCCCATGATCGTGCCCCAGCGGTAGGTCGGCAGGAACTTGGCCCAGCCGGGCGCGATCGCGGCGTTGAAGAACGCCTGCTCCGGAGAGCACAACTCGCGCGCTCGAAACTGCCCGTCTGACGGCTGCCACCCACGGCACCCGGGCGCCAGGACGATCAGGCTGGAGTCGCCCGGGATGTCCATCGTGGCCACCAGCGTCCCGATGGCTGCGTCCTCGGTCAAGTCGGTGCACCAGGCTTGCCGCGTTTCGTTGCCGCTGACGTTGTTCCAATAGGCAATGTCCCGGTCGGCCTGCTGGCGCTGGAAGGTCAGCGCATTGACGTTCGACAGAAGCGGTTGCCGTTCCAGTCCCAGCGCGCGGCGCTGCTCGTACAACTGCCGCAGGATCGCGTCGTTGTCCTGCAGGCCGGGCGACCCGGGCGGTAGCGTGTTCTGCCGCTCGATGATCGAGAGAATCTCGGTCTCGATGCGCGCGGCCAGAGTGGCGGCCCGGGCGTTGACGGCCTCCACCTTTGCCTGCGCCTGTCCGATGCGGATGTCCAGCTGCGATCGCAGCGCGGACAGAGACGCGAGAATCGCGCTCTTGGTCGAAAGGCCCCAGTCGAGCGCAATGATGTATCGACCGTCCGTGCCGCCCCCTAGGATCGTCGCGTAGCCCATCCTAGATGCGCTCCCCGACGTCCATGTACTGATCGGACTCGTCGATGTAATAGCTGATGAATGAGACCGTGAACGGCACACCGTCGAGCAGCGCGCGCTGGCCGGGCCGAAGCGACCAGTCCACGGAGCAGCGCACGCGCCGGCCGCTGGGGTAGCTGAAGACCGTGCGGATGCCCGTCAGCGTGCGGTCGGTGTCCTCGGGCCACTCCACATCCAGGGCGGCGGCGGCGTAGCCGCTCAGGGTCGCGCTGTAGTTCGTGCCGCCCTCGGCGTACTGCACTTCCTGCAGCGGGGCCGAGCCGAACGCGTACTCGGTGGTCCCGCCGGTGGTCAGTGCGATCACGCCAGCGATGCGGAACTCGGCGGCGGCGCCGATGGACGCGATGTAGGAGCCGGGCGACGGGACCACACACTGCAGGTACTGCTGCGCATCGGTCTGTAGCGTGGCTTGCCAGCTCGAAATGGGCACGCGCACCAGTCCGGAAGGCGTCACGAGGTCCATTACCCACTGCGTCGGCGAAGTCGTGGCGACGTAGGGCGTCAGGTCGAAGAGCGCCAGGATGGCGGGCGTGCCAAGCGGTGAAGGTAGGCTGATGCGCGCGCCTGTGACGTTGCTCTGCACCAGCACTTTTGGCGTACCCAGCGGCGACGGCACGCTGATCCACGCCGGGGTCGCCTCGACACCGCCCGACTCGATGAGCAACGTGATGCTGCCCAGGCCATTCGACGCGGGCGCGCTCTCGCCCGGGTCCATGTCGATGTTGCCGCTGTTGCTGTCGCTGAGGTTGACGGCGCGGTACGCGGCGGCGAGGCGATAGCCGGTCAGTCCCGTGCCGGTGAAGCGGGTAAAGCTGGTCGGGAAAGTGGGCGTAGCCGTGCCCACGCTGAAGATCGTGCTGCCGACACAGACCAGCATCTGCCCATTCCCGGTCGCGGTGACGGTGGCCGGCGTGATGACGTAGGTCGTGACGTTGCCCGTGACGGCGCTGCTGCCGCTGACGGTGCCGGCGCCACGAAACGCACCGTAGGCGACGCCGATGCGCAGCTCGTTGTTGGCTTGGTCCCAGTCGAAGCTGGCGCCGCTGTCGCCCGTCGTGACGGTGTTCTTTTTGTAGACGTGGATCGTCTGTTCGTTGAGGCCGGCGCCGTCCTGATCAAACGACGATGAGGACAGCACGAGTGTCCAGCCGCTCGGAGGCGTCGGCGCGCTGCGCGTGAACAGAAACGCCAGCAGGAGGTCGTCGTTTGCCAGCCCGGTCGGGGCGTTGGCCGACAGCGGCGCGAATAGGTCGCTGCCGTGTACGAGGTCCGTGCCGGCTACGAACGAGACCGGCATGCGATCACCCGATCGTGCAGCTCAGGACTTCGACGGGTGCGCCGGCCGTGATCGAGAGCGAGGTCAGAACGATCTTGCCCGAAACAGGCGACGAGCCAGCCTGCGCTGGCAGCGCCAGCATGACCGTCCCGGCACTGGTGCAGATTTCTCCGTAGGCAGCCGTTCCGGTCGCGTCGGCGCTCTCGTCGCGGGCAGATGCCGTGATTGTCAGTTGGCCGGTCGTGCCGTTTACCGTGCCGCACGGGTCTGTGAGTGGCACCTGCGCCAGCAGCACGTCGGACGATGACCGGATGCGGATGAGGCCCGCAGACGAGCCGCCGTCGATGGCGTCACGGACGGCCGTGTGGACGGTGACAAGCAGCGATGCGGCCCAGGTGGGAGATGCTGGCGCGGGCATGGTGTCTGGTCCTCTCAGGCGGGGGATAGCTTGGTCTTCACGAGCAGCCGCAGGGTGTTCTCGGCCGGGCCGGGCGTGAAGCGCTCTGGCGCCGCCGAAAACACGCCCCTGCGTGTGCTGACGTTGAGCAGCGAGTACAGCCGCAGCAGCCGCTCGACTGCCTCGGCCTGCGATTGCGTGGTGGGCTGCCAGCGCAGCACGATCTCGCGGTCGCCCTCGGCAAAACCGCCGTCGTTGATGACCACGCCGCCGTCCAGCGTGCGAACGCGGTTGACGCGGCGCTCGGCACCGACGAATGACGCCTCTGGCAGTACGTCGATCTCGACGTATCCGCTCAGGTCGTAGGTGGGAGCGCTGAGGACGTTAAGCACGGCGTCAGACCCCCAGCAGGAACTTCAGGCCGTCGTTGTTCACTCGCGTCTGAATCTTCTTCAGGATTTCGAACATGAAGGCTTCCAGGTGCGGCTGCAGGCCGGCGCCGTCGATCTTGATCATCGCGTCGCCACGTGCGATGGCCTTGGTCTGCGCGTTCAGGTAGTCGATCTGCGCTTGCGAAATCTTGCGCTGGATGTCGAGCGCATCCTGCCGGCGCTTGTTCTCGGCAGCGATCTGTTCTTCGACGAGCCGGCGCGCACTCGGATCGATGAAGCCGTTTGTCAGGCTGCCGAACAGGTCTTTCAGCAGGCTTCCGGTGCTGTTGACCGTGTTGTCGATGCTGGAGAGGATGGCCTTCACGCGCTCGGTCTGCGCTTGGATGTCGGCCACGTTGAGCTGCACCTTCGCCTCGATGGCCTTGATGCGCTCGTTGCTGGCCAGCTTCTCCATCTCCAGCCGGAAGCGCTCGGCGCGCTCCTGCGCCTTTTCGGCGGCGCGCTCCGACTCCTGCAGGGCCTTGGCCTGATCCTTGATCTTCTTGGCTGCGTCGCCGGTGGCCTTGTCCACGCGGGCCTGCGCCTTGGCCAGGTCGTTGACGCCGATCGTGAACTCGTCGGCCGTGAGCTTGCCCGAGGTGAAGGCGCGGGTCAGTTCGGCGCCGATGGCGTTGATGTCGCCGTCGGTGCGGACGCGCTTCAGCGCGGCCTCGAAGCCTGCCAGGAACTTTTCTCCGGTTGCCGCCGGATTGCGGCTCAACGCCTCCAGATCGCGGGCGATCTGGTCAATGCCTTCGGAGAACCGTTTCGGGTTGACGCCTAGGCGCTTGAGCAGGTCGTCCAGCTCGGACGATGCGCGCGTCATGGCCTGCAGGTCGATGGTGCGCAGCTTGGCCTGGGTGCCGATCTCTTCCAGCGGCGCCGGGAAGCGCTTCAGTAGGCGTTCGGTCTCGGCCAGCGTCTGCTCGCCGAAGTTGAGCGAGTCGTACAACTGCTGCGCCTTGCGCGCGGCCTCGCGCACCTCGTCGCCGAAGGCCGAGAAGTCCCCTTGCCGGATCGCCCGCGCGGCGGCTTGATAGATGTTCCCGACCTGGCCCAGGTCAATCCCGAAGGCGCGAATCTCCGTGCCGGCGAACTTCACCAGCGTTGTCAGTGCGTCAAACGCGCCGGTCTGACCGATGGCAACCAGCAGTTCGTCGACGCTGTTGCGCAGTCGGGATAGGCTTGCTGTGTAGCCTTCGAAGCTCGCGCCTGCGAAAGTGCGGTTCAGCTCGTCCGCGAACTTGGGCAGGAAGTCTGCGGCGCTGACGCCGCTCTTCAGAAGGTCCTCCAGTTCCGCCGTGGTCACGCCCAGCGCGCGGGCCGCGATCTGCGCAGCGCCCGGGAGTCGGTCCCCAAGCTGCCCACGCAGCTCCTCCATCTGGACCTTGCCCTTGCTCGCGATCTGCTCGACGGCGCGCAGCGCCCCCTCGGTGTCGGCGCTGCTGCGGCCGGTTGCGGCCATCGCACGAGTGACGGCCTCGAACACCTCGCGCGTCGCGCGGCCCTCCAGGTTCGTCCCGACCGTTGCCGCCGTCAGCGAGGTGTAGCTGCGGGTCAGCGACCCAACCTCGACGCCGAAGCGCTCGGCCAAGCCTCGCAGGTAGGCAAGCTCGGCGCCGGTGTCGGCCGTCGAGCCCTTGACAGCCTTGATGCCGCGGTCGAACTTCTCGACCTCGACGTTGGCATCGACGAAGGCTTTGAAGACAAGCCCAGCGGCGAGCGCTCGAAGCGCGCCGTTTAGTTGACTTGCCGAGCCCGCGGCTTTGACGTGGGCATCGTCGATGCGCTTCGCCGCAAGTTCGTATTCCGTTGCGCTGAGTTTGCCGGCGCGAAAGGCCGCATCGATTGAGGTCCGAAGGCCGTCAAGAGAGCCGCCATTCCTGGTAATGCCAGTAATAGACGCCTGCAGCCCGCTCAGAATTTGAGCGCCGCTGGCGTTGCTGGCCGTTGCGATGGTGTCGAACGCGCGAAGGATGTCCGCCGTCGGTATGACCTTCTTTGGGTCGATGCCCAATGTCTTGAAGGCTCCGTCGACATCTTTGCCGGCCGCCTCCAGCTCGCGCATCTTGTCGATGACTTCCGATGCCTTACGGCTGGCTTGGTCGTTGCCCTCAAAGATGATCTCAAGTGTGCGCTTCAAGTCAGCCATGCTTGGCCCTGCCCGCGGCGTTCTTGCGCTCCCAGTAAGCGGCCCACAGCGCGATTTCCTCGTCGGTGACGAAGCCCTGCGGGATCACGTCCGGTCGATGCTGGTACAGGTAGCCGCCGCGCATCTCGATCACCTGCATCGAGAGCATCAAGCCGGGGTCGGCTGCGAGGCGGCTTCGGGCTTTCCCACGTCGGCGGCCACCGCGCCAAGGCCCGTGAGTTCCGTGATGGTGTTGGTGAGGCGCAGGAACTCGATGGGGAAGCACTCGCCCAGCTTCACGGCGACCGCCAGCTCGATCTTCGGCGCGACGCTGGCCATGACCAGCATTTCAAGCCGCTTGGCCATCTCCCCCGGCGTGTCGTCGGACATGCCCAGGGCCTTGCGCACAGCATCGGCCTGGCTGCCGCTCGTGGCGATGGCGCGCACGATCGACTCGACGTTGGTCTGCCGGCTCTCGGCTTCCATGGCGCGGTTCAGCTCGGTCGCAGAAAGCCCGCGCACCTCCCACTCGGGCGGTTCGCCTTCGGGGAAGTACGCGGCCAAAGCCTCCACCGGCACCTTGCGGCGCCGGGGCTGCAACTGCGATTGCTCGAAGCGCGCCGCGTCGAAGCCCATCAGGCGCCCACCTCGACAGCCGTGCTCTCGGCGCTGATCGTGCATGCCGCCTGCATGTTTTCGCCGGCCGGGAACGTGCGCGAGATGCCGAGCTTGCCCTGCTGGAGCGTGTACGGCGTCTTGTACCGGTCAGGGTAGAACTTGAACCAGAGGATCGAGTTCTTGAGCTGCACCAGGCCGTCGGTCACCCCGTCATTCAGGTAGGCGGTGAAGCTGCCCTGATTCAGCGTGCTGGACGAGCTGCCCAGCGTGCTACCGTAGACCTGGGTAGACGTGACGCTGTGCGTCGTCTCCGGCGGCACGAAGTCGCTGGCCAACGGCACGTCGGCGAAGATCGGCGCCGCGTAGGAGGCGAAGACCTTTCGCGGGGTCGGGCCGGTGTGAATCGATGCGTTGGTGGCGGTGTAGAGCACCTTCCCGGAGCCGTACTCGATCGAGTACAGCGGGTAGTCGGCGCGCTCGGTGTGCGTGCCAACGACCTGGAAGATTTCGGTCGAGGCCACCAGGGCGGCGGTGACGCTGGTAGTTCGCACTTGGCCGATCTCGATGGAGTCCACGGCAATCAGCGGCGGGCCGCCATCGGCTCCGCGCGTCTCGCTGAAGGACGTGCCATCGACGCCGGCAACGGCGGCTAGGGAACCGCCGGAGTTGACGGTGATCGAGGTGATCCGGTGCGTGTCCGTGCTGACGCCGCGCGAGATAGTGACCTCGCCGGCCGCCACCGATGTGACCACGCCGTTCAGGTTGCAGGTGAGGGCCGCCACGTCCACTTTGTCGTTGACGAGGGCGGAGTCGGGCGTGATGGCGCCGCCTGTCAGCAGGCCGTTGGGCCGCACGACGGGCGCATAGCCCGCCTTGCGGCTCCACAGCGAAGCGCTGGAGGTGTAGTTGAGGCCGTCGCTGGTGCTCAGGGCGGCCATCGCATACGAGGTCTGGCCGGCCTCGTACTGGAGTTTGGCGTTTTCTGCGGTGGGCATGGTGTCATTCCTTGGGTTGGTCGAGCGTCCAGCCTTGCGCGGCCATCACCTCGACGGAGCCGTGCCGGGACTCGACTTCAGCGCACTGGATGGTCCCGGTCTCCTGGTCCCTGCGCCACATGAACACGCAGCCGTCGGAAGGCTTTTCGCCCTCCGAGGCTGCCGGGTCCTTCTTAGTGCGGGCCACTTCAGCCGAGCACGTTGACGACGAACTCGGGTTGCACGACCTTGAAGCCGTAGGCCAAGTGCAGCCGCCACGTCACCATGCCGTCGCCGACCACCTGCACGAGCAGATAGGTCATGCCGCGGCTGTCGCTGATCGTGCGCTGTTGAATGTTCGCGTTGGCCGGGATCAGCGGCGGACGCATGACGGCCACCACCGCGTTGCGCTCGAACGCCAAGTTCGCCGTGTAGTTGTTGCCCACGGTGATCGCGTTGTTGTCCGCGATGGCCGAACGCAGGCCGGGCTTCCCGATGGCAAACGAGCCGCTTGCCAAGGCGCTGTTGACCACAAACTTGTTTGTCGTGTCCGCGGCGAAGGTCACCACATCGCCGGCCAGGATCGTGCCGGAGCCGGTGTCGGCGGGAATCGTCGTCACGCCTGCCGTCAGCGCTGCGCTGTTGGTCAGGTAGCTGGCGCCCGTGCCCTTGGTGTGCGACGCGATGCCGGCCGACTCCTTGATCATGAAGCCGAACTGGCGCAGGAAGACGCCCTGACGGCGCTCTTGGTCGCTGCCGGCTTGGTACGCCTGCTGGATGATGCCCAGCTTGAAGGCGTTGGTGCTGGCGGCGGTGTCCATCACGAACTGCAGATCGGACATGGGTGCGCCGTTGTCGCGCAGCACCTTGCGGGCGTCCACCAGCGTGTCCAGGTTGGACCCAAACGGGGTGGTGCCAGCGGTGCCCACAGCGCGGGAGGCCGCCTTGTAGATCACGGAGCCCGCGACGACCTCTGCGCCGTTGCGCAGAGTCCGCATGCCCTGGCCCACCAGCTGGCGGACCCACTCCTCGTAGTTGCCGCCGTTCTGCAGGCTGCGAATCTGCTCGCCCGTCAGGTTCCAACTGACCATCTTGTTGTAGTCGATGGTCACGCTGACGGCAGAGGCGGTCGCGTCATCGCCAGCCGTGGTCGTCATGGCCGGGGTGTAGTCCGACGCCGAGCGAACTGGTGCGACCGGAATGGTCACGGAATCGCCGATGGCGACGCCCTGATTGTTGAAACTTGCGTTGATGCTGTCGATGATGCCGAAGGGCTCTGCCGCAACTTCCTGGGCGACGGAGAACAGGGTCGGCGCGATAGCTGTGAAAACGTTGGCCACGATGGCTCCTTGATGCGGTTCAGCTGATGAGGGTGTGGCCTTCGCTCATCAGCCGCGCCTGCTCTGCAGGCGACTTGGCGTTGAACTCGGCCTCCGAAATGGTTTTGCCGCCCCCGCCTCCCGCGTGGGGTTGCCGCACGCCAGCGCCGCCCGCGCCGCCTTGCGGTTCGAGGAGCTGCGGGTGCAACTTGGCGAACCCCGCGAGCCCATCCTTGACCGGAACCAGCTTCCCGCCGTCGGCCTTGAACAGCAGTTCATCGCCCTCCCAAACGAGTTGGGATGCGATGTGTGACCCGACGATCTCCGGCGCGATGAACTTGTGCGCGCTCATCGCTTCGGACACGGCGGCGCGTTGCAGGGTCCCGCGATAGTCCGCGGTCGCCTTGTCCGCTCGCTGCTTGGCCTCGTCGCGCTCGCGCTCGGCGCGCTTCAGCCGGGCCTCGTACTGCTTCGAGGCTTCGGCAGCGCCCTTGACGTCGGGGAGCGTTTCGAGGTCCGCATCGATGTCGACACCCAGCCGATCCGAGAGCGCGGCGACACGCGCCTGCAGCTCGGTGATCTTGGTGTCCTTGCCCTTCCGCCCCGTGATCGCTTCCTGACGGGCCGCGTCGCGCTGCCCGACCAGATCGGTCACGTAGGTCTTCAGCTTCGAGAACGTCTCGTCCCCGAGAGCTTCTTTCAGGCTATCGATGTCCATGTGCAGGCGTCTCGCCGTAGTTGGGTCGAGCGGCACAGTAAGACGTAAGCTATGAAATTTGTGCAATCGATAGCTTGCACCATGCGAGTCGATGAGCACCGACCGCTTCCAGTTCATCGGCGAGGCCCTGCGTGGGGACGGGCGCTTCCGCCCTGTCGTCGTCGACAGCGGCGTGGCCGGCGTGGCGCCGACGCTGGGCAGTGCGACTGCACTGGTGCGGTACTCCCGCGAGGACGATGCCAAGTTCGCTCGGCGAAACTCGGTGGCGTTCTATGCGTCTCCGCTGGCCCGTGCCGTCAGTCGGTTCGTCGGCTACCTGTTCACGCGCAGCCCGAAGCGCGACCTGGTTAACCCCCTGTTCGAGCGCATGGCCGCAGACATCAACGGTCGCGGTGACTCGCTGGATTCCTTCTGGATGCAATTCGCCCGGCAGTTCAAGGCACGCGGCTCGATGCTGCTGCTGGTGGACATGCCGCGTGAGGCTCCGCGCAGCTTGGGCGAGCAGATTCAGCGCCGTCTTGTGCCTTACTGGTCCATCGTCAAGCCCGAGCAGTTGACCGAGTACCAGATGGGCGACGACGGCAAGTTTGACTTCGCCTCGTTCTCGGGGCTGTTCGATCAAGCCGACGGCGAGCGTGTGCC
>FRDC01000033.1_pt1 | contig 12093 bp, 24 predicted proteins | sample 1106171 | NCBI WGS metagenome assembly FRDC01 (sample SAMEA3930566, study PRJEB13176) | freshwater metagenome | biome: Drinking water system; feature: drinking water; material: water | place: Singapore | collected 2014-12-20
GTTACTAAGGAAGTATGCTAATGATCAATAGGTTTTCGGCTGTAATACTTATGGGTGTGGGGCTAGGTCTTCTTTACTTAGCCCTGGTTAATAGTAAAGGTCATAGCTTTGAACTTGTAGTGTTAACAATCCTTTGCTTTATTGAGTCACACTGTGTTAATATTATTGAGGATGTAAAGGAATTAAGGAATGGACGAACCCCTAAATAAGTACCTTGAGCTGTCTAATCAAGAAGCTGAAATGAGAAAAAAGCTTATTCTAGAAAGGTTAGTAGAGCCTGAAAAACCTTGCCAGTATTGGGTCTTTGGCTTGTCCGAATTAAGCAAAACGATGTGGCATCAACTAGGATGTCCTAAGCCTGGCCAAAATGGCTTTATTGGTTTTACAGCTGAGTCTGCTTATCTCCATTATCCTGAATGGTTGCCGCCTAGCCACACCATCACTACATTCTCTAAAAATAGCTTATTGCAGGAGGGTGATAGTATTCTTCTTCCTATTGGCTATAAGAAGTGCAATACCCTAAGAGAGAGGATTTTTAATGAGTCCTTAGAGTTGGGGCTAAAACCTATTACCTATTGTTCTAATAAGGCCCATATAGAGATAGATACACCTAGCCGGGGAAGTTGGATACAGAACAATGTAACTATTCAATCAGATTGTAAGCTTGGTGATGGTTTTATTGGTTGGGCCAATACTCATATTGGGCATTCTACAGTTATAGAAGACTTCGCTTTCATATCTACTGGAAGTGTAGTTTCTGGAAATTGTAAAATAGGAAAAAATGTATTTGTGGGAATTGGGTGTCTAATTAAGGATAATATAGAAATCTCGGACCATTGTATATTAGGTATGGGGGCTATTATAACCAAGTCTACTAAACCATATGAAGTGTACTTAGCGGGCGTTAACAACCTTTACAGTAAGAGGGCAGACGAAATTGATTAAACTTGTACCACATTGTGAATTTGATTTTGACGCTGATCCTAAAATGTTTCCTAACTTAAGTGGATCCCAAGCCCCATGTGCCTATGTAAATAGTATTTCTATTATAATCGGGGTCACGTCTAGGGATGAAAATGGGTATTCTAGGCCTAGATACATAGAGATGACTAAATCACACTTCTTAGACTATGAAACCCATGACGCTAGTTTAGAAGGAACTTTAGGGCCAAGTAACCTTAAAGGTAATTATGTTCATGGATTATTACTTAGTCAGATAACAGATACCTCGGTATTGTATACTGGTTGGACTAATAAGGACAATGGCATAGAAAGATGGGAGACTGTGGGTCTTGTTGATGTTGAAGACACATGGAAAGACTTAATTCCTTACCCTAACTTAAAGGAAACTGTAACTTCTATGCCTTTTCAGGATGATAAGAAGGATGTTTACTTTATGGAGTTTAGCCCTTGGGCCAGCTTAGGAGGCCGACTAGAACCATTCTATGGTATCTCAGTTCAAAGAAACACAGGTGAAGTAGAACAAATCCTTAAAGGGGATAAATGCTATTGTAGACCTGTTGTTTACACAAGACCAGACAAGATTAGAGAGCTTTGGTACTGCTATAGGAATCTCAGCCTGTATAAGGAACGATCAAAGGATGCTTATAAGCTTGGCGTGCTAAGAGAAATAGATGATCAGTGGGTTCCTGTAAACCATGAGGTTTCTATATTAGCTAATGACTTCCAAATGGCCTATCCCTTTCCTTTTGTGGTTGACAATAGAATTTTTGTCCTATACAATAATGACAAATCAATGAGAGGAAAGGTTCAAGTGGCAGAGGTGTTTTATGAGTAAGTATTTAACTACTAAAGAAGTTAGGGTTTTAGTTAACAATTGGTTTGAGGATGCTAAGCCATATGGTAAATACCCCTACACTTTCCATCTGCAAAGTGTAGAGTTGATGGTAAGAAAGTGGTTTTATTTAACAATTGCTGGCCCTGGAACACTTATGTCATGTTTTAGAACTACGTGGCTTGAAAATCTTTGCCAAGCCGCGCTACTTCATGATGCTATTGAGGACATTGAGGGTATGTCTAAGCTTATTATGGAGGATCATAGGATAAACCCCACTACAATAGATTTAGTCGATAGGGTTACTGATGCACCTAAAGATGGGGTTAATAATAGACTACAAAGACACAAAAGAGCTTGGGATTTAATGGAAGGGGATGAGCCAGCTACCTTTCTTAAGCTTTGTGATAGCATAGTCAATGTAGAGTTCTCTATCATTGAAGAATCTAAGCTTCTGCAAATGTATCAAAAGGAATTTCCTAAGTTTGAGGAGCAGGTAAGAAAACCTGAACAAATGCCTAACTTAGAGCCTGTGTGGGACCACCTTAAAACTATTCTAAGTACCTTTAAGTACAATAAGGAAACAGAGAGGATAGAATATGTCTGATGTAGAAGGACCCTGGGTGCTAAGAAAACCTGTAGATGAACATACTATAGAGATTAACTTTGTAACTAGTGAACCTATTACAGTTACCCGGTGTATACTTACTGATCCTAATAAGTCTAAATCAGTTTGGTTACTTGAATCAGTTGGTATTGATCACTATCAACTTATAGCAGCTTATAATAGTGAGGAAGCTGCTAATAAAGCACTTAGCCGGGCTGAGAATAAAGTAATTAGAACAGATCTTGACTTTGATACCTTTGTTTTTCCTAAAACTTCAGCTAAACTAGATGAGGGTTTTTGTGCCAAAGGAAGTTGTAAACATTATGAGTTTGGAGTACATGCTAGAAATATGCTTCCAACTTATCTTGAAATTGATGACCTGCTAGACAGTGGATGTTCTGATATGTACAGAGTTAGGGAAGTTAAAACTAAGGGCAGGAAATGACTAAGAAAGCTAAAATAAGATCAATTGGGTTGGGCTATTGTGGAGTTTTTTGTAGTGTAACTACTAATGAAAACCCTGAGAAAACCTATATGCTTTACAATAGGGGTCCCTTTTACTTTTATGTTTGTGAAAAGTTTTCTAGGGGTGAAGAGGTGGAGTTTGAGTCTCATCCAAGGCATATCCCTAATCTGGGAGACAAACTAGTTTACTTTATGGAAATGCCTAATCATTTAGAGGATCAGCCCGGAATATGAATGAGTTTTATAGAGAAAATGGATACCTAGTTAAAGAGATTCCGGCCCTAGCCTCAACTGTAAGTTGGATAAGGATGGAAATAGTAGAGTTATTCGGCAATCAGATCTTTAGAAATATTCCTGACAATAAAATAAGTCCACATTTTGAATCTAATTTAATAGAGTTATTTAAGGTCAATCCAACTGCTTATATTAATACAGCTAAGGCAGCTCAAAACCTTATTAATGTGTATAGACTTATGATTAACGAGCATATACTTAATACAATTGTCGCTGATTGTGAAGTAGCAAGTCCTGTAGTTTGCACTAAACCAGTGATTTTACTTAACAATAAGAATACAGCTAAAGATGAGGTAAACTATAAAACCCCACCACATCAGGATTATGGGGCTAGCCCCGGATCACTTAACTCAGTTGTAGTTTGGATCCCCATGTGTAACATTGATTCTAAAATTGGGCCACTAGAAGTTATTCCTGGATCTCACAAGCTTGGGGCTAAGTGGAATTACTATTCTGGGGATAACGATTTTGCTAAAGTTGACCCTAATATTGATGGTTTTGTACCATTAGAAATGAGACTTGGTGAGATGGTTGTATTCAGTCAAATGCTTATACACAGGTCCGGGACTAATGTAGAAGAAAATAAGATGAGATGGAGTCTAAGCTTCAGGTATAATGATGCTAACTGTGCTAACTGGCAGGCTAGGGATTATCATGATAATTACATATATAAGCCTAAAGGAGTAAGTCAGTATAGACCTAGCCCCGGAGATATGGAGAAAGTGTTTAATGGATAGTGTTACAGAAAGACTTGTTAGACATTATGACAAGTGCTTAGAGGAACATAGAGGCACACCTAAAGAGGTTGATTGGAATGAACATTCAGCCAGAAATAGGTATAAAGCCTTTGCTAATGTAGTTAAAAGAGGTGTGACCTTTGGTTTTGATGACAATGTAGGGGACGTATTAGATTGGGGCTGTGGTACAGGATCCTTTACAACGTTTATTGATCCATTCTCTAAGTACCTTGGTTATGACCCATCCGAGGCTATGATCTCCGAGGCTAAGAAAAGGCATGGGGATTGGTTTAACTTTACAACTGATGAGCCAACTAATAAGAAATTTGAAGTGATAATAGCTAATGGTGTTTTTACTGTTAGACTCAAAACTAGTTGGATAGTTATGAGACAGCACTTAGAAGAAACGTTAGATAAGCTTTGGGACATGACAGAAACTGTCTTAGCCTTTAATGTTATGAATAGTTTATCTTTAAGTAAAGAGAAACAACGTGATAGTCTGTTTTTTATGGACTACAATGAATTAGATAGATTAGCCCGGGCTAAGACTAATAAAATAGTTCTAGATGCCAGCTATTGTCCTTATGAAGTAATGGTACAAATGTGGAGATAGGGAATGAGTGGATCAATAACGTTTGGTGGTAAACTTAAATTCAATAATAAAGACTTAGATAAGTCTATTACTGTTACAGTGGGTAATGATTCTATAGACTTGTGTGATAGCAACATTAAAAGTCTTAGGGACTTCCTTAATGATAAAGTTGACAAGAACAAAGAATTTATATTTAACTGGGTTAGGGTTCAAGGTCCGTCTAGTTATGATTCTGGAGAAAGGTGGTATTGCCCAGAGGTAGATGCTTTGTTAGACAGAGTTTCAGGGGGTTGGAAGGTTAAATTTACAATACAAAACGGACTGACTCATATAGAGTCTTTTCAGGTGTTTGAATCTATAGATAAAGCTGAACAGTGGCTACACAACCTTGCTAAAATGTTTAATGAGAATCCGCTATGAGTAGAACTAGTGCGTTCATCATTGTCTGGAGAAACATAAACATAACAGTGGATTGTATTGAATCTGTATTAGAAAATTCAAAACAGCATGATATAGAGTATACAATTGTTAACCCTAATGATCATCTACCAGAGTCCGGGACTAATCAGATTAGAGACTACTTAAGAAGTCTTGTATCTAGCGGCCGGATTAAGAGAGCCCTGCTTTATGAAGAGAATTGCTTTGGTCATGGACTGGTTAATGCTATTAAACTTTTCCCACCTAAGTCTGAGTTCTTTATACTCAGTGACGGGGATATGCTAGCCCCAGCTGGATCAGATTGGTTTGGGCTGTGTAAAAAGTACCATGAAGATAAAAATCTAATGATTACTGGATTTCAACTTAGCCTGGATAACTATAAAGCTCCTAATTATGGGTTTGACACAGATGCAAATGAGTTTGGTATTTGGATGCAGGCAATCAAAACTGATTGGTATCTAAACACTTGGGGGCTAGAAGCTAATTGTATTGACAGTCAAATGCTAGCCTCTACAGGTGGGAGGTACAAGAAGATAAGAGAAATAGAAATGATGCATCTAACTTGGTCTATATTCTTTCCTGAATCCAAGTATTATGACCCCCATTATGCTGACTATAAGAGACAAGTATCTAGTAGTTTTGCTTTTAGAGGACGCCCGACTAATATGAACTTTGAGTTGGTACAAAATGAGAGAAATATGTAATGGTTAAACCACTAATTACAATATTGACTATTTGTTTTAATCAGTCACAATACGTAGAAACTTGGTACAATGGTATTGTTAGCCAGGTTAATGATGCTTATGATTTAGAGGTTATAGTTTGTGATGATGCGTCCTCAGATAACACATTAGATAGACTTTTTGAAGTAGGGCAACTGCAAAGAGATAGATTAAATTACTTAGATCCAGGAAGTACTATACACATTCATACTAATACTGTAAACTTAGGGGGCCCTGCCAATCTCACTAAGGCTATTGGACTTATGAGTCCCAGATCAGAATACTGTTTAATGTTAGAAATGGATGATTACTATAAGCCAGGGAAGTTGATTAAATCACTTAACTTTATGTTAGAGAATGATTTAGATGGTGTCCATACTGAGATTTCAGCTATCTTGCCTGATGGTACTTGGATTGAGAGAGGTTGGCAGAATATTTGTAGGCCTCAGCCTGAGGTTATTGATTTTGACACATTAGCGGCCAACAATTGTGTGTACACTTGTACCTTTATGGCCAAGTCAGAATTAATTAGAAAAGCCCCCACACCAGCTACTTTTGCTACTAAGTTTTACCATCTTGGTGATTACCCATTGCTTTTATACTTGTTACATAGTGGGGCTAAGCTTGGATATCTTAACGAACCTCTTAGCGTATATAGAGAAGGGGTAGGTATAAATAATAGTAAAAGGGCTTTAACAGTAGAAGCCGATGCTAGGATTAAAGATTGGGCATGGAAAGGGTGTCCAGTGGAGGGTTATTTTGAGCCAAACTGAAATCTCATTTATTGACGTTGAAACTAGGGTTGACTTCACTACTGATGGTGATATACTAGAGGTCTGGATTGAAGAAAATGATAGAAATTGGGACTATAAAGCAGCTTACCTTAGAGGTGGTGATATTAGAAAGCTAAGAGATTTTCTTAACGAGAACATTAAAGATGAACTTATTTAACTTCCTTACACCTAATGAAACCCCTATTTTGTCTAATGACCAGATTAGAGAGTTGTTAGAATTAGCCCGCAAGGTTAGACCTTGGGCTCATTGGTATAGAAAAGGTGACGAATTCAAAGAGTTGTACGACCTTATACTATATAAATTTAAGCTTAAACGAAAAGATGATCGATCTTTAACCCTGTATAGTAGCCTAGTTGAGGATTATAGGAATTGTTTAACTAATAAAACAGGTGAACTAATTAAGCTTCGGGACTATTACAATAAAGGTAAGGATATTAGAAGGAAACAGCATTCAGAGATATTAAGACTTAGGGCGCAAGTGAGGAGGTTATTACAGATTGAATAAAGAGGTTTGGGTTCTTCAAGCATTAAGAATGCCTAGTGGCACTATAGAAGAGACTTTGGGTGTGTTTACAACTAAAGATTTAGCTGAGCATCAATGGCACATAGCTACTAAAGATGATGAAAGTGTAGATTCAGTGCGGCTAAATGAATGTATGCCTTTATTTACGAGATGTACTTTGGATGGGTTACTCTATACGTAGGTGTTATTAAATGAGAAAGCTTGTTATAGTTTCCACTGTTATAAGTAATGTAATATCTATCTTAGCCGGGCTATGCCTTGATATCTTTATGTGTATATGTAATGATTCATCATCTTGGGTTACTGGATATCAAAAGGTTATACCATTAAGCGGACATTTATTAGCTTTAGGAGCAGGTTATCTTGTATCTATGTTACTATGTGCTATTATATTTTGTCCTTTTATCTTTATGGTAGCTGTTTGTAAGAAGGATTATTAAATGAGAGTGAACGTTGGGTGTGGGTCTTTTCTTAAGCCCGGGTGGCTAAACCTTGACATTCTACCAATACAGGAAAATAGCAGTGAGTTCCTTCAATGGGATATCAGGAATAGGTTCCCACCCCTTGACAATGTAATTATGATCCACTCTGAACATTTGATGGAGCATTTATTAAATCATGAGCTAATGTCTTTCCTTAACGAAGGACTTAAAGTCTTATCCCCAGGAGGTAAGATGAGGGCTTGTGTTCCTAATTTTAGACAATTATGTGAAAAGTATTTAGCTAATGATTGGGACTTTTTTGGTCATGTGAGGGAAACAGCTCCTAATGGTCAAATATTAGAGATTATAAACTATGCTCTTTATCAGAGACAGCCTAATGGCGTGGCTGAACATGTCCAAGTATTAGATCCTGAATATGCTGTTTTCCTCCTTCAAGCGGCCGGTTATAAAAATTGTAAAGAGGTCCCATTTGATCCTGACCTTGACAGTTCACATCGTAGACCTTATTCTTTCTATGTGGAGGGAACCAAATAATGGCTGATTGGGTTAAACTTGTAGAAAAGATGAAAGAAAAGTATCCAAATGATAAGGTTTATGATATTACTGAGGTCAGTAAAATGGATATCGGGGCTAAGCGGCGATGGGCTAGGCGTTGTAGTATAATAGAATTTGAAGCTGTAAGATCTCAAGCTGATAGAAAACTAGTAAATGTAATTGATAAAGCTAGGTATGGTAGAAGCTATGAAGTTAAAGGTCCTAAATAAGCTTCCTATGAATAAAAAGGAAACCTGGGCTAAGTCATCTTCTACAAAGGAATTCTTAAGCTTAGCCGCTAAACTAGAAGAAGAACTAAGGGAACATTTAATTACAGTAAGGTATGAAGCAAGAGGTTATAAAATAGATGGGTGTTGATTTCTCTGTTAGAGTAGCTTATGGTTGTAGAGTTGAGGGTAAAAATCTTAAAGAAGAGTTTATTGGATTTGATGAGGAAAATGGCTACTACACATACCAAGGTATGAGAATGATTACACATGGTAGTTACACGTCACATAAGGACGGTGATGTTATAATAGGTAACAGTTTGGGGCTAAGGGTAGATCATTGTAGTGATAACTACTCAAAATTAATAGAAGAACCTAAAGATTCTCACAGTATAATAGCTAAAGGTGTAAGTCTTCTTACATCTGACAATGTAGAAATATTAGATACTGGGCTCTATTTAGTCCCGGACTGGAGTTGAGTAGGATGCCGTTCTTTAAGAAACTAACACTTTATGAGAAAGCGCAAATAGCTAAACGTAATAATGCCAAACAAGCAGAATTAGATGCTATTAAGAAAGAAAAAGAAACAATTGATCAAATAACATCTTCTCTCATAGAGAAAGGTAAGTGTACAAAATCTGGTTTTTACTTGAAGCCAGATAAGATTATTGATTACTTTGAGGAATTAGGGTTTAATGTTAGCTATGGTAATGGTTATCTAACTGTGGATGTGAAAGATGAATAGTTTTTATGTTACTCTCAGCCCCCCCCCCCCCCAAGCTATGGAAAAGTTAAGGTCTTAATATAATGAAAGAAATTATGGATTTGACATGTGTTGGTTGCAAAAAACAATTTCAGTTACCTAAGAATCAATATGAGCGTAGAGCCAAACTTAATAAGTTTGGAATTGTTTTTTGCTCTATGTCTTGCAAATCAAAATATAGTTGGAAGCTTAAAGTATCTATAACAGAACATGAATCGTTAGTTGATGATGACCGTTTCTGGTTAAAGGTAAATAAGTCTCCTGGTTTCGGGCCTAATGGTGACTGCTGGGTTTGGCGTGGTTCTAAGGATGGGGGTGGTTATGGTAAATACTCTGTAAATAGGGTTAATATACCGGCTCACAGATATTCATTCAAATTAGCTAATCCAGATGTTAATATGGAAAAGTTATTTGTTTTCCATAAGTGTGATAACCCTATATGTGTTAACCCTGAACATTTGTGGTTAGGTACACATGGGGATAACATGAGGGACAAAGTAAGAAAAGGTAGGGGCTATTGCGGGGATAAGAATATTCTTAAGGATGTCCAATGTAAAGAAATAAAAAAGCAATATGCTTCCGGTTATTCTAAAAATAAACTAAGCTTTATGTACGGTGTTTCTACAACAACAATACGAAATGTGATAGAAGAGAGGGCTGCTTATAAAAAGGATAAGATCCATAAAATTAAAATATTGTTAAATGATACATCAGTAAGCAAATTAAGGTTAGTATCTACAAAAATGGGTATTGACCAATCCTCTATAGCTGCTATGATACTTGAGTCAGTTCTAAGTACTAATGAATGGAGCTTTATAGATGCTGGAGAAACTAATTCAGAAGATGTTTCAAATAAAGAAGGTTCTAAATGAACTTAGCCCCAACCCCTCAAAAGAGGAGTTAGAACTAGCTCTATCTATTATTAGGAATGTGGTAGATGCGTAAAACTGAGTGCTTGAGTCATACTAGAAAAGCTATAGCTAAATGTGCTGTTTGGGACTATTATGGTGATTGTGTTGCTCTGCTGGGACTTTAAGTCCTCTGCATTATGAACCATCCGGGCTAGTTCTAAGAGATATATTTGATTACATGCAAATACATGAAGAGATAGACCAAGATGATAATTATGAAGAAGCTTTAAGTATCTGGTATAAGATGGACACTAATATCAGGGACTACTTAAGTACTGAAGCTGTAGATTTTATGCAAAGTCTTGTGACAGTTTAATATGAAACTAAGTAATATTGTTAACGTGATAGATACTGAATCAGCCTGTTGGCCTGACAAGAAAGGGCTTGGTCCTATTATTGAGATAGGCTTAACCACTATTGATTTGAAAACTAAACAAATTATTAAATCCTACAGCTATCCTATTAAGGCTGTTGATTATGTTGAAGAAAATGGTTACTTAGTGCCCAAACCTGTTGATATTTCACCCCTTTGTCATGAGCTAACAGGTTGGACCAGCCATAAACTTCAAAAACAAGGAAAGAGGTTTTGGGATGTGTGGCGGCTACTTAAGGAAAAACACGCTATTACCTCTAGAATGGCTGTAGCTGATCAAGATGATGAGCTTAGATTCTTTAACTCAACATGCTATGATAAACCAACATTCATAAACGTGTCAGCACTGTGGTCCTTAGCCTTTGACTATAGGGATAAAAATGAGTCCCTTGATTGCATGTTAGAGTCTGTGGGGCTAAGTTTTGAAGGAAGAAAGCATAGCGCCAAAGATGATAGCTATAATATAGCTAGATTATTCTTAGCTTTACTAGAATGTCTTAGAGGTGAGCTAAATAATCCTATTAACAGGATAAATAAACCAATTTATGAAGTTTTATATGTAGGTGACCTCCTAATCCAAGTGCAGAGCCTCGGAAATAAGGATCCCCTCGATAAGCAATTATTTATTATTGATAAGTTCGTAAAGAAGTTTACTCCTGTTCTTCCTGATTAAGAACAATAAAAGTTTCCCCCGGCTCTTCATATTCTTCAACAGCTTCTAGCCCGGATTTGTAAGCTAGGAATATTCCCATTAACCTTTCTGAGGTATTCAGGGCTACATCTTTGCTATAACTTCTTTTCCTCAGTTCATCTATAGTAGATAGAAATACTTTCACGGCTTGGCTATACTCTGATATTCTAGATATGCCTTCAATTTCTTTATTCTCTACTTCATCTGACATTAATGATTGCCCTATTTACTTTATCACAAATGAATCTTACGTCTTCAAGATTGATATCCAGCCCAGTTGGGAAGGCTATGATTCTCTGAGCTATTCTTTCTGTATTAGGAAGTGACACGTTTTGTCTATAAGCTTCCATATGATGAACTGGCTTAAAATAAGATCTAGGAAAGATATTATCCTTGTTCAACTCATCAATAATTCTATCCCTATTATCTAGCTCCCCAATGACATATGAGTAGTTAGAAAAGTTATTATTCTTAGGTTTAATAATGTCTGGAAGAAGTCTCTCATATTCTTGGTGGTTGTTAAAGTATACTTCTTGTATCTCTTGTATATTCTCTAGTTGAGTTAGAGCCATAGCGGCCTGAATCTCAGACATTTTGGCATTAGTGCCGCTAAGGTGAATAACATTACCTTCTCTAACACCTGAATTTGTCTGATAACCAAAGTTTCTAAGCTCTCTTATATAAGTTGCTGTGTCACTATCAGCGCATGTAATAAAACCTCCTTCAAATCCAGAAAGAATCTTAGTGCAGTGGAGGCTACTAACCCCCAACATACAATCAGCGCCCACATAGGCTGATTCTGACTCATTATAAACTCCGGTGCTGTGTGCGTTGTCAAAAACCGTTGGTCTTAACACGTCCATGTTAAATTCACGGTCACACAAGTTTCCGAAAACGTTTACTGGCATAACCATGTCATACTCTGGCTCTAATCCATCTTCAAGTTCCTTAACATCTAGACAATAATCATTGTCAATGTCACCATATAATGGCATAATACCTGTATTAACTAGCGCCGAAACAGTAGCAATAAAGGTAAAACTGGGTACAAGACATGTTAAAGTTTGTTCTTTCTCAAGTTCAGAAAGCCAGTTATAGTAGTGTTTACAACCCTCTAGGGCTAATTGTAATCCAATCGTGGCATTGTTGACAGCTATAACATGGTCAACCCCAAAATATTCAC
>FRDC01001495.1_pt1 | contig 12078 bp, 13 predicted proteins | sample 1106171 | NCBI WGS metagenome assembly FRDC01 (sample SAMEA3930566, study PRJEB13176) | freshwater metagenome | biome: Drinking water system; feature: drinking water; material: water | place: Singapore | collected 2014-12-20
CCTGTTCGAGATAAGTTTGAGGCCTATATGGAATCTTTAGTCAATCAAATCCAAACTTCTCCTTCGATTCGTGCTTCTTCTGTTTTAAAAGAAGTGGCTTCTTTAGAAATAGAAATTTATGAATCCATTAAACGCTTAGAACCAACCTATCTTCAAACTGTTTCCGTTAAGAATAAAGATGAATATAAAGATCCTTTATCCTCGCAATATTTTTATTACGAACTGTGGAAATATGTGTTTGAAGAAACTTATGGAGAAATGATTATTCCCAATAAATGTTATAAAATTCCCTTAATCACCGGTGAAAAGCTTTTTAAAAATGTTGAGTTTTTAAAGAAACTTCATGAAGAGCATCCTAAAATTCATGACCGTCTCATTGAATTTATGCTTCGATATCCAGACCGGGATATTTCAGCGCTTCTGATTCCACCATTTAAAGGAAAGATGAACAAATTCTTTGTTGACATCATGGACATACGTTCTCATATTTCGCAGATCATGATGGGTTATTATCATGTTCTTAATGCGTTTGGGATTGGGACAGTTGATCCTAAACAAAATGGGTTGGTGAGTGATTTTTATAATCCTGCTGTAAAAGCGATTACTGTTTCATAATGAACAGATAAGGGGGCAGCAATGCCCCCTTATCTTCCTTATGCATTTTGCGTTAATTTTTCTAAAGGCTTAAACACTTGTTTTAAAAAGGTAAATGATTTGTTTAAAACTTTATAAAGGAGAAGACTAATAATGCCTAAAATACTCCATAAGGCAGCTAGATAAGCTTTTTCTAAAGGCTTATGGACAGCCCATCCTAAAAGCTTAGAACCGGTTCTCTCAGCAATTTCCTCACCCAAAATCTTAGGACCATCCCCCCCTGTTGCATTCACCCATTTAACAAGGCTAATCGCTTTAGATCCAATGACGCCAAGTCCTGAGACGATTTGATGCCACGCCGCTTTTAGCTGGCTTCGCAAAAGCTTGATAGCACTTTGTGACCAAGAGAGTTTAGAAGCAGTTGTACTTACTGCCTCAACATTTTCTATAACATCGATAGAGGCTTTTAAAACACCGGAATCGCTTACCTGTGTTGAAACACTCACTAGAGGCGATTTAAACGCTTCTAGAGCAGCTTTTAAGCGCAAGCTTAAGTTTGATAAGGCATCTTTGCTAGCGTTTAAGGCTGGGCCTGTAAACGCAATAATAGCAGCAATCGCAACAATTGACGCAACAACGATGGCAGCTGTTTTATAAGGATGTGTTTTAATTTCTTCACTCAAAACCTTTGTTTTATCCCAAGCGTTTTGAGTTAAAAAAGTAAATCCTTCATCAAGCTTTTGCCAAAGATCATTTAGGGATTTTAAAATTTTCGTTTGTAAATTTTTAATAAAAGATAAGATTTTCGCTGACCATTCGATTAACTTATCTTTAATTTTATTCGATAAAGCCTCTAGAGCGATCTCATTTTCATGTGCATCAAAATAAACATCTTTAAAGAGTTCTGGAACAAAATATTCTAAAGCTGTTCCACTGAGCAAATTATTCTTTTGTAAAATTGCTAAATCAGTAGACGTTAATCCAACGGCTTCGATGTGATGGGCTTGAGCAAAAAGCTCTTCTACTTTTTGCTCAATATCATCGATTTTTTTAGCTACTTGATCAGCTAAATCGAGATCATAGATCATAAGAAAATACTTTCAGTTATAAATCTAGTAAAGTCATAAAATTGCCGGTGTGTTTGATAAAGCTAAAGAGGAGCTAATTTAGCTCCTCTTTAGCATGGATAATCTCCGTCTGCAAGATCTGGATGTTGCCGCATTTTACTGGTTAAGTCGCGGGCTAAATAGTCGACAATCGAATTAAACGGATCACCACTATGGGCTTCAACTTTGTTAAATCTAACATATTTCTTTTTAGCAATTTTACTTAAAATCTCTTGAATAATTTCTTTGTTTTTAACCTCTTCCCCAGAAGGGGTTTTCCAATCATGTTTTGCCCAAGTTTTATGCCAATTAACTAAGCAATTAATCGCATATAAGCTATCGGAATAAATAATCACATAATCTGAATAAGCATAATCAAGTGCCCGACTAATACTTAAAAGTTCCATTTGATTAATCGTTGCGCCGCGTTTAGCACAGCGGTTTAAATGGGTGACTTCTTTTGACTTAGCATTATAAATCAAATAAGCAAAGGCGGCATTTCCTTCAGGACGATAAGATCCATCTGTATAAATAATAGCGGCATTATGGGGAATAAAAATATCAGATGATTTCTTTTGTTTTTTTACCATAGGTTTTAAAGAACCTGATCATGATAACCATAATTTATTAAGAAATAAAATCATAATTTATTTTTATTCAAACAAAGATGAATCGCTATATTACTGATTTGACATAAGCCTAATTGGTATCCTTTTAAACTCAAATCATCTTAATGAACACTTATATAACCAATGTGTAATAAGGAGAATGAATCGTCATTTTCCTGTAGATTTTCTTGAAAGGAAATACCCGTGGAAAAGCTTATCCTTGAAGTCGGTAAGACTTATCTGAACAGCAATGACAAGTACGTGACCATCATTCGCGCTTATGACGAAGAGAGCGCGGAATACATCATGGGCTATCGCTTTCGCGGTGATAATGGTTTCAGCTATACCGAAGACGGTCATAATCAGGTTGTCTTCGGTAATGGTATCCATCACCAGCAAAAGGATTCCTATCCTCTTGTTGCTGAAGTGAACATCGATGAGATAACATCAAATGACTATCAGGCTAATGATACCACTATGGCTTATATAGAAGCTCTACGTAAAAGATTGGCTCTTGAAGAACTTCCGCAAGAAGAAGATACCGCTGAAGAAGAATCTGCCCAGACTAATTTTTACCGCAATGGTTTGGGTAAGATTGTTCTGATCGTCGCAGAGCTTGCACCTGAGCACAAGCTCTATAAGAAGGGCTATCGTTTCGTCGACCATCGCGGCACTTATTATACTCAGGAAGGCTCGACGCAGTGGTCCATCTATAAGTCGCTTGATCTCGTCGAGAAGGTTCATCTCTATGAGATCAGCGAAGAAGAAAAGCAGCGCTTGCGCAAAGAAGGCGATTCTTGGCTCCTTTGGGCGGCTAAGAAATATGTCAACTTCGCTGATCTTTATTGTCATACCGAAGGAACTTTTCTGATTGCGCACGGGGCAGTTCTTGTGCCGTTTACGGTTGCCGGAGCAGTTATTGATACAGCCTTCGGTATCAGTCTGCTAGCTCTTAACAAATATGCAGTACGTCCCTTTCGTGATAGCATCAATGCTGATCACGATGGTGATGTCGATCTGCATCTGCAGGCGTAGTCAACTCAGTTCATCGCTATATCACTAAGTTGAGAAGCGCATGAAGAAGAGTTGATTTTGCTTAGTTTAGTTAGGGAAAAGGAATGCTCCGTGAGACCTTCTCAGTCCCAACCACTAAAAGATCGTAGTGAATACGATCTCTTCGTCTTAATTCTTTTCTTTCTGGTAATCTTTGGATTGCCCGATAAAAAGGATTAATCAGCTCGAAACTAGAAGGTGCGATCTTCTAGTCGTGATGTGATGCATCACCTGATGAGAGCAATTCAGTATTTTTTCACAATGGAGTACGTTATGACCGACAATCAGAACAACACCAATGAGAACACCAACACCACCGAATCGACCGAGACCAAACCCGGCTTCTTTCGGCGCGGGATCAACTTTCTCGGTCGCAACCGCGTGAAGACCGTGGCCACCGTGGTCGCTGTCGCTGGTGCGGGTGTGCTCGGCTATCGCTATATGGGCTCGGCCAGTGGCGATGATCTCGCCGAAGTTGCCGACACCGTGGCGGCATTCTTCGACGGCGTTTAACTGAATTTTGCCTGATACGTTAGGCGCTGTAGACAGAGCGTTGGATGATCCAACGCTCTGCTTCTTCTTTTTTCTAAGAGGAATGCCATGATCCATTACACAATTCTCGATCCGAACTCGGATGATGAAGAATATATCGATCGCCATGTCCACGACTATGTGCCCGAAGAAGTCGCACAGATGAATAAGGAAGGTGAGTACTGCATCTATCTCCGAGCTGATGGTCCGGAATTGCAGCGCATCGAAGGATCGTTCCGCAACATTCCGATGGCGCGCACGAAGTTCTCGCTTTCTTGGACAGGCGATATGGCGGCGTTCATCGCCATGAACTTCAAGCCTTAAATTTTCATTCCTCAAGGAGGTTATCTCATGCTGACTGTTATTTCTCGTTTTGTCGGTTTTGCCGTCATGATGGGTCTGTCGGCAATCGGCAGCTATACAGTTTACCAAAAGGTCAGCCAGTGGAAGACTGATTCGGACAAGCTTAATCAGAAGTAAACATCTTTCTTCTGACATCAGATACTCCATCTGATGTCATTAAAGAGATGTTAGTCTCTTTTGTTTTAACATGAGGAGGACAAGATGGCACGGACTTGGACTAATTGGCGTTATACCAATGCAGCTCTAGAGATTCTGTCTAAAAAGAAAAAAACAGGCTATCGCATTATCACGGATTATAATCTTAATGGAGAGGTTGTTTCCGAAAAGCGCGAAGACATTCTCGATTCTGACTATGTCAAAGAAGAGATGAATCGTATCGATGTATGGTACGGTGCAGAATTAGTTCTTAGCCGGTATCGATTCGAAGACGGACGGATTCTTGAAGACTATATCCAAGCAGAACCTTGGTCTTCTGGACCGCATACGTTTCTTGCGCTTCGTGACGCTATCACCAAGAAGCCGCTTCCTGAGACGTTATGGTCTGAGGAGACGATTGCAGGCTTGTGATCATAAAAGGGGAGCATGTTGCTCCCCTTTTTATCTTTCTTTTATTTTTTGTCAAAATCCAAGGAACATTAGAATGTTTTATACTCTTGTTAGCGATCTTCATATCGATTTCAATCATCCCCCGATTACCCATTTAGAAGAAATGGTTATTGTTGCAGGAGATATTGCCAACGGATTAGCCGGTCTTAAATTTTTGAAAAAATTAAAACAAAAAGGCCACCGGATTTTTGCGGTTACGGGTAATCATGAACATTATGCAAATGCAACACAGAAAAGAACACTTGCTGAGACAGAAGAAGCTTTTTATATAGGACTTAATCAACGACAAGTCGAACCTTTGACAGAGACAATAGTGCTAATTGGTACAAATGGATGGTACTGCGTCGAAGATGAGCTTAAGTGGAAAAACTATATGAATGATGCCCGTCATACGGCATCAACGGCTGAAATTATTAATCGGCAAGCGCAACTAGAGGCACAATTTGTTTATACTGAACTTAATAAATTATTACCAGGGGAACGTGCTATTATTGTCACACATACAGCGCCTTGCCTTGAAACACTCGATGAACGTTATAAAGGATCTTCCTATAATTGTTATTACTGGAATCCTTATATGCGTCCTATCTTAAATCAAATGACTTCCAAAATATTACTTTGGCATCACGGTCATACACATAGCGCTTGTGATAAAATTGTTGACGGCGTCAGGATTATCACTAACCCAAGAGGCTATCCTGGAGAAAATCCTTATTGGCAGCCACTTACCATTGAAGTTTAATCTTCTATAGATGTTTAAAAAAGATGCTATGACGCAATTTAAGACATGGATAAAAAACCATGATGCCTGATGTGGCAGATCAACCAACCGATATTAATACAGCTTTATTTTTATTAACAAGTCTATCACCATCCGCTAAAACATCTCTCGGCTTAGATCTACAACGTTTTTCTGTCTTAGATGACGCTGATGAAGATTATGCTTTAGGAGATGCTCTTTTAAATACGATTAAAGACTTAAATGATTTAGGAATTGAGGTTCATTTTGATTATGGGGATCTCTTGAATAATCGAGAAGAATTATTCAAATTCATCCATCTTCTTCACTATCTCTTCCCGTCAAGTCTTTATACGCTTTTAAGATCCCAGGATCATTTGAAAAAAACAATAAGCGATATTTTAAGCGGTTCTTTAAGTTATGATCAATCCGTTTTAGAAACCTATTTTTCTGAATTAGGGGGTTTAGAAGGCCAAGAAGCCTTAGTCCCTGAATTAACAGAAACGGTTGATTATTATACAACGCTTTTAACGCAAACGCCTGTTTTTACAGATTATTTAAAACAACTTCTAACCTTACTTGCAGATCAGTCTTTAACGAAAGAATCTTCTTCCAAAGATCACGATGCGTATAATTTACATTTAAAAAAATTAATTACAAGGTTTCAATTCATTGTTGATCAATTTAACAACCAAGAAAAAATCCATTCTTTCTTGAATCGATATTTAAGTCTTTTTATCGGAGATATGATTAAGCCTGATCATTTTCACACCTATCATTATTTATGGCTGACGCAAAGAGACTCTTTACCTGAAGAGCTAATTGCTTTATTTGATCAAAAATGGTATCATTACCGCGTCAGCTATCCTTGGTGCTATGATTATTATCATTTAAGAAATATATCTATAAATGAGGAAGAGGCTTATCTCATTTGTGGGTTTGCCTTTGTTTTACATGACAACTATGAGGCATTTGAGCAGTTTATTTTAAAATATCAACATCCTGATTTAAATACAATTAGTCTTCAATTTTTAAACTTTTATAAAAGCTATGATTTATGATTTTAAATGATGGTCTTAAAAATTTTATTGTAACGTATCAAAATAGTCTTTTAGAACTTGATCTTATTCGTGAACTTTTCATGATTCCCGAACGCTTAGAAGCGGCTTATGAATATCAATTGGGAGAAGATCATCATCTAACCTTAATTACCCAGGCGCCTTTATATAAAGGCAAACTCTTAATTGCAAATGATAAATTCTACGCGATTACTTCTTTTGAAAAAGATCTTTCTTATACTCCTAATGAAGAAAATAATAAACGGTATAACGTCATTACTCAAGAAACAGCAATTCCCTATCAGCGTCAAGAATCAACTCCTTTAGCAACGCCGCAAGACACATTTATCCTTTATCCCGGGCAAATTGAAAATTATACAGATACCAACCCTATTGAGACAAGCTTAGGGCGTTTTATTGCGAATTATTGTTTTCTTGTCTATCCATTCGGTAGCGTTATTCCTTATCATAATGAAGAATTTACCGTTAGTATTTTAGAAAAAAAAATTTCAAAAGCCCTTCTCAACAACGCTATAACCGTTCAACAAATAAAAGAGAGATATATTAACAGTCTTTCTTTATTTGGTAATTCACCCGATATTTTAGCACCCAATATTACTGAGAAAACAATTACGATTCCCAAGCATATCACCGATTTAAGAGAAAAGCTTATTGCTGAGCATAAGGTAGCATTAGATGCAGGCGATGTGTCGGTGATGACTGATATCGAACAGCAATTGATTAGTGCTTATAAAGACTATTTAAAGGGCGATCCATCTCTTCATTTCTTACTCAAAAAGAAATTCTTTAATGTTGCTTTAAAGAAGCTCTTCTTGACTCATGGTATCGTTGAAAAATTTGGAGAATCCGGTAAATTCACCTTTATTGATAATCCCATGTCGAGTGGATGGAAACAAGAAAATCTACCCGATATTTTCAATGAGGTTAGATCAGGTTCTTACTCGCGAGCGATTGAAACAGCAGATGGCGGCGTTGTTGCTAAACTTATTTTACGGGTTTTTCAAGATACAAGGCTTGACACAAAAGATTGTGAAACCAAATTAGGTCAAAAAGTTTTTGCAACCAAAGAAAATTTAAAAGATTATCTTTACAATTATGTGGTTAATCCAGATGGTACAACAACGCTTATTGAAGAATCGAGTTTATCACAATTCATAGGCAGAGAAATTGTCATTAGAACACCTGGATACTGTAAAGCGACTAAAGGTTTTTGTGCTAAATGTTTTGGCTATCTTTTTGAAGAATTAGGACAAAAAGCTTTTGCACCTATCGCCAATGACCTGGCTAGAGTTTTTACCGTCTCGGCTTTGAAAAAAATGCACGGTACAAATCACTCGACTGTAAAAATTACTGACCTAAATAAATATCTAATTAAATAATTTTTCATTATTTAATATATCAATAAATATCTAAAATCTTATGCTCATTATGACTTTTTAGTAAAAAGTCATTTTACACAAAAAACATTAAAGGACTTTAAATTATGGCTAAAAATAACACAGTCAAAGAAACCACTCCTGCTCAAAGCACTGAAGCACCAGAAGTAACTTCTGCGCAGGAAACTAAAGTTGAATCAACGACTCCTGAAGAGCCTGCTGACGAAACGCCGGCCACAGAAACTTCTACAGAAAATAAGCCAGCTGTAGCGCCGCAAGAAACAGTAGTTTTAGCAACTACTTCTCCCACCCCACTTGTTACAACGCCTGATGCAGCAGCGTTAGTCTCTTCTTTAGTAACCGATGTTGCTGAAGAAGATAATGAGCATGTGACAACGCTTAAGATTCAACTAGCAGCGTTTTCACGTGAGGTTATGAAACCCGGTAATAATCCGCAAGATTTCAAGCAAGCCGCCAAGCTTGCCGCCCAAATCACCAAGCATGTGATTCAGTATCCCAAAGTACCTGTTCTTGACACACTTTATAATTTCTTTAAAGAAAATATAACGGAGGCATGTGCTGCTGAAAATTATTATAAAGGTGCAACTACGCTTACGGCAACTGAAGAACAGCAGGTTGCTTATCTTTATAATCTTTTTGCAGGTCTTGCCCAAGGACTTAAGGTGAGCGTTAATACAGCGCTTGTTAATAATGTCTTGAAGAAGCCAGAAATCATTAATTACTATCACCGCCGTTTAGCGGGTCTTACGCAGAATAACTAATTTATGAAATAAGAAGATCTGCTCCCATCATGGGAGCAGATCTCTTTATCTTTATTTTTTTAATCAGTTAAATCACGGTGCGAAGTTTTGAGCTCAAAGTCCTGAATTTCTTTATCAAACATTTCTGATAAAGTTTCCTCCAGCTTTTCCTCATCGAAATCAGCTTCTTTAAGCTCTCCGGGACGGGTTGCTCTAAGTACAGCCTCCAGACGTTCTTTAGCAACAGCAGCTGCCGCTGTATCTGCTTCTTTACGCTTCAGTTTAATCGCAACAGCTTGTGTTGAGGCGCGCTCAACGTCACTTAAGGCTTTTAATACTAAAGACACAAGTCTTACAGCCGTATCTGTTTCTTCTTTAACATTACCTTCGCTATCGGTAAGTTTAATATTACCGATTTGATCGGCGAGACTATTCACAATCTTCTTACGAGTAAGACGAGTGTCATCGAAATCATCTTCTAAGCGAAGAAGTTCTTCATCGATACTGCGTTTTAGCTTAATTGCATCACTACAGGTTGGCTCAGTCATGATAAATCTCTATATTACTAAAATGATGGAAACTTTATTAAGATTATTATTTTCATACATAAATAAGAGTCGGTTGAGAAGAATTTATGCATTTTACATAATCATAGCATGAGAAATATTTTTTCATATAAGATATTCTTTCATGCGTTTCATTCTCACCCCTCTTATATAAAGGGTGCTTCATGACATCGATTAAGTATCTTCTTTTCTCAAGTAAAGGTCTTTTAAATCCTGGAGTTTTAACAAGTCTTGAAGATTATGCACAAACTCAGCATATCTCAAAGCTTTTGTTAATTGGTGACGGAAGTTCTATGGCAGTTGAGCATATGCGGCAGCTACAACTGAACCAGCTACCCCGTCAGATCGAACAAATCGGAATAATGCCAACGCCGCGTTATGCGATGCGCATTAAGAAATTTGATGGAACACTTTCAGGCCCGCATTATCTCTATAAAGGCAATGATCGTCTCAAATGGATTTGTTCGCAAATCTGTTCTTACATGATGGAGATCCATTTGATTGATACGGGAAGCCAGAGTTCCACGGAAGTACTGTTGGATGAAAAGCAAACAGATCTTGTTTGTTATATGTCTTATCGTCTGTGGAGCGTTCTGAAACTGGTTGAGGATCGTTATTGCTTTCCAGCCATTGTGGTTGATCGTTTGTTACGTTATAGCTATCACATGACAAAACAGACGATGGATATCGATTTTCTGCGTCAAGAAATTGGGATCGCCTCGTTGAACTATGATGAGCGCACCGATCTTTTATCTGTGTCCGTGAGTGATGAAGAATATACGATCAAACTGTCTGTTTTAAATGAAGTTTATGACAAGCTTCTTCTACCTATCTTTAATTCCATGTATGGAAGAAGGCTTCATATGCGCGTGGCGATGCTCAATCATGAAGGACCGCCTTCTGAGAAAATCACCACGACCTATGGAGAACTCGGACGCCATGTCGAAGATTTAAGACGCTTTGTGGCAGAAGATCCAATCACGGCAGATCATCCGATTACAGAACAAGATTTGGTTGTCTATGCCAGGAAATTAAGATTAGACGAAGAAGAAAGCTTTTGGATGCCAAGGCAGGATGATTTTGATCTTTTCTTAAAAGAGCATTATGATCTTCTTGTCCCCCAGCTAGTTCAAGAAGAAGATGATTCATTAAATCTCTTTGAGGCGCATCCTGAATTTACGTAAAATTAGCGTTTTTAAAAAAGATGGGTTTTAAATCATAAAGACCCATCTTTCTTTTTTCTTTTCGCACACTCATTTTCATAAATCGGAGTGTTTTCACATGGCTCGTACCAACGGCTCATCACTTTTCTTTGACGATCAGGAAATCCAAAATACCTCGAATCTGCTTCCCAGACTTATTCGAATTTTGTTCTACGGTCTTGGGATTACCAATGATGATTATCTTGATCGCTATGAACGCTATTTCAGAGAGCGTAATCCACACAAGACACGCAAAGAGCTAACGCTTGAAGCGTCGTCTAATCGTAAAATGTTATTCCAAGACAGACGCAAATTAAGTTTTAATAAATTCAAAGAATTAACCGAAGCTATGGGATTTGATGTTGAGTCTGTCACGGTTAAAATCAGAGATCGGACGACAGGGGAGATTAAGGTCTTTTCCACCGATGACACACCAGCACAATTGCTTAAAATGCGCAATCCGCATGATGCAAGTGAGGCTGATAAATTTTGATAAAAATGAGTTTTTTAAAATAAAGGAAGGGGAGCTCCCCTTCCTTTTTTATCGATGATTTTATTCTTTTATTTTTTATCGTTATCGAATAAAGATTGTTATGAAATTTATTTCTCGCATTGAACAAAATCCTTTTCTTATTCAGTTTATTAATCCTATTTTATCAACATCGAAACACCGGATTATTATTTTATTCCAAGAACGAAATTATAATTATGCCTATGGATCTTGTCTTAATAAATATTACAAACCGCTTGATCCGATAGGTGTTTCTGGATTATTTACAGTAAGCTTTGATCTTCTTAAAGCACGTCCGGGTGCTTTTTGGTCGATCGATGATTTACCTCTTATTGAAACTATGGGTTTATTTCAACTTAGTTTCATCGAACAAGACATAACAGGGAAGGTGACGGTAAGCGACGGTTTGTGTCATCCATTCGCTTATCATTTGTGGATTGACTAATTAATATGAGGGTAATTATGCGCATTTCAACACAAATGGTCACCACACAAGGAGCTGATATGGATGCAAATATTGTGAGGGCATTTTTAAAGAAAGTGATGCCTATACCGGTTACCTCTTTGGAGCCTTTTTCGGAAAATGTGCTGACACTGTCTTCTCGGCTTCTTCCTGATGCACTTCCTATTTTACCGATTCATTTGGTTAATCGCTGTGGAAATAGGGTAACGATTTGTGGGTTTGTTGATGAAGGAACCCGTGAATATCAGCAAGGATTTCGCTATTTTAGCGCGCTTAATGATTTTTACCGCGAAGATGGTCGTCTCCATCAGAATCATGAATCGCCTGAAGATCTCATGGGTTTATTCGCACCTCTTCAAGAACGTGATTTAAGTCATGACGATATTGAGTTTCGCTGGGTTCACCCCAATCATTTAAAATTCAAATCTTTTTTCTTAAAGCTTAGTAGTAAGTCCTTGCCGAGGCAAGGAAAATATTATCTTAATCGCATGGGTTTTGTCATCCATTTAAAAGAAGATGA
>FRDC01003298.1_pt1 | contig 12067 bp, 14 predicted proteins | sample 1106171 | NCBI WGS metagenome assembly FRDC01 (sample SAMEA3930566, study PRJEB13176) | freshwater metagenome | biome: Drinking water system; feature: drinking water; material: water | place: Singapore | collected 2014-12-20
GCGATCCCACTGGGCTACAGAGGCCCAGGTGCCGGAACCGACCCGAAGAACCTCGACCACGTACTGGCCGTTGCTGACGGTGTATTCGCCTGCGCCGATGCGCTTGACCTTGGTTGCCATTACATACCTGCCGTGAGTTTGCGGAGTTCACGCGCCTTGGTGAGGCGCTCCTGGTCCTTCACATCCTGCTCAGCGAGCATGGAGAAGGCACACTGTTTGGCATCGCGGAGCGTCTCGACCGGATCGGTATACCAGTCGTTGGTCCACTCGGCGCGGGCGATCCAGCCCTTCAATTCCGGGAAATAGGTGACATCGATCTTGCGGGAGGACAGAAGCTCGTGATCGGCCTGATCGACCACGCGAACCGGCTTGGAAACGGTATAGCTACCGGAACACCGACGCGTAACCTTGAAGCCCTTGGCCATCCTGTCTCCTCCTGATGGCGCGAAGTCTACCAGAAACTCAGAGAATTGTCAAGGATATTCAGACGGAATCCTGTAGAGAAACGGGCGGTCGTCCTCGGATTCATACTCGTAATTCCAAGAATCGTCCTCGTAGTCGTCCGGGTTGACCAGCTTGCGATGGATCGCCTCGCCCAGGAGCAACTGAAACGTCCTGAACGATAACAGGAATTCCTGATCGGACATTTCACGGAGCCTGTTAAGATCATGCTCCAGATGGCGCTCGGCCTGTTCCCCCTGGACCCGGAGCCACGCTCGCTCAATCGAATCGATCTCGGCATCACGATATTGCGCGGCAAGACGTTCCGTTTCGCTGATTCCAGCGAGTAGCTCCAGGTCGGAGAGCGCACGGACGACCACCATAGACGCCGGACCGATCAGCGTCACCACGTCCGTAGCAGATGGGCGCGGGAATGGCATCAGGCGCTCGCGAAACCACGATAGAACATGATCGGCTTGTCCGGGGCATCCGACAGGGTGCCGAACTCGCGGCAATCCCAGTACGGGTCCATCGGCGTCTCGATCTGCAACACATACAGCTTGTGGCCGTATTCGGGGTGATCGAAGATGTGGATGATCTTGGCGTCGGACATTTCATCCCCGCCATTATGAATCCACACGGTATCACCAAGCTTGAAGCGCCCATCATCCTGGGGCAAATTGAATGGCATAGTCCCCTCTCATTCCGGCTCCGGCAGATCGAACCACATCGTGGGTCCCCCACCCGGCAGAGCCAATTCGTAGTCGTCAAACTCTCCGGGAATCCCGAAGTAGCTCTCGGCATGCTCCGGATATTTTCCCTCGGCGTGCCACTTCACAATCCGATGGTTGGTTTTCCAGACCAGGAACGTCGGTTCCCACTCCGGTGCCCAGCAGAGAACGCGTTTGCCCGTCCGGGGCGCATTCTCGATGTCGGTTCGCCAACCGCTCATTTCACCGTCACCATCACTGGCCGGACACGCCAACCCGCCTTTCGGGCTCGCTTCCATCCGGTTCGATTCTCACTGTCGGAGAGACTGAACAAATTCTCCTGGTAATAGGAACCCATTTCCTTCCGCACCAATGCGGCCGTTCGATTCAGCGCCTCGATCCGCCCGCCGTTAACGGCGGCATACATCGACTGCAAACGGCTCACGACGTGGTATCCGTGGGAATTCCGAACGCGACCTTCTGATCCACAGATAGTTCCGACACGCGCCGAGTTCCAGTGCAGTGCCAGGATTTATCCGGGTTGTAGTGGGAGCAGCCCAGGAACCAGTGGTTGCCCGGTCCGCCCCGGCGAGCCTTCATCAGGGCTCCGCACTTCGGGCAATGGGGACCGGCGACGACTTCCTGGAAAAGTTCACGCGCACGCTCGCGCAGGTTGACCAGGGCCGACTTGGTCCGGAATACCCGCTTCTCGGCCGCCTTCACGGCGTAGCCGGTCACGTCGTCCTTGAGCACCAGACGGATCGCGTCCTCACCGGAGTCGCGGCTCACGTTGGTGCGCAGGTCCACACTGGAATAGACCTTCACGGTGTAGGGGAAAGTGCGGCCACCCTTGGTGGCGACCTGACGAGACCAGATGGCCTCCCAGGACGTGCTCTCGTCGGCCCGCTGGAACCCCATGTCATGCTCCAGAAGGGCCTGCATCTGACTGATCTGGATCGGAACGTAACGGGAGCCTGTGGCCATTGATGTCCTCCTGAGGTTCCAGTTATACCAGATATTGTGAAAAACGTCAAGGAAATAAATAGATGGCCATGAAATTGTTCGAATTAACCCGCCCTGAGGAATACAAGGTTCCTGAGCTTCTTCGAAATGCTGGGTATCAGCGTGTCGGGGCTGGCTCGTTCGCTCGGGTCTGGCAGAAGCCCGGCGCGAAATACGTAGTGAAGGTATTTTCCTCACAGGACAAATGCTATCTGAACTACCTGGGTGTGGTGAAGCGTCATCCCGACAATCCTCATTTCCCTAGGATCATTGGACAGCCGATGCGTGTGCATAATCACTACTACGGGGTGCGTCTCGAACCCCTCACTCGGGGATACGATGACATTCCCCAAAGTGTTCGAAATGCGATCATCGAATATCTCTATCAACCACGCGAGCAAGAAAAGCGAGACAGGAAAGCTCGTGAATTCGCTACGGTATTTCAGGAATATCCGAGGCTCCGCGAGGCCCTCGATCTGATCGCGTCTGTGAGTCGTCACGACCATTTTGGTAGTTGTATGATCGACATCCACCGGTTCAACGTCATGATACGTGCAGATGGCACGTTCGTATTCACGGACCCTGTAGCATGAAGCTGTTCGAACTCACACGACCCCAGCGGCATTATGAGATCGATACGCTTCTCAGCAATGCCGGGTATCAAGGACTCGGCCGGGGATTCCATGGATCGGTCTATCAGAAGCCCGGTGCCAAGTATGTGCTCAAGGTGTTTGCGACCTATGACAACTGCTACTACGAGTTTCTCAAGGTGGCGCGTGCACACCAGGACAACCCACACATGCCACGTCCCATCGGGAAATTGGTCTGGATCAACGACGCTTTTGTGGCAGTGCGTCTAGAGCCGTTAAAACCCGGCCACCTTCCGTTCCCGCTCTACGACTTCATCACGTCCTACTACGCCGCGCTCGACGCGAGACGACCAGATCGTGCTAAGTTTGTGATCGAGTATGGTGCTAAGTGGACCCACCAATATCCCAAGATGGTCGAAGCCCTGGACCTGATCTACTCGACCCGACAGGCTCCACGCGCACGCGGATGCATGGACGACTTCAAAGACGCCAACATCATGTTCCGTGGTGAAACCCCGGTGTTTACTGATCCTCTGGCGTGATCGTCTCCATGAGCGCACGGATTTCCTCATCCGTGGGCATTGGCGTGCCCAGGGCCATCGAGATACCTGCGTGGATCGCTTTGATTCGGGAGAACAGATCACCCTCCTGATATCGACTGATGATGGCCCCAGCACGCGCCAATTCGACTTCGGTCGGATTTAATTGCGGCTCCGCTCGATCACTCATTGGTTCCCCCAAATGCTGATCCAGTATCATCGAGATCGATCTGCTTCACCCCGGTGAAATTCGGGCTACGCTGCTCGCCTCGATAACCACGGGGATTCGTCACAAAGCGCACCCCCTGATCGACGAAATCATACAGGAAATGGGTATGTCCGTAAACCCAAATCTTGATCTTCTTGGCCGCGTCCGCGTCGAGAACTCGTTGCATTTCGGTATTCACATAGGACCCATTCAGGTATCCCCACCTGTGTGAATCCGGCAAACATCCCTTCATGTTGGGAATCGTATGGGTAACTACGAGGATTTTCTCCACGCTCTGATCCGCCTGAGCGGCCGTGACGTGCTCGATCAGCAAATCCGCGTGCCTCCGGGCGAGCTTATCCGCGTAGCCATCATTGTCGAACCGAATGCACTTCGCATCGTTGTTGTCGCTCTTCCAGTACATGTGCTGCATTTCGCGGGTCAGAATCTGGTTGGCCTTCCAGTCGTACCACCCGCACGCACCGATTACCAAGGTCGAATCGAAACGAACCGTGGTCTGTCCGTCCAGGTAGGTCACGCCAGGGTTTTCCGAGGCGAACTTCCTGAACTCGTTCATATTGCGGCCCACCGTGCGGCTATGGTTCTGGTAGCCCACGTAATGATCGTGGTTGCCATCCAGGAACAGAACCGACTCGTAGTAGGTCTTGGCTTCCTTGACCACTTCCATGGTGAATTCCGGACGATTTGAGGAATCTCCCGCGATCACCAGGATGTCAGACTGCTTCTGACGGGGCCAGTTATAGAACATCGGATCGCCGACGCGCCAATTGGATTGGGTCGAGAACGGGTCGTTCATTTCGACGTGAAAGTCACTGATAAGATCAAATTTCATGCAAAAAATCCCCCAATGTATATAGGCCGTTGGAGGCAAATAGAAAGGGCGGCCGAAGCCGCCCTCTCACCCTTTTCCCGACGCCGAGGCGCTAGGTTACTTGTTGTTGCCGCGCGGCAACATGCTGTGCACGCTCGGCTTGTCAGCCGGAGCCGCCGAGGCCGTCTGCAAGGTGCCAGCCGGGACCTTCACTGCGCTGGTCTGCACTACGCCGCCGGTCAGATTGCCGCAATCGTAGCCCTGGGCTTCCAGGGCGACCACGTTGCGACCGTCATTGGCCTGACAGGCGATGCTCATCGCCGCCTTGTCCAGACCGGACTTGGCGAACTCGCGGTACCACTTGAGGTTCTGGCAGTTCTCGTCGGTGTAGGTCGAGCCCACGGTGACGCCGACCGTGAAGGACATCGCGCCGAAGCCCGCGCCGCCGCTGATCGAGCCCATGCAGGTGTCCTCGCTGGCGACGATGGGGCTGTTGTAGACCGGAACCGCGTTGGCGGCGGCTTCCACGTCATCCCCTTCGACGTTCACGGAGACGCTGTCGGAGTTGTTGTTGGTGTTCGAGTTGGAGTCGGAGTTGTTGTTGGTGTTGTTGCCGACGTTCGTCAGGACGCCGTTGCCGTTGCCGTTGTTGTTGCCGTTGCCGTTGCCGTTGTTGTTGCCGTTCAGGTTGCCGTTGTTGTTGGCATTGCTGGTGGCACTGCCACCCTGCCCACCGGCACCACCCTGGCCGCCCGCGCCGCCCTGGCCACCTTCACCACCCTGACCGACGCCGATGCCCACGCCGACGCCGATTCCGGTGCCGGAGCCGCCCTGACCGCCCTGGTTGTAGGTCTGGTTGTTGTTGGTCGTGGTTTCGTTGCAGTTGTTCGAACCCTGACAGGTGTGGTTCTGCGAGTTGTTGTTCGTCGCCATGGCCGCCGGGGTAATCGCCAGGACCCCCAGAACGGCCGCAGCCGCCAAAATTGCCCTCTTCATTGAGCTTGCTCTCTTCTGTTGATTACCCACACAGCGTGGGCCAGCGAAGAATATCCCAGGGTTTTTCTCCTGTCAACAAACAAATCAGGGGTTTACCATACTTTTTTCGTGACCAATATCACACAGTATGCAGGGTTTCGAATGGGTTCTGAGGATTCCTAAATACAAGGAATTCAAGGAGAAACCCCATGGTAGACCCAATCGGAGAGGTTCTTAGGAACGAAGGCGGATATGTGAACCACCCCAATGACAGGGGCGGTCCAACCAATTTCGGCATCACCCAGAAGACCTTACGGGAATGGCTTCATCGTCCGGCCCGGATCGACGATGTGAAGAAGCTGACCGAGGCCGAGGCCAGGGAAATCTATGAGAAGCGATACCTCACGGACCCCCGCATCCACACTCTGCCGAATCCCCCAATGACTCTGATCCTGGACATGCGGATCAACCACGGTCCGCGTAAGGCGATCCGGATCATGCAGCGCGTGATCAATCTGGCGGGGTTTGGTCCGGTCGATCAGGATGGTATCCTCGGACCCCAGACCCGAGACCGCGCGATTGCCGCGCAACAGACTATGGGGCCATACTTCCAGAACGCCATCGTGGACGAGCGCATCAAGTTCTTCCAACGGATCGCCGCGAATGATCCCAGCCAGCAGGTCTTCCTGAAGGGATGGTTGCGTCGTGCCGAACGGTTCCGTCTGCCTGTGCCGCCGAGGGGCTAAGAATGAAGTTTAAGGACCTAACCGAAAGTACCCCGCGCACACTCTACCATGGTACGACCACGGATGTGGCCAATCGGTATCGGGTGCAGCGTTGGGGATTAGAACCGCGTGTTGGTGATTTCGTTCAGGATGCCTATAGCCTTGACGGAATGGATGATGTCCCGGATGATTTTCGTCCACTGACATTTGCAGCCGATAAACCGGAACTCGGTAAAGCCTTAAATGCGATTGTTCATCACGTCGCGAAGAAACTTGGAAAACGTTCGATCACTCCGCAGGAATTCCTCAATCATGGTGCGTTGATCGTGCTGAAGCACGCCGAAGATGATTTCCAGCATATGGATCGTGACGCGTACGACACCGAGGGTGCGATTGAACCCGGTGACTATTACACAGATTACCGCACCAAGGGTGATTTCTTCCTGACCGGGTCCAAGCTCAAGCGTGTCTTGGAACGTTTGGGTCTGTGGCCGTATGAACATGGTATGATCGATTGGCCTGACGAGGTCTACGATCAGGGATTTCCATCACCTCGTAAAGGTGGTCACTCTCGATTCCGCAAGGTAGCACCCCAAGCCGTCAAACAGCATCCTCTGTTTGTTCCGTTCAAACGCAAGATGACGGAAGAAGTTCATGTCGCGACCAAGTTCTGGTTCAACGTCAAGGCTAAGAAGTTCGAAGGCTGGCCGGTTCGATTCAGCAATGTCGATCATGGTGCACCCCACCATGACGAATACCTGATGATGAACCCGCAGAAATTCGGCCTGAAACCGGGTGAAGACAAAATTGGAGCCGAATTCTCCACCGAGGCATTCGAGGCGGGTTGGGTTCGTGGCGTGATCAGCAGTGCCGGTGATCTCTATCTGGAGTGCACCGACCGAGAGGACGCCAAGGCCACTATCCGTTATCTCCTGAGTCGAAAGCTTGTGGATCGTCGTCATCTCGACAACGTTCACCTCGACATGGAAAGGATCGGTAGCGTACTACTGGGATCGCGTGGTGAGGTCTCTCAGTTCCTCAGCGAGGGATATCGTCCGGGCAAGTTTGAGCGATTCCTGGCTGCGGTCGAAAAGATCGCACCTTACGAGGACTTTGATGACGAGCATGGTGGTCATGTAAGCCCGGCTCCGCGTGGTTACATCAATTTCCGGGAATCCCCATACCGTGGTGCCGTCGAGATCGCCAATATCGGTGCGATTGATCGCGGTGGAGGTAAGAACATCCTGGGCATGATCTGCAAGCTGGCCGATGCCATGAAGGTCAAGCTCAGCGTCCACGCGTCACCGGTCGCAACACCCTATCGCCACGAAGGCGACTCCGAATCCCTGTTTCTGTTCTATGAGTATTTCGGTTTCGACTCAGATCGGAAACACGATGAAGATTGGGACTTCAAGGGCAAGCACATGATTCGTCTTCCCAATGCTACGCCGGATCATGCCGCTATTGAAGCCGAAAAGCAGGCTGAGTATCAGAGCTTGAACAATCAACTGCAACAGTGGCGCAAGGACAATCTAAACGAAGTCCATTACCAGGACATGTTCCCACCTCGGTTCGAATCCTTCCACAAGAAGTATCGCACCAAGGTCCGTCGCAAAGAGATCAATCCGGATCACTACTGGGTGCAGTTCCGGAACTTCGCCGAGGACAAGCTGGATCGCACCGCGTTCGAGAATCCCACGCATACCGATCCGATGGGCGTCTACGCATATCCCCTGAGATATGTTCTACAACATCCCGCCGACATCTGGTATGGCGCAGCAGCCCGCTATCTGCGCGTGATCCGCAACACCGCGAAGAATCCTCTCGATCTGAAGGAACTCAATGACCTCGGATGGGGGCGCATTGAAAATCTACTCTGGCGGATGGGTCTGAATCTGAACAAGAGCGATCTTCGTTGGATCAAGCGTCAATATCAGTGGACCGGAAAGTACGCACCAGTCCTGACCTTCATGCGGGCCATGCAGATCAAACACAATGACGAGCCCACCGAAGATGGCTGGGGCAAAAAGAAGTGGCCCGTGCGTTCGGCCAAGGAACAGACCCAACTCCTGCTGAAGGCCGGGTATGATGCGGTGATCGACCAGGGTACGGGTGCGATCAACCAGCGCGAGCCCGAGCAGGCAGTGTTCCTGACCCGTGCGAGCTTCCGAGTGGAAGAAACCTTTGACCTCCGTCGTGGCAAGGGTGAGGCCGATCACATGACCATCAATCAACCCGGATCAAACAGCGAGTTCGTCCGCAAGTTCGGCCGGATGATCGCCACGGCGCTCGATGACAAGCTCACGGATAAGCGGGAGACCTCCAACCTCATGGGTTGGACCTACATGTGGACCAAGAAGGGTCGTCGCATTGAAATCCAGATCGAGCGTCCCGAGCACTACTACAAGGCTCGCGGACCTCTGGAGAAGCCCCACAAGTACGACCGCAAGCACACCAATCATGTGATCGAAGTAAACGTTCGTACCGAGTTTGGTGATATCGAGGTGGCTGAGCGTTACGGCCGGGCCAAGCTGGACGAGATTGTTCAGGACATCGCTTATCGCTACCGCAGGCTTCAGGTCGAGCAGAAGCAGACCTCCTGGACCCCACAAGATCGTGCTGGATTCCATGCCCAGCAGGAACGTGAACGTTACGAGATGGTCGGTAACCGCATGCGTGCAGAGCAGGATATGCCACCGATCCGGTATGACGAGATGATGAGGCTGAAGGACCAAGGCTTGAACGTGTTCGGCGTACCCCTGGCCAAGGCCAGAATGCTCCACTGGAAAGAACTCTGGCAGCGCCACAACGCGAACCCGGCTAATCCCAAGATGAAGCTGAAGCAGTTCATCGATCAGCAGGAAGCCGAGCTTGCCGCCTCAAAGATGGTCGCTGAGGGCGCACGCGGTGATCTGCCTACCCAGTATAGCTTCCACAACGACGTGACCGGTCACCACCATGGACAAACCGATGGTACCCTCTACTTCTATGACCGTGCCACCGCTGGTGACGATTGGCCGCCCAGGCGGGTCGTAGGTAAACTGGATTGGACAAAGTATCAGGGTAAAGTCTTCATCAACTACATACGAGTGACTCCGGAATTCCAGCGCCGTGGTATTGGTAAGGCCCTGGTTAACGAATTGAAGAAGGAGTTCCCCGAGGAGGAAGTGGTCTGGACCAATACCACCCCCGATGGGACCGCGTTGAGGAAGTCGATGTCATGAAGGTAAATCAGTTTCGTAAGGTTCTGAAAGAGATGACCGCCCCGGAGGCCATCCAGGTCTTTGTCAAGGCCGGATTCGATCCTCGTGGGAAAACGGCGGCCGAGATCAAGCGGGCCTATCGCAAGATCATCTTCCAGAACCATCCTGATCGTGGCGGAAACGAGACTTTGGCCAAGCAGATCAATCAGGCATACGGAATGATCAAGGACGGTGTCCAGGCCGACACGGGCTCTTCCTGGAACTATCCCGGTGGCCGTCCGGCCGATCCTGCCAAGAAGAAAGCCTGGGATGATTTCTGGGCCGCTGCCGACGCCCGTCGCGAAGCCCAAAATCGTGCTCGTGAAACCAGTCAGGAAGAGTATGCCGGGTGGGCTCAGGCCGGACATTCAGGTGGAATGCGTAACTCCTCTCACATCTACCGCAATGACTACACCGACATGAACTTCATCAAGAAGACCATGTGGGAAAAGGCAGGTAAGCACACGGGTGAGGAATGGACCATCCAGGGTTACGATGGTGCATTCTTCCGCAACTCTCTTACTGTGTATGGTGCATCCTCGATCTTCAAGGACATGGCCGAGGCCATGCGAGTGTGGCAGACCAAGGGAGGCAATCCCTATCGCTGTGAGGCTGTGTTCGTGAGTCCTCGCCGTGGTAAGGACCTCTATTTGATCTGGGTCTCCAACAAGACTCCTGAGGGTATTGACCTCTCCAAGGACCCGGTCAAGCTCACCCACGATTCGTTCAACCAGAACGCCTCAAATGATCAGCGGTTCATGCGCAGCCTGCCGGGACTTCTGGATAAGATCAGAGCCAAGCACATGATGACCAAGGGCAAGGTTCGTGGTGCCACCGAGGACCATCAAGCATGAGGCTGACCGACATCATCTGCGAGGAACGTATCCTTGGGGCAGCATACCTGCATAAGCCCACGGGACGTATTCTCGGCAAAGGACCTACTCACAACTTCGCAATCACTGACTGCGCCATCAATCTGGGTCTCTTACCCAAAGATGTTGATGGCAACAAAGATATCACAGCCATCGACCGTGCTTCAGATACTGTGTTTGCGATGATCGAGAAAGGTAAAGTCGAGGAGGGATTCTATACGGATAGGGATCGCTTTTTGAATCGCAAAGACGCGGCCAAAGCTACACGTCTATCTGATCGTCCAGAAATCCAAGACAAGTGGGATACTGATCGCGATTGGTATGACACCATGGATATGCGTGCGGGCGTGGATGAAATCAAAGAAGCCAAGATCGTCGGGGCTGCATTCCTACACACCCCGACTGGTCGTATCATCGGCAAGAGCAACTACCACGACACAAACCTTGCGATGAAGGACCTCGGCTGGAACCTGGATACCTATGATGAGAACGACGACAAGTTCCACGACATGCTGGTCAGTGGCGAGATCATCGACGGATTCTACACGGATGATGGTCGCTTCATGGATCGCGATGCCGCCGGTAAGGCCGTGAGAATCACCGACGCCCCACACAACATCAAGCACAACGGAATTCAGCGTTCCTGGTTGGACAGTGATGACGTGCAGCATCATCACGTGGATGAGATCAAAGAAGCACAGTTCCGCAAACCCGTGATCATGTATCATGGCACAACCACTCATGCATTGAGGACGATCCTCAAGCAGGGTGTGGTTCCAAACCCTCCTCAGAAGTATTGGGATCGTGCCAAAGACCCTGGCAACGAACTAGCACCAAGCCGAGCCAGTATCGGTGGGTCTTACTGGACAGCCAACATGATGACCGCCTGGAGCAGTTCAACCAGCACCATGCGCAAGTTCAATTCATATCCGATGATCGTCTGTGCGCTAATCTCGGAGCAGGCCAGTTTTGCTGACGAAGATAGTCAAACTAGCATCATTCATCGCGCATTCTTCGAGATGATCCATAAGGTGCATCCAGGTCTGGCTCGTGATGCCTATGGCGTAGCAGCGATGTACTACTTTGATGATCCCCAATATCGCGAACAAATGTTAGAGGCATATGCCCAAGCTCTTCATCACCAACTGCACGGAGCCGGGCCGATTAACCGCAAGCTCACCGATATGGTGATGGAAGCCTTCCTTATGCGTATTATCGCTCATGCCATGGCAGAAGGCAGTCGTTACGGTGTGGCCTATCACGTAAAGAAGATCAGAAACCTTCCTCAAATTCCCACTCCGGCTGAGGCTGAGGATAACTATGCACGTGCGGTCGATCTTCTTTCTCGTCGCTATCGAGATTCTGTTTTCAAACCCGAGCATGGCGGTCCTGGTGCACACACTCTTCGCACGGATCACGTGATCGGTTTCCGTGGCGCTCAAAGGATCGTTTGCATTCTCCAACTCTGGGACGAAGAATCCAAGGCTGGTCCAATGGAACGTCCGATGATCCTGCACTATGGTAAGGTGCCTGATGATTTCCTCGATCAGTATCACGATCATATTTCATCGAGTTATTTCCCCGGTGTAATCAAGCCCAACGGGGAATGGGTGATCCAACCGACGAGGCCCAACTATGGCATTGCTGCGGAGTCCATCCTGGAACACGATCTCGGTCAACTCTATCAGCTAGGTGACACGGGTATGCGGACGGTCGGATATTGGTATCAGCCCAGCACGGGGAAGCACTTCGTGGTGGACTGGGGACTTGGAGCGGACAAATACTCCGACGAATCCGACAATCATCACTTCGACGTGTTCTTGCAGAACATTGATCAGTTCGGACCCAGTCTGCGTGACCAACACTGGGATAGCACCGATGCCGTAGTCGATGCTGCGACCGATCTCGGATGGACCCGCATCGGAATCAAC
>FRDC01004359.1_pt2 | contig 12067 bp, 11 predicted proteins | sample 1106171 | NCBI WGS metagenome assembly FRDC01 (sample SAMEA3930566, study PRJEB13176) | freshwater metagenome | biome: Drinking water system; feature: drinking water; material: water | place: Singapore | collected 2014-12-20
CAGAATCGTGCCGACATGCACGTTTCGGAGTAGCTCTTTCTGGTCCGGCACGATGATTTCAAAACGCGGCAGCGGCACGATGTGAAACACGTTGCCGGCCAGTGCGATCAGCCACACGAAGCCGCCAACGAAGCCGAGAAACATCATGATGAAGCAATGGGTCAGCAGCCTTGCGCTGATCCGATCCGAAAACCCCTTGCCCGCAACCACCCACGTTTCCTGCTTCACCGGCTCTCCCCTGATTGTTTTCGGTGCATCCGCGGCGTGTCGTGGCGACGGCTGAACCAGTCAGGCCGCTTGGGTACGGTGTGCTGCCTGCAGGACTGCGCTCCCACGCCGACCACCGCATGCGGCCACGAGGCTAAATTGAGTAAACAGTATTAACGTAACATCGTCAACGCGAAAATCTGAAGAGCAGCTGCGCGTAAGTTCACGAACTACACGGTCTGCGATCAAGCTGGTCCGTAGGGCAGGTCTCGACCCGGCCTACGTACCTCCACGAAATGAGATCGCCTTCGCCGTAGACCAAACCCATTTAGCCAAGATAGAGCAGTGCGAAATCCGACACGACGTCGATTCTGCAACGTACCAATCCCGGATTTCGCCGAGCTCTATCGGGGCTACGCTGGCTGAGTGGACGGCCCCTGGCAAGCTCGAAGGGAGCTACGTCGGAACGCCGTAAATTGTTGGCGTGAAAGTCAGGATTCCACTAGACACTGATAGCTCAATGATGCGCTTGAGATCTTGCAGCGAGAGAAAGACCTCAGATGTCCGATCGTACTGCGGGCTGCAGGCGCTTTCCTCAGTAAAACACTTGCCGGCCACGATGACGCCAAGTGGAGAAGTACCAGCTTGGTTGAGGCGGACGGAGAGGACTGGTGCATCATCACTGCACCACATGCTCTTGCCGCGCCCACCTTTCGCAGTGTCATTAGCCGTCACATCTACGTACATGAATTGCTCCGTTGTTGTCGCCCAATGTGGAGGTCATCGGCGCTGCGCGGCCTTGTCGCGCAGCGTCCGGTGGACCGCAGGGTTGGGGGTCATACGCCCAGCTACTCGAACTGTGCGTGGATGCGACAAGGCCATTCTTTGAACTTTTCCCTGTATTTTTCAAACACCTTCTTGATTGACGGATAGTGACGTGCGAGAAATTGCCCCTTCTTTTCCTGGCCATCAACATCGTTCAACCACTTGTGCATTTCAGACATTAGTTGACCGATCTCGAACCATATGATTCGAGCTTCGACTGTCCCAGAGAGAGTTTCATAACAGATAATTTCAAAACTCTCCGCCATACGCTGAATTGCGTCGTCGTCCTCACTACCCTCAGACCACATTACGTCCAACGGTACAGCACGACCATCACGACTTATGAAATGCCCAGGAGGCGCGGAAGCCGGCTCGCAGGTTCCGACGAACAGTTCCTTCCATTGCTCTAGGTCATTTTCTCGAAGTGAGTCCTTGAACAGGGCCAGCAGCTTTAGTGCATTTTCAAGCCGCCGCTGCCTCTGATTTTGGAAGTAGGTGGATAGCGCAATCGTTCCGCCTATCACGACAAAGGCGAACTGAAGCCACTCCCTGATTTCGGTAAGTGACGGGCTCATGTCGGGCAAGGGAATGACCCCAACCGCCCGCCTTCAGCCGCGGATTTGACGATGCGAAGCGGCGGAAAATACGTCGGCTGGAAGGCGTTGTTGGAAGGCATTACGCGAACACCAGAACGAGTCCGACGATACTCGCAATTGATGCGACAGTGGCAAACAATGTCCAGCCCCAATGTTCGGTAACAAGCTCAGCAATGGCTTGCGGATGAATGCCGCGAGCTTCCCACCATGAAGCATTTGTCTTGAGTGTTCCATCGAGAGTGCGCCCGAAAAGATTGGCCAAAATATCCACCTTTCTGAGGGTGGACTGATGCAGTTTCACAAACTCTCCATTTTCAAACGCCGCCGCTTCATCCTTTCCAACGAGGAAGCTTTTGTCCGTGATCTTATTGATGTTCACGATGCTTTCAAGACGTGGATGGCCGGCGTATCCGACGCCGTATATGCTGATCAAAGCTCGCGCCAGATCAACTTTTCGTTCTTCAGGCAGCCTCGAAGGAGGCTGGCCACCGAGAACCTTGTGCCGATGCTCGATTGCCTGAAACCCGTAGTTGATGTCTCTCATGTTCCAGTGCACCCACGTGCAGTGACTGTTGGCTTGTAGAAACTCACCAAACTCGTCCAGCATTTCCTTTTCTAGCTGATCGTAGTGATTGGAAATCTGGTCTAGGGGAATCTTCTTCAGCTCTGCGATTTTGTGAATAGAGAACGATTCGGTTTGGCCTGAGCCGAGGTTGCGAACCGCAATGGACGTAACTCTCGGCGTGGACCCGTCTGGGCGGTCGTAGAAGCTTTCGCAAGAGTAATGAACGACAACGACATGATCTTTGCGGTCATCTATATCGCGCAGTCGCCTCAGCGTCTCCTTTCGGCTTCTCAGTCGTCGCAGCGTATCCCCCACAGCTCTCTCCTATGCCTTCCAATGTTGCGATAAACGGTGGTTTTTAAGTTGCACTTTTGCCATAAAATGGAGCGAAGCGGAATGGCAAAAATGCAACTTAAAAACCATCCGTTTGATTGCTTTGTTATGAGTCTTTCTGCTCGACGCTAATTGCAATGCAATGGTCTCTTATTCTTTGGACTACAGCCACCACAGAGCTACCTTTTTCACTGTAAGATTCTGGATAGACCCACTCATAGAATTTGAGCATTTCTTCTATGTTCTTGCCGAATATTTTGGCGAGCATTTTCTTACCATTTTCTTCACTTAATGGCTTTGCCTTTTCGCCTTTATTTTTTACAAAAATATGAGCAGCATAAGTATTCCTAAATTCTATAATTCCCTTGCTTTCGATTGCTTTATGAATTTCTTTAATTTCTTCTCTCATTTGCTCGGGAAGAGTTTTTATTACTACCCCGTAATTTTTATAGATTTCATTGAGCTTTGATAGTGAAATAATAAGGCCATGGTTGCACAGCCTAAATATTCCTAGGGTTCTGTGAGATGAATGGTCAAAGCTGGGGGAATCTAAATAGCTCCTTATCATGTCAATTGGCACACACAAATCATAAATTTGATTTACCAATAGCTTTTTCAGATCATTAACATCAATGTTCAACTATGCACCTCATAACGTGAATTAGCTGCAAATTTGTCGGATAACACGGTGCCTACGGAGTTAGGCGTCATTCTGTCGGATAACCCGTTATGACCAGTCGGAGATTGGTCGCGGTCTAGTCCCTCGCCAGATGATAAGCCGATAGATCGCGTGCTGGTTCTTGAAGGTAAATAAAAAGCCGCCCAATCTTTCGATCGGGCGGCCTTTACAAGCAACGGTGGCGCGAAGCGATCAGTGAATGATCGCGTTCAGCTCGCCCTTGCTGTAGCGGGCGGCCATCTTGTCCAGATGAAGGACCTTGATCTTCGAGGCCTTGCCGGCGCTTTCGAAGGCGTCGAAGCGGAGCTGGCAGATGTCCTTGGCGGCGGCGGTGGCAGCCTTGAGGAAGGCACGGGGATCGAACTCTTCCGGTTTGTCACCCATGACCTTGCGGATGGCGCCGGTCATGGCCAGACGGATATCGGTGTCGATGTTGATCTTGCGGACGCCGTGCTTGATGCCTTGGCGGATTTCTTCGACCGGAACGCCGTAGGTTTCCTTGATGTTGCCGCCGTACTGGCGAATGATCGCCAGCCATTCCTGCGGCACGCTGGATGAGCCGTGCATCACGAGATGGGTGTTCGGAATGCGGGCGTTGATTTCCTTGATGCGGCCGATGGCGAGGATGTCGCCGGTCGGCGGACGGGTGAACTTGTACGCGCCGTGGCTGGTGCCGATGGCGATGGCGAGCGCATCGACCTGCGTCGCAGCCACGAACTGGGCGGCTTCGTTCGGATCGGTCAGCAGCTGCGAGTGGTCGAGCTTGCCCTCGGCACCGACGCCGTCTTCTTCACCGGCCATGCCGGATTCGAGCGAGCCGAGGCAGCCGAGTTCACCTTCGACCGACACGCCGACGGCGTGCGCCATTTCGACGACCTTGGCCGTGACGCGGACGTTGTAGTCGTATTCGGCCGGGGTCTTCTGATCTTCCTTCAGCGAGCCGTCCATCATCACCGACGAGAAGCCCGAGCGGATCGACGCCTGGCACGAGGCCGGGCTGGCACCGTGGTCTTGGTGCATGCAGACCGGGATGTGCGGGTAGGACTCGATCGCTGCTTCGATCAGGTGACGCAGGAACGGTTCGCCGGCGTACTTGCGGGCACCGGCGGAGGCCTGAAGGATGACCGGGCTGTCGCAGGCATCGGCGGCCTGCATGATTGCGGAGACCTGCTCCATGTTGTTGACGTTGAAGGCCGGCAGGCCGTAGCCGTGCTCGGCAGCGTGGTCCAGCAATTGGCGCAGGGAAATCAGGGCCATATCGGAATGCTCTTTTTGAGGATGAGGGTCGGACCGTAGTCCGTTTTAAAGATTAACCGACGAACGGTCTGCCCCGGAACAGGCATGGGCAACCTCGCTCAGGGTATCGATGATCCGATCGGCCCCGGCTTCCTCGACCGGATGCCCGCCGTTGTAGCCATACGGCACCATCCAGACCGGCACGCCGGCATTGCGTGCGCAGGCAACGTCGATCGATGAATCGCCGACCATCAGGGTGCGCGAAAGCTGCGTGCCGAAGCGATCCACCGCGTGCAGGATCGGCGCGGCATCCGGCTTCTTCTTCGGCAGCGTGTCGCCGCAGACCAGCAGATCGATCAGGCCCGGCAGCGGACCACCGGCCAGCAGTTGCTCGACAAACCGGGTTTCCTTGTTCGACACGATGGCGCACTTGACGCCGGCGGCGCGCAGCGCGGTCAGGGTCGACACGGTGTCGGCGAACGGCTGGCTTTGCGGGGCCAGTTGTTCGTAGTGATGCTCGAAGCGGGCGAGGGCGGCATCGATGTCCGCGTCGCGCTTCGCTGCCGACGTGTCGGCGGGCGCAACCGTGTCATAGGCCTTGGCGATGGTCTGCCGAACGCCGTGGCCGATGAAGAAGCGGACGCCGGCGATATCGACTGGCGGCAAGCCCTGTTCGGCAATCGCCAGACTAACGGCGGCGCCGATTTCCGGCGCGGTTTCGAGCAGGGTGCCGTCGAGATCGAACAGCACCGCGTCGAAGGGGCGGTCAGCCATGTTCTGCGTGCTCATCAGTTGGTGGACAGTTCGATCGCCGGAGTCGATACATGCGCTTCGACCACCGCCTGCGCCGTCTTCACGATGTGCGCACAGGTGATGCCGAAGTGTTCGTACAGCACCGGCGCCGGGGCCGATTCACCGAAGCTGGACATGCCGACGAAGCCACCGTCGGTGCCGATGTACTTCCACCACGAATCCGAGGTCGCGGCTTCGACGGCGACTCGCGGCGTGCCCTTCGGCAGCACCGAGGCGCGGTAGGCGGCGTCCTGACGATCGAAGACATTGGTCGACGGCATCGACACGACACGGGCACCGATGCCGAGGGCGGCCAGCTGCGTCTGCGCGGCGATGGCCAGAGACACTTCCGAGCCCGTGGCGATGATGACGACGTTCAGCGGCAGTTCCGATTCGCTGAGCACATAGCCGCCGCGGGCGATCAGGTCGGCCGAGGCATCGGTCGACTTCTGCTGCGGCAGGTTCTGGCGTGACAGCAGCAGTGCCGCCGGACCTTCATGGCGTTCGACAGCCGCCTTCCACGCAACGGCGGTTTCGAGGGCATCGCACGGCCGCCAGACATCGAGATTCGGGATGCAGCGCAGGGCAGCGGCATGTTCGACCGGCTGGTGCGTGGGGCCGTCTTCGCCAAGGCCGATCGAGTCATGCGTCAGCACGTAGATCACGCGCTGCTTCATCAGCGCGCTCATGCGCATGCCGTTGCGCATGTAGTCCGAGAACACGGCGAAGGTGCCGCCGTACGGAATGAAGCCGCCGTGCAGCGCGACGCCGTTCATGATCGCGGCCATGCCGAATTCACGCACGCCGTAGCTGACGTAATTGCCGACCGCGCCGACATTGTGGAACGAGGCGCTGGCCTTCGCCGCCGTCAGGTTCGAGCCGGTGAGATCGGCCGAGCCGCCGAGCAGTTCCGGCATCTGCGGCACCAGTGTTTCGAGCGCGACCTGCGACGACTTGCGAGTGGCCACGGCAGCCGTGACGCTGCGGGCACCGGCAATCAGATCCTGCGCGGTCTTGAGCCAGGTCTTCGGCAGATGGCCGGCCTGGGTGCGCTTGAACTCGTCGGCCTCAAGCGGGTACTTGGCGGCATAGTCCGCGAACAGCGCGTTCCACGCCGCTTCCTTCGCGGCCCCGGCCGGGCGAGCGTCCCAGGCAGCGCGAATGTCGTCCGGAATCTCGAACGGAGCATGTTCCCAGCCGAGCGCGGCACGGGTGGCGGCAACCTCGGCTGCACCGAGCGCCGCACCATGAACTTCTTCGGTACCGACCTTGTTCGGCGAGCCCCAGCCGATCTGGGTGCGGGCGATGATCAAGGTCGGCTTGTCGCGCTGCGCGAGCGCTTCCTGCGTGGCGGCGGCGATGGCGGCCACGTCATGGCCGTCGATCGGGCCGATCACATGCCAGCCGTAGGCCTTGAAGCGGGCGGCGGTGTCATCGCGGAACCAGCCTTCGACGTGGCCATCGATCGAAATGCCGTTGTCGTCGTAGTACGCCACCAGCTTGTTCAGACCGAACACGCCGGCCAGCGAGCAGGCTTCGTGGCTGATGCCTTCCATCAGGCAGCCGTCGCCAAGGAAGACGAAGGTGCGGTGATCGACGATGTTGAAGCCGTCCTTGTTGTAGCGGGCGGCAAGCAGTTTTTCGGCCAATGCCAGCCCCACGGCGTTGGCAATGCCCTGCCCGAGTGGGCCGGTCGTGGTTTCCACACCCGGAGTGATGCCGAATTCCGGGTGGCCGGCGGTCTTGGAGTGCAGTTGTCTGAAATTCTTCAGTTCCTGCACTGGCAAGTCGTAGCCGGCGAGATGCAGCGCGGCGTAGTGCAGCATCGATCCGTGGCCGTTGGAGACGACGAAACGGTCACGATCCGGCCACTTCGGATTCGACGGGTTGTGCTTGTAGTAGTCGCGCCAAAGCACTTCGGCGAGGTCCGCCATGCCCATCGGCATGCCCGGGTGGCCGGACTTCGCGGCTTCGACGCCATCAATGGCGAGGAATCTGATGGCGTTGGCAAGCCGGCGGCGCTGCGCCGCGTCAAGCGCCGGATGGTGCGATTGGGTCATGGTGTCGTTCGGGTCGAAGGCGAGGGCGCGTCAGGCGCGGCGTTTCTTGTCCATCAGACGCAGGATCATCGGCGTGAAGATCATCTGCATCGCGAGGCTCATTTTGCCACCGGGGCAAACGATGTTGTTCGGCCGCGTCATCATCGAGCCGTGCAGCATGCTCAGCAGGTACTGGAAGTCGATGCCCTTGGGATCGGCGAAGCGGATCACCAGCATTGATTCGTCGGCCGTCGGAATATCCCGCGCAATGAACGGGTTGGACGTGTCCACCGTCGGCACGCGCTGGAAGTTCACGTGGGTGCGCGAGAACTGCGGGCACAGGTGGTTGATGTAGTCCGGCATGCGGCGAAGGATGGTGTCGACCACCGCTTCCTGCGAGTAACCGCGCATGTTCTGGTCGCGATGCAGCTTCTGGATCCACTCCAGATTGATGATCGGCACCACGCCGACCAGCAGATCGACCGCAGCCGCGACGTTGTGCTTCTCGTCGGCATAGCCGCCATGCAGACCTTCGTAGAACATCAGGTCGGTGTTTTCCGGCAGGTCGTGCCAGTCGGTGAACGTGCCGGGGTCCTGCTTGTACGGGGCTGCCTCCTCGGCGTCGTGCAGGTAGCGACGGACCTTGCCGGTGCCGGTCTTGCCGTAGCCGCGGAACAGCGCCTCGAGCTCAGGAATCAGGTTGGCTTCCGGCCCGAAATGACTGAAGTGGGTATTGCCGTTGGCTTCTTCTTCCTTGAGCTTGGCTCGCATCGACAGGCGGTCGTAGCGATGGAAGGAGTCGCCTTCAACCACGGCGGGCTTGAGCTTTTCGCGCCGGAAGATGTGCTGGAACGCCTTCATCACCGTGGTGGTGCCGGCACCGGACGAGCCGGTCACCGCGATGACCGGATGCTTGATCGACATGGCTGCTCTCCTCGTGGCGGTCGACCCGGGCGATGCGGGCCGCCGCTAGCTGTTTTATCGGCGTATCAGATGGCTTCGGAACGGTACAGCGAGCGATTGCTGAACAGCGGCGAGATGTAGGGCTGATCGACGCCGGAATCGAACTCGGCGTGGTAGCGCTCGATGCGCTCGACCTCGTTCTTCGAGCCGAAGATCACGGCCACGCGCTGGTGCGGCGATTCCGCCGGCAGGTCGAGGATCGGGCCGCGGCCGTGGCTGGAAGCGCCGCCCGCCTGCTCGATGATGAAGCTGACCGGATTGGCTTCGTACAGCAGCCGCAGCCGACCCGGCTTCTTCGGGTCCTTGGTGTCGCGCGGGTACAGGAACACGCCGCCGCGCATCAGGATGCGATGGACGTCGGCCACCATCGACGCGATCCAGCGCATGTTGAAGTCGCGGCCGCGGATGCCGGTCTTGCCGGCCTTGCATTCCTCGACGTAGCGCGAGACCGGGGGCTCCCAGAAGCGCTCGTTCGAGGTGTTGATCGCGAATTCGCCGGTATCGACCGGAATCCGCAGGTTTTCGTGGGTCAGGATGAAATTGCCGATCTCGCGATCAAGCGTGAAGGCATGGGTGCCTTTGCCGACCGTCAGCACCAGCATCGTCGCCGGACCGTAGATGGCATAGCCAGCGGCAACCTGGCGACGGCCGACTTGCAGGAAATCGTCGATCGTCGGCTCGCTGTCCTTTTCGTGCACGAGCACCGAGAAGATGGTGCCGACGGACACGTTGACATCGATGTTCGACGAGCCATCGAGCGGGTCGAAGTTCAGCAGATAGCGGCCGCGCTTGAACTCCGACGGAATCCGGATCGGGTCCTCGTTTTCCTCGGAAATCATGCCGGCCAGCGTGCCGCCCCATTCGCAGGCGTCGATCAGGGCATCGTTCGACAGCACGTCGAGCTTCTTCTGAACCTCGCCCTGAACGTTCGTGCTATCGATCGCGCCGTGAAAGCCGCCGAGGGCCCCCTTGGCGGTCATTGCGGCGATCGACTTCATCGCCGCAGCCACGTCTACCAGCAGGCCGGCGAGCTGTCCGTTGTCATCCACTTCATGCAACTGCTCGATCAGGAACTTCGACAGCGTGGTTCTTCCGAGTTGCATGGCGGGCCTTCAGGTGGAGGTGGCAGATTCGGGCGTATCGAACACGCGAGACGCGAGGATATCGGACGCGGCCAGGGTACTGAGATCTTCCGCCGTGACATTGCGGGTGTCGGTGCCGATGCCGGCGAACAGCCGATTGGCCTGGCGCAGCCGGGCACGGTCCAGCGCGTTGCGCACGGAGCGGGCGTTGGCGAAGTTCGGCTGCTGCAGGCGACGGCCGATGTAGTCGCCCATCGCCACTTCCGCTTCGGCATCGAAGCGGTAATTCATCTGCTGAACCATCTTGCCCGCGATCGACACCAGCTCCGGCTGCGTGTAATCGGGGAAGTCGATGTGTTGCGCAATGCGGGAGGACATGCCGGGATTCGATGAAAAGAACGTGTCCATCCGATTCTTGTAGCCTGCAAGGATCACGACCAGATCATCGCGATTGTTCTCCATCACCTGCAACAGGATTTCAATCGATTCCTGACCGTAGTCGCGTTCGTTCTCCGGCCGATACAGGTAGTAGGCCTCGTCGATGAACAGGACGCCGCCCATCGCCTTCTTCAGCACTTCCTTGGTCTTGGGCGCGGTGTGGCCGATGTACTGGCCTACCAGATCATCACGCGTGACCGACACGACGTGGCCTTTCCGCACATAGCCGAGGCGGTGCAGGATCTCGGCCATCCGCAGGGCGACGGTGGTCTTGCCGGTGCCTGGATTGCCGGTGAAACACATGTGCAGGCTCGGCGGCGAGGCTTCGAGCCCGAGCTGCTTTCTGGCGCGCGTCACAGCGAGATAGGCCGCGATTTCGCGGATGCGGCGCTTGACCGGCGCCAGCCCCACCAGTTCGCGGTCTACCTGTTCCAGCACGGCCGTGACGTTCGACTCGCGAACGATGGCCTGGAGGTCTACGGTCTTCACATCGTCCACGGCAGCCTCCTTCGATCTTGATAAAAAGCCGCAGCCCGGACCAACTCCGGGCCGCGGATGCGGCGGAAAATCAGTAGCGCTCGCCTTCCGGCTTGTCGGTGGCGTAGGAGTGGATCGTGTAGCGGATCGAGCGGTTGTCCACTTCCTGACGGATCAGGCCGAAGCCCGGTTCCTTCGCGGGACGGTTGACGATGTACGACATCGTCGGGGATTCGACGCCGCGCGTGGCATCGAAGGCCGTGACCCGGATGTAGTGGTTCGGGAACGTCTTCCGGCAGCTGTTGATCTCCATCATGATCCCGGCGGGATCGCGAAGGTCGAACAAGGGGTTGCCATACATTTCCCAGTAGGTGTTGCGCGGATGCGGGTCGTCCGTGTACTCGATGCCGATTGCCCAGCCCTTCTTCAGCGCGTACTCGAGCTGGGCATTGATCTGGGTATCGGTCAGGTCGGGCAGGAACGAGAACTGCCCCTGGGTCACACGCTGGTTGGCATTGGTCATCATGGCGGTGGGTGTCCTCTGATCAGACGCTGGCGGTGGCCGTCGGCGCGTAGTCCGCGGTGTCGGTGGATTCGTAATTGAAGGTGACGTCGCCCCAGACATCGAGCGCCTGCTTCAGCGGCGTGCACCACTTGCCGGCGTCGCGCAGGATCTGTGGGCCTTCGTTCCAGATGTCGCGGCCTTCGTTGCGCGCGAGGATCATCGCTTCCAACGCCACACGGTTCGCCGTGGCACCGGCCTGGATGCCCTGCGGGTGGCCGATGGTGCCGCCGCCGAACTGCAGCACCACGTCGTCGCCGAGGTAGGTCAGCAGCTGGTGCATCTGGCCGGCATGAATGCCGCCCGAGGCAACCGGCATCACCTTGTTCAGGCTCGCCCAGTCCTGCTCGAAGAACAGACCGGTTTCGAGACTCTGCGGCGTGTGGGTTTCACGCAGCGTGTCGTAGAAGCCCTTGATCATCAGCGGATCGCCTTCGAGCTTGCCGACGACGGTACCGGCGTGGATGTGATCGACACCGGCCATGCGCATCCACTTGCAGATGACGCGGAAATTCATGCCGTGGTTCTTCTGACGCGAGTACGTGGAGTTACCGGCACGGTGCAAGTGCAGGATCATGTCGTTCTTGCGCGCCCAGACCGCCATCGTCTGGATCGCGGTGTAGCCGATCACGAGGTCGATCATGATGATCACGGAGCCCAGCGACTTCGCGAACTCGGCGCGGGCAATCATCTCGTCCATCGTGCCGGCGGTGACGTTCAGGTAGTGGCCCTTCACTTCACCGGTTGCCGCCGAGGCGCGGTTCACGGCTTCCATGCAGTACAGGAAGCGGTCGCGCCAGTGCATGAACGGCTGAGAATTGATGTTCTCGTCGTCCTTCACGAAGTCCAGGCCGCCTTTCAGCGCTTCGTAGACCACGCGGCCATAGTTGCGACCCGAGAGGCCGAGCTTCGGCTTGGTCGTGGCACCGAGCAGCGGCCGGCCGAACTTGTCGAGGCGCTCGCGCTCCACGACGATGCCAGTGGCCGGGCCCTGGAAGGTCTTGAGGTAGGCGACCGGAATGCGCATGTCTTCAAGACGCAGCGCCTTCACTGCCTTGAAGCCGAACACGTTGCCGATGATCGACGCCGTCATGTTCGCGATCGAGCCCGGCTCGAACAGATCGAGGTCGTAGGCGATGTAGGCGAAGTACTGCTGTTCGGTCTTCGTGCCCGGGCCGGTGTTCGGCACCGGATCCACGCGGAAAGCCTTGGCGCGGTACAGTTCGCAAGCCGTCAGGCGATCGGTCCAGACCACGGTCCAGGTTGCGGTCGA
>FRDC01000924.1_pt1 | contig 12064 bp, 22 predicted proteins | sample 1106171 | NCBI WGS metagenome assembly FRDC01 (sample SAMEA3930566, study PRJEB13176) | freshwater metagenome | biome: Drinking water system; feature: drinking water; material: water | place: Singapore | collected 2014-12-20
AAAGCGAGGGGGAGATGACAAATCAATTACTGTATAAAACTGCAAAAAATATAGTCAATTCTGCACCATACGCAATATCTAGATTATCCTCTGAAGTTGCGTATCTGCAAAACAGATTGTGCATTAGAAATTCGTCTCAATTTGTAAAAAATTATCTCGCTGAAGCAATGTACAACATTGAACTGGCTTTACAACAATCATTAGAAGAAAGTGGTGAAAAATGACAACCGAGTTTAAGGAGATCAACTAATGAAATTTGCCCTGCTTGTCGTGATTTATTTTTACTCGTCTGCGGGAACCTTGGAGCTTAAACGCGAATATATTTCACAGACAAATTTGACTTACGAAGTTTGCGACGAGATAAACAGGGCTTTGTATTATGCCGGAGAATACATAGACAACTATTTTATAACAGCATATTGTGTGCCACAGGAGGGAAGATGACCCCGAAAGAACGTGCGCTTGAGGCTTTGGAAGATTTAATAACCGATAGATATATTGTCGGCAATGCTCTAACGCCAAAAGGATTTGATGACAGCATCGAAACAATACGCGTCGCGCTGACAGAACCGGAATGGCAGCCTATCGAGACAGCGCCTCCTTACATGGACATCATAACGATCACTAAAATTGCGCTTGCTTACGGTTATTATGAGCCGGAGGTTTTGCACCATAATGAATTTATTTGGTACAAAAAAGACGGAACACGCACATTCGGTACTCCCACCCACTGGATGCCGCTGCCAACCCCACCAACGAAGAAGGAGAGTGAGTGATGAAATTGATTCGAACGATAGCGAGACAAACTCACTTCTCGCCGTACAATGAACCTGAAGGTTATTTACGTTTAGAGTTATATGTTGACGAAAGCCTTGATGATGAAATAATTAAGGTTCTCTTGGAAAACCAAGAGAAAGAACTCTTGAACGCCAAGACATATAAACGGAATCATAAAGGTGATTACATTCAAATAGAAAAGACACCGGAAGAAAAGATAAAATTACTGGAAGATGATACTCGATTTATAAAGAGGCTTGAGTGATGACCCCAGAACAGTTGCATAAAGTGCGTGATACGGCAGCCCATGGACAAAGAAAACCGCACTTTGGGGGAAATTTAATATACCACAAAGAACACACTATGACTGGCAGGATGTTCCCAAGAATGAGAATTTATATATAAGACCGACAAGGAAAAAACCGTCAATGGCTCAATTTCATTATAATGATATAAAGTATATAGAAGAATTTTCGTGTTTCAAAGATGTCGTCAAAGACGATATGTCTTTACGTTCTCTTTGCAGCCAAAAATTCGCTAATGCTTTTTACGAGGTGAACAAATGACACCAGAACACAGGACGCTAGATAAGGAGATGGGATGAGTAGTTTATTTTTCTTCAAACATAGGTACATTGATTATTTTTTTGTTCCTAAGTTTGGTTTTAGAGTTGATATAAGGTTCAACAGTGGCAATCCGTATGTAGAATATCACATTGGCATCATTGTTATCAGAAGGTTTATTTGAGGATTAAAATATATGATAATCAAATTTAAGAAACTTAAAGAAGAAGCACAAATTCCACAATATGCAACATCATCGGCAAGCGGAATGGATATTGCTGCGTGTTTGGATAGTGATATTATTATTCCCCCAATGAATATTGCGGTAATTTCAACTGGTTTAGCTTGTGAATTGCCAATGTATTTTGAAGCGCAAGTAAGATCACGCTCAGGATTAGCAGCTAAAAATTCTGTATGTGTTTTTAATAGTCCAGGAACTATTGATAACGATTATCGAGGTGAAATTAAAATAATTCTCGCCAATTTTGGTAAAGAAAACTTTACAGTAAAACACGGAATGAGAATTGCACAAATCGTAATTTGTGAAGTGAGGCAATGTATTCCAATGGTTGTAGAAGAATTGGGGCATGGATTAAGGGGTGATAAAGGATTCGGCAGCACCGGCGTTTAAACTTGACAAATGTCAAATTATAGTGTAGTATATAATTATGATATGGAGAGAATCGGTATGAAAATAGGATACGCTAGAGTCTCAACTAAAGACCAAAAACTAGATCGCCAGATGGATATGCTTGAAGCTGAAAAATGCGACAAGATTTATTGTGAAAAGATTTCCGGTAAATCTATGAAGAACAGGCCAGAATTTGATAAGGTTTTAAATGAATTAAAGCCCGGGGATATTCTCATTCTAGCTGAATGGGACAGGGCAACTCGTTCAATGTTTGATGGTATTGATATTATAAAGCGCGTTTGTTCTGTTGGGGCTGTTGTAAAGGTGTTGGATAAGCCACACCTTGATCTTTCTACGCCAATCGGACAGGGCTTTCTAGCCTTCTTGTCCGCTCTAGCTCAGGATGAGAGGGAGCGTATAGCTAAACGAGCCGGAGCCGGAAGAAAAGCAGCTAAAGAGCGTGGCGTAAAGTTTGGCCCAAAGAATAAACTACATCCAGAGATTGTAGACTCATTGTTAAAATCTGGGCTTTCAAAAGTTGAAATTTCCCGCAGATTAAACGTGGGATTATCTACTGTTTTCAGAACTATTAAGCGTATTTAATATTAAATAACTTTATACCTAACAGTCGGTCTTCCGGCTGTTTTTTCTTGTTCTGCTGTAACAACTTCTTCCTCAACCAGAACAGAAAGAATTTCTTCTAGTTCTTTCTTTCTAAGGTGTCTGTTAAGACGGAGTATTTCACTTTTTGTTACGCCGTCAATCTTATCTTTAATGATCCCAAATACGTCTTTACGGTTCTTCTCTACATCGTTTTCATACATCTTCTCTGCCGCTATTTCAACCATGTACTTAATCGAAGCGATGGTTATGTTCTTTGCTACTGTAAGGTCATCCTGGGATATAATTGGGTTAAGAGGATCTCTGGATATTGCAAATATCATGGCAATTTTTATAGTGTTCTCCCTATACCGACACCACAATTCACCAAAGTCAGAAGTTGTTCTCATTTTTTCTTCAAAGAAAAGCATATTAACTATTTCTTCTTCAACGCTTTTTAGTTGCCCATCTTTTCCTTTTGTTGTGTCAAACTTTACATAGGTTAAATCCGGTTTGATTAGGATATTATTAATCAACTCTAGGTTGTCTCCTGAATTATTTACAAATATAGATCTCCACATTTCAAGTAGAATATCTGGAAGTTGTCTACTTTTTGGCGTTGGGGATAATTCTGGTTTTTTTCTACCTTGAATAATAATAAACCTGTTTAAATCACCTGAATACACAGACACCTTTTTAAGAGCATCACAATATGTTCTTTCTGTTGTAGTTCCGTATAAACAAAGGTGTGGCCATGTTAATACAGATGTTTCTATCTTCTTGTCGGCGTAAGATCCTGTTGATTCTGTGCTGTTGCTTGTGCTATAGAGCTTTAAAAACATTGTAGCTATATCTGATTTGTGTGCAGCAGCTTTATCGCCAGTAATTGACTGTAGTATAAGACCAAACTCATCCAACATCATCACGCAAGACGCCTGTTTACTCATTGCGGTTAGAAGTCCGGCACCGGATTTAATAGAGTCGTCGCCTATGAAAGTAGATAATCCAGATTCAGCCATAAGATCTTTAAGAATCTTTCTTGAATTATCCTTACCAGATCCAGTATCGGCAATCCCAACAGTATAAACATTAGTTCTTGTGTCAAGATTTTGCGCTGCGTATCTTCTGCCATATATAGATCCAAGGCAGGCAAGAGTGTTCATTAATGCAAGCTCTGGTTGTATTCTTATTGAGGTTTCGCAAATAAACCTAACGGTATCCCCAATTAAACCAGCTGGTAAATTTCTAGGATCAAAACTTAATTTGCCAGATGAATTGTTATATTCATATTCTTCATCGTAGATCTTTTTTTTAGGTGTATATGATCCAATTTTTATAAGAATTTCTTTAGCGGGGTGTTTCTCTAAATCCATTGGTTGGTCTTCAATATAACCCCTTGGCTTCCATCCGCTTATCTTTGCCTTATCCACAAGCGTACCCATTGTTATCCCTTTTGAGTTAAAGGAGTTCCAATGGTAAGCTGTTGAACCGTCGTATTTGTCAGATTTCTTAGACCAGTTATCAAATAATTGAAATGGGTATCCACCATCCTTTATTGCCATTCCAATAGAAACCCATTCATGGTATCCTAAACTTGGGTCTATGCAGTTTAACATATCTATTACATCGTTTTCAGTCCATGTATTGTCTCTCTTAGAGAGAAGGTCATCACGCACAACTGGAGCTCTACTATCGCTACATATAACACCAAGGAGCCATTGGGGGGCATCCGATATGCTGACAGTCTCATCTTCCCACTGATAACTTATACCGCTTATATGACGGCTGTTAGGGGCTACGATATAACCCCCATCACCGCGTACATCTACCTTTTCACCAAGAACATTGGTTCTGTTAAATACCTTCCTTGAGGGGTACTTAAATATAAGATGCCTTCCGCGACCAGTAATTGATGTTAATGTTTTTGGAAGCTTTGAATTTTGCGATTCGTACTTAGCGAGGTTTTCTTCTCCAGTTATGCCGTCAATATCCAGAACAAATATTCCGCTTTCTACGCCAGTAGCAACTCCAATATTTAAACCGATTCTCGCGGCCCACAGGTTTTCAATTACCATAGGTTCTTTTGATGCTGCGTTTCTTCCTTTTTGAACGGCTGGATGCTTGCCCTGATTCGTACAGATCATGTTTCCACATGTGCAAGAAAGCCCAGAGAAGTTTTTTAACTCAACTGTTTTAATCCCATGAAGCGGAAATACAGCAAAGCCATATTTCTCAGCGTATTGAATCGCCCTGCCCAACATCTCCATTTTTATCTCCCAACCATTTTGTCATGATAGTTTATACAAATGACTTCAATCAGTGTACGCCATTGTTCTGCCGTATAGCTAGATAAATCTGATTTTCCAACCGAATCAATATATTCGCCCGCCATTCGGCTTGCATAATCTATGGCAATTGATTCTTCTTTTGAAATATCCATGATGAAATCATCTCATATAAAAAAAATAAATCAACATCGTTTTATTGTTGACTGATTTTTTTATCATGTTACGCTTATCACATGAAAAGGAGAGAATCATGTTTACAGTATCGAAACCTAAGCCGCCAATTATTTTAATTTATGCACCTCCAAAGTTTGGAAAATCATCTTTTGCAGCATCATCTGAAAGTCCTGTATTTATTCAAACAGAAGATTCTGGAGATGGAATTAATGTTCCAAAAACGCCGGTAGCAAAAACATTTCAGGATGTTCTTAACTCTATTGGGTATTTAATTGAGACAGATCACAATTATAAAACATGCGTTATTGATTCTGTTGACTGGTTAGAGCCTCTAATTCATAAGCAGGTTTGTGTTGAGCAAAAAGTTTCGGCTATTGAAAATATTGGATACGGAAGGGGTTATACTTTTGCTTTAGATCTTTGGAGGCAATATATTGATTGTTTAAAAGTTCTCAGAGAAACAAAAGGTATGACGATTATTCAAATTGCCCACAGTGAAATCAAGCGATTTGAAAATCCAGAAACAGATTCGTATGATCGTTATCAAATTAAACTCCATAAGGGTGCATCAGAGCTTATCATGGAAAGTGCCGATATGGTTTTGTTTGGTAATTACTTTGTTGGCATTACAAAAAGTAGACAGGGTTTTAATGAAAGGATTAGATCTGTCGGCTCTGGTGAAAGGGTTCTTTATACACAAGAGCGTCCAGCATTTAAAGCTGGAAACAGGTTTAACCTTCCAGAAGAAATACCGTTCTCTCAAGATGGCTCTTACTGGGATATTATTAAGTCTCATATTCCTTATTTTAAAAAAGGATAAAACATGAAGAAAGACAGAGAAGAAGAATTTAACCAATCTTTAGCATATAAAATAAATACCTTTTGGGCGGCAAGCGGTATTAACGCAAATGCTAAGGTACACAAGATCGGCAATGAATTTGTCGTGCGTTCTGATTTAACATTGCTGTCTAAACCAATTAGGAAAGGATATTAAAATGGCTTTTATAGGTCCATTTGACGCTACAAAAATTGAAGAACGTGCAGATTTTTCTCCGGTTCCTCCCGGTGATTATATGTGTGTAATTTCTAACAGCTCTGAACAAAATACAAAAGGTGGCAAAGCCTTTAAGTTTGAGCTTGATATTGTTTCAGGTGAATACCAAGGGAGGAAATTGTTTGAATTTCTTAACCTTGTACACACTAATGAACTAACAGTTAAGATTGCTCAACAATCATTGGCTGAAATGTGCAAAGCTGTAAACATGGTTAATATTCAAGACACATCACAACTTCATGGAAAAAGATTAATTGCTAGAGTTGCAATTGAAGAAGGTGGTCGTGAATATGTTGACAACAGTGGTAACAAAAAAGTTACTACAGCACAGAATAAAATTAAGAAATATATGCCAATTTCGGGGGTTGTTTCTGCTTCCGCAACCCAACCGCAGGAAGGTCAGGACTCCAAACCTGTCTGGAAACGGTAGGACTATAACCCCCCGCTTTAGTCAAACTTGCGGGGGGTTATTTTATCATGGCAAAGATTCCAACATATAGAGATCCCACAATAGAAGATATTCAACAAAAGATAGTTGATAGTCAAGAATTAATGTCGTCCAAAAATATTGGATTTGGAGTTATAGGGGAGAAATGCAATAGAAAATTATGGTATAATATTAACAATGATGAAACTGAAAAATTTTCTCATGAAACGTTGAGAATATTTAGAAATGGCCACAGAGATGAGGCTGTAATGGCCGAGGAATTAAGGCTTGTTGACGGCATAGAACTTCATACGCACGACCCAAACAGGGGAAACAAACAATATAAACTTGATGATTTCGATGGTAGGTTTACTGGAAGGCTAGACGGAGTTATAAGGGGTTTAAAACAATCTCCTAAAAAATGGCATGTATGGGAACACAAAAGCGTTAAGGATGAAAAATTCGATAAACTTATCCAGTTAATAATTGAATTGGGTGAGAAAAACGCATTAGAAAAATGGAATTTTGTTTACTACTGTCAGGCTCAAAGTAATATGAAGTATTCAGATCTTGATAGTCATTATATGACTGTTAGCACACCAGGATTAAGAAGAGTTACAGGATTAAGAACTGAACTTGACATTAAGTTTGCAGACGCGCTATCAATGAAAGCGAAAAGAATTATAAATGCTAAAGAACCTCCAGAAAGAAATAAAACGCATGAGTGTAACTGGTGCAGGTGGAAGGATATTTGTTTAAATGAAAACCCTGTATCCGCACCAGATTAAAGCCGTAGATTCTATATTTAAATACTTCTCAGAACACGATGGCAACCCATTGGTTGTTGCGCCCGTCGGCTCTGGAAAGAGTTTATTAATAGCAGACTTTATCAGGCAAGCCCACTCTCAATTCAAAACAACAAAATTCATGGTTGTTACCCATGTAAAAGAATTGCTTGTTCAAAACTCAAATGAGCTTTACGGCCAATATCCAGATATTAAACAAACATTCTATTGTGCTGGATTGGGCAAGAAAGATATGTCTGGAAGTGTTATATTCGCTAGTGTACAAAGTATATCATCTAAAGTTTTTAAACTTCCGCACTCTATAGATCTTTTACTGGTTGATGAGGCTCACCTTATTTCCCCAAAGGATACAACTGAATATCAAAAACTAATAAAGAATTTGAAGATTTTAAATCCAAAGTTAAAGGTTATAGGTTTTACTGGCACACCATTTAGGCCAGATAGTAAGCCATTAGTCGGAGACATATTTACAGATGTTGCATATCAAATACCAATGCTATATCTGATAGAAAAAGGATTCTTGTCGAGGTTGGTCACTCCAAACGTCGAGACAAAGATGTCTACCATTGGGGTAAAAACAAGGAATGGAGATTATATAGAAAGCCAACTACAAGAGGCGGTTGATAAAGACCATATAACAAAATCATGCGTTGATGAGATTATTAAATACGGGTTTGAAAGAAAATGCTGGCTTATATTTACATCTGGCGTAGATCATTGTTTACACGTTAGGGATGAAATAAGATCTCGCGGCATATCGTGTGAAATGATAACTGGTAAAACACCAAAGCAAGAAAGAGATCAGACAATATCTGATTATAAATCAGGGAAGATAAGATGTCTTGTGAATGTCGCTGTGCTTACAACGGGGTTTAATAATCCAATGATTGATCTAATGGCATTTATGCGGCCAACTAGATCTCCGGTCTTGTATGTTCAGGTATGCGGTAGGGGAATGAGAACATCTACAGGGAAAGAAAACTGTATGGTGTTGGACTTTGGCGGCGTGATAGATACACTTGGGCCAGTAGATACTATAGATGCTAGACAGGCGTCCAGCAGAAGCGGTGATGGTGATGCTCCAATAAAGGTATGCCCGAAATGCGAATCTGTTTGTTTTGCTGGGAGTAAAGAGTGCCACGATTGTGGATATATATTCACACCGCCGGAGGTTGAAATAGAACCGGAACCAGCAAAAAGCTCAATTTTATCAGATGAATATAAGCCACTTACTTTTGGAGTTAAGGGTGTTACATATAAGAAACACACAAAGAATAATAAAAACTCAATGCAGGTAACATACCACACTCTGAATGGTTTTTTTTCAGAATGGATATGCTTTGAGCATTTTGGATTTCCAAGGGAAAAAGCTATTAACTGGCACAGGAGAAGGCTTCCAGATGAGCGTGTTCCAATTAATGTTGATGAGGCTTTAAAGTTAAAATATCCAGATCCTGTAGAAATACAGGCAAGGAAAAACGGCAAGTATTATGAAGTTATTGGATACTCTTTCCAATAAAGACGGTTCTATCTACAGTGTTATTGTGAAATCTATACCAGCAACAATTATCCTTACCCGTCATTTTACTATCTGGTATCCATTTAACCCTTCCAACTGAAACTATCTTTGAGCAGTATTTTAAAAATATAGACGCTTGTTTTGTGTGCATCCAATCGGAATCAAATAACAGCCATGTAGTATTTTGTTTTCTGAAGTGATCTATCATGGGATGAAGGATCTCTCTATCCCATGGAGGATTTGTAATTATGCAATCGGATTGCTGCAACGGTACAGTTAATACTAAAGCATCGGCTTGTAAAACTAATTCATGTTTTGGTTCAATATCAGATAACCAATAAGGATTGTGTCCGTGTTTTTTTAGATGCTCCGTAAGTTGATTATCCCCCGCGCAAGGCTCTGCGAATAATGTTCTTTCTTGTAGGTGTGGCAATAGTGGCAAAACAGCTTTATATGGGGTTGGATAAAAGTCTCTTTCACGCCTTTCAAAATTACTTCTTTTGCCCATTAGTTAATCCAATCTTTGCTCTCCTGCTTTGCTTTTATAGCCGACAGCACAAGGCTTTTAAAGTTAGGGTGTCCAATTGCTATAAGCAGCGATACACCAAAAACAAAGAACGCTTCGGCAACTACGGTTTGATCTTTATCTGAAAATTCTGGAAGTACGTATTTAACAAGATATTGTGCAATCTTATATTCTTCTGTTTTTTTATCCATTTTATTTCTCCCTCTTGATTAGAATCATATTCTATGTAAGTCTCTAAAGCAAGAGGGAGATTTTCTTGTATAAAACACCTGAACAGAAACTATTTGAAGCTGTATTATTACAGGCTATAAATGACGCATACGGTAAGTTTGTTAGGGGGGTTCCTCTAAAAGATCAGTATGAGATATACAAATCCAGAATGTTAAGGCGTATTAAAAACGGAAAACCAGTGGGGAATGATTTTTCAAAAAGAAAAAACAGTTATAATGTTATACTTGCAAGAAATCAATTTAATAGTGGAGAGATAACCATAAGAACAGTTTGTGAACTAGCTGGTTTTGAATGGGGATTCGTTAAAAGAATCATGGACAAAAATTTAAAAGAGTTGTATGAATATGAAGATGAACTTATAAAACTAGAATCGCAAAAGCAGGGAGAAAAAAATGTTTAGCTTTCCTTTTATAACCAAGAAGAGATATAACGAAACAGTTGATTATTATGAGCGTGTTGTAAAAAAATTAACTTGGCAGCTTGCCGATGCTCAAAATTGGAAATCAACAGGATATGAGACAATTCAAACCGAATATTATTTAAAGCCTAGCAATTGTTCTAGCGTTAGAAAAATAACAAAACCAAAAACAAAAAAAGCTACCACAAAAAAGAAATCAAGATCTAATTAATAAAGCTTGTAAGCGAAGTGAGGGCTAGGCAGATTATCTGTCTAGCCTTTATTCCATGATAAATCTTTTATTGTGCCGCCTGTTGCGACGTCAAATTTAGATGCTATTTTTACCGCCTGTGAAGATGTTGCGCCAAACGCCATAGCTCCAATAGCGATGTCTGCACCAGATCCGACCGCGTGTAATTCAGAATTTATTTCATATGGGTATAATCTTGATTCATAATGAAGCACCTTGCCCTTTTTGTTTATTACAATGGCAGCAAGATCAACCTCTCTGTCTAGCCCATATTTTTTCTTATCTTCTTGCGCCCCGCCAGAAACCATCCAGTCTATAAAAGCCTGGAGGTCTTCACAAGCCCCACATCCTGCGATTAAATATTTTGATGTTTTTCTCCCCTTAACCATCCAGCCAACATGCACCCCGCTACTAGATACTTTACTATCGAAAGCTAGAACTCCGTTTTTATATGCGACCGTTGTCATGTTTTTTTACTCCGTGTTCTAACTCTATTTCTAACTCACACTCGTAGCAAACATCTCTACACTTTTCGTCATATATATACCGCATTGGCTCCCAACAGAATTTACAGTGAGCTAATTCACTTATGCTTACTTTTTGTCTGTACATGAATCTAGTTGATCCTTTAATTTATATAGCCTGTCACTCCACTCGAGAAGTGCAGGACATTCAATTTTTCCGTTATTAAAACATTTCTCTTTTAATTCATCTACGGCCTGTTTAGTGGGCTTAGGCCATGGTGGGCATGTGTTAATCGTCTGCGTCGTCGTACATCCGCTTAATAATATCATCAGGAGAAGCAGTAGCACGACGGGCAATATCAAGCTGCTTGCGCTGCACCAAATTGGCTTTTTGTAAATCTTCATTTTCATTTTCCATCAATCCTCTTTTAAAAGTTTCTTTTCTCAAGAGGTGCAGGAGCCACCATACAACTCCCGTTAGAACTATGATGGCTCCAGCAAAAATCATTTTTCTACACCGTTCCTGATTGTGGCTCCAAGTACGGCGGTAACAACCAACTGGATTGCGTCATTCATTGCCACATCTCCGGTAAGGTATCCCGATACAGCGCCAATAACAGCAACAGCTGCAACGATATAAGTTTTTTTACCTTTAAGTATACCAAACATTATGATCTCCTTTTATAAAAGTTTTGATTAAGGTTAAAGTGACCCTTATCCGTTATTGTACCATCTTTTTTCTTTACTCCCCACACTAAAGGTATTGTTAATTTTGCTGCTGATTCAAGCATGGCATTTGCTATTTTGTCATATAGTTTTAACTCTTCTGGCGTGTCGCCATCAATATATTTCCCATTTACCAGAGCGCCGAGATCTACAGCGTGACCCCATAGATGCGTTGAGTTCATTGTCCATGTAACTATTTTTCCTGGTTTTGTTCTTCCTTGCGAGTATAATTCTTTTTGCCTTTGTACACTTCTAAGACCTTCAAGCACAAAAAAATCCACAACAGAAATTTTACAAGCACCCATAACAACCTTAACAAGATGTTCATGCACACCCTCTAGTTTTTGCAATGACCTTTCAGAAAGTGTAATCATCTCATTTTTACAGACTTTATAGTCTTTCCGTCATCAAACCACTTACCACAGGAAAGGCATTTATATCTTTGAACTTTCCCAACCCTTGTGTATCTATACCCAGATTTTTTAAATTCTTCATGACCGCAAGCTGGGCAACATTCTACCCCATCGCCGCGATATAAGTTGTTATTCATCTGAAGGTTATCGGCGTATGGGCGCAAAACCTTAAAAACCTCTCTCACGGTTGGTATATCCTTTTTGCCGTATCTAACTAT
>FRDC01002039.1_pt2 | contig 12062 bp, 7 predicted proteins | sample 1106171 | NCBI WGS metagenome assembly FRDC01 (sample SAMEA3930566, study PRJEB13176) | freshwater metagenome | biome: Drinking water system; feature: drinking water; material: water | place: Singapore | collected 2014-12-20
GGCCCACTCCCGCTGCTCCGGATAACAGAGCCACAGCACCAGGAAGGGCTGCAGCAGGACGAAGAGAATCCGCAGGATGCCTCGTAGCACCGAATCATCGTTGCTACTGACCGACAAGGCCAGCAGGTTGAGCGGAAGCAACACCGCGGTGATGCTGAACATGGCGTATTCGGAAGACGACGATGGCGCTCCACCTGTCATCGCCAATCCTCGATCAGCCAAGGCGAACAACAGCAGCGACAACACCAGCTTGGCGCTGTGGAGATACCAACCAAAGATCAGACCGAAACTCAGGACGACCACCGGCCACACTAGCAGCGGCGTCTCGAGCGAAGACGGTAGTCCCTGAGGGCGCAAGAACCCGAGGGCAGCCAGAAAGACGAGGCCGCCGGGCATACTGAGTGAGAACGCAGTCTGTCGGAAGGTTCTAGCCATGATGCCGTCGCAGGACGTCTCGAATCTGCGAGTTTCGTACCAGGTTTTGTCGATCCTGGTGAATTCCGCCGAAAACGGCCGGCATCGGGATTAGCCAAATCAGGGACTTCTGCGGCCCCAGAATGGCGCCTTCAGGCAAACCTGATTGACCGAACGGCACCGGAACCTTTTTGAACATTGCTTGGAATGGAAGATACGTCGGGAACGCGGCTCTAAGGCTTGGAGCGGAATGGACCGTCAGCGGTGTTCCATGTGGAGGGCTCCCGAGGCAGGATCCACTGCCACGGTGACAGTTCCGTCAAGAACCTGAGTCAACAGTTCGCCGACCAGTTGATAGCGCCAGCCCCGCAGGAGCGGGACATCAACCGTCATCCGCCGTTCCCTCGCGTCAACGATGGCCTGCAAATCGGCGGTCGTGGCCAATAGCGTCGGTGCAATCTCCGCCTCAGCCGCACGACCTTTCAAGACGGCCTGCAGGAGTTCCACGACGCCCGTAGATTCTGGCTCGGGTTTTCGTTCGCGGGGGACGTCGGGCCATGATGAAGGGGGGGAGGATAAGGCGAGACCGATCAATTTCAACAGATGCTCCCCGTTTCGGTCGATCTCGGATCCGTGCAAGCCTCGCAGTCCCCGCAACTCGTCCACCCCCCTGGGAGGATGCCGAGCAAGCTGCAGCAACACTTCGTCGCGCATGACCCGTCCGCGAGGTACGTTGCGCCGCCGAGCCTCCGTTTCGCGCCACGCGGCGAGATCACGAAGAACCGCCGCAGACTTCGGCTTCAACCCGTCCCATCCGCGGATGCGCTGATACCGGTCCTGAGGCTCACGACTCTTTTCCCCGACAACCGTCTCCAACCTGGCAAATTCCTCACGGACCCATTCCAGTCGGCCAAGCGAAGACAGTTTCTTCTGCAAGTGTGCGTGAATCGGCAGCAGGAACTGCACATCCTCGGCCGCATAGGCAATCTGGTCCTTGGACAACGGGCGCGCGCTCCAGTTGGTGAAGGTATGAGCCTTGGCGAGTTTTGTCCCATGAATCCGCTGCACGAGATTGGCGTAGGCGACCTGAGCTCCGTATCCCAGCATCGCAGCTGCGATCTGCGTGTCAAAAAACGGCTTGGGAATTTGGCCGGCATGCAAGGCGAACAAGTCGAGATCCTGCCTTCCCGCATGGACGACCTTCTCAACGTTCTGATCGCATACCAACTCCCAGAACAGATCCAGCGCCCCGTCGGCTTGTACCGCGGGAAAATCGATCACAGCGGACCGGGAGGCCGTGGCGACCTGGATCAACTCCAATTTCGGAACGAAGCTGTCTTCACCGACGAACTCCGTGTCCAGGGCAATCGTGCGACTGGATCGCAATTCGTCGCAAAGTGCGTCGAGCGCCGGTTTCGTCGTGATGTACATGGATGCGGATGGTAGGCTCACGGTCATCTTACTCGGCCGGACTGTACGGGCGATCGGGAGGCCGCATGGGTTCCGTGTTGCTCAAGCTCAAATACTCCTTGAGAAATTGGTAGGCGTCCAGCATTCGGCGCAACTCCGGCTCCGAACTCCGATCACCATTGTTGGCGTCCGGATGGAGCAACTTGGCCTTCTGGCGAAACGCGGCCGTCACGTCCGCGAGCGAGCTTCCGAATTCCACGCCCATGATGGCATAGGCGTCAACGGCGTTATTCACACCGCCCGAGCTTTGACCGAGATCGCCGCCACCACTGGCCGCCTTGAGCATATCGGCAAGACTGATCCGCCTCCGCCGGCGACGCGGCCGCTCACGAATCTCACTGTCCAAATCGTCCCAACGGTCTTCCACGAACTCCAACCGGGATTCCAGCCGCATGGCCCCGGACAAGTCAGAGATCTGCTCCAATTCCTCTTCGATTTGGAGCAGAGATTTCACGATTTCATCCAGCCCCTGCTCGACCCGAAAGAAGCTATCCACCCGTTCTTGCATCATGGTATCGACGGCCACATCCATACTGTCTTCAGTCTTGGTCCTGAGCGACCCGATGCGCTTTTGCATCCCGCTACGGAACTTGATGAACTTGCTAGCAGAGAACGGCATCGAAGCTCCAACTCCCTTCGTCGACGGAGGAGCATTCTAGCACAGGCCTCTCGGGTGTCAGAAGAGTGTTTCTCCCAGGCTCCGGCCTAGGAAGGGGGCATCTCGTCGCTCAGCTTGTTGCGACGGCGCGCCACCCCTGTTTCGTGAGCGGCAGCGGCCACGGCCTTTGCCACTTTGGGCACGACCTCTTTATCAAACAGGCTGGGAATGATGTAATCCTCACTCAAAGCCGTTCTCGGTATCACCTGCGCCAAGGCACGGGCCGCCGCCAATTTCATCGATTCATTGATCTCCGCAGCCTGGACGTCCAAGGCACCTCGGAAGAGGCCGGGAAAAGCCAGCGCATTGTTGATCTGGTTTGGAAAATCGGAACGCCCCGTCGCAAATATCCGGCAATGGGATGCCGCGAGTTCGGGAGGTACTTCCGGATCGGGGTTGGCCATCGCGAAGACGATCCGATCTGTGGCCATGAGGTCGAGATCACCCGCATTGAGAATATTTCCGACCGACAACCCGATGAAGACATCCGCGCCCTTAAGTGCATCTCGAAGCGTGCCACGCGGGCGTCCCCTGGTGAGACAAGAGGCCAGATCCGTACGGCAGGCTCGGAGCGCCTCCGCTTCGCCCTGCAGAATGATCCCTTCCTTGTCGCAACCCACGAGATGCGACACCCCCGCCGCAAGCAGCATGCGGCAGCAGGCCGTTCCGGCGGCTCCCAAACCGTTGACCGTTACACGCACTTCCTCGATCTTCTTCCCGACGACGCACAAGGCATTCGTCAACGCGGCAAGGATGGCAACGGCCGTTCCATGTTGGTCATCGTGCATGACGGGGATATCCAGAGAGGCCTTCAATCGGCGTTCGATATCGAAGCACCGAGGCGCACTGATATCCTCGAGGTTCACGGCTCCGAATCCCGGAGCGATGGCCTGAACGGTCCGGACGATTTCGTCCGGATCCTGCGTATTGAGGCAAATCGGCCAGGCATCGACGCCAGCCAGTTCACGAAACAGCATCGCCTTCCCTTCCATAACCGGAAGAGCGGCTTCCGGGCCGAGATTGCCCAAACCCAAGACCGCCGAGCCATCCGTAACGACCGCTACACTGTTACTCTTGACCGTGAACGCATAGGCTTTGGACTTATCCCTGGCGATGGCTTGGGACACTCGTCCCACCCCGGGGGTATAGACCATGGACAAAATGTTTCGAGTGTTGACCGGTAGTTTACTCGTCACGTGGATCTTGCCGCCGAGATGCAGCAGAAAGATTCGATCCGATGCGGATAGAACCTTGACGTCCGGCAGCATGCCGATTCGCCTCAGGACGTGTTCACCGTGGGACTCGTCCCTTACATCGAACGTGACGTCACGTACCATATGACTGGCCGTCGCCGAGACGATGTCGACCGCGCCAAGATTGGCTCCTTCCATGGCGAGCACCGCAGCCACGTTGGCAAACATGCCGGGCTTGTTCGCTAGTTCCAGCCGCACGGTCAGCCGATAGTTTGAGTATGGGCCGATATCGTTCATGTAGCCTCAATTAACAAGTGATATTCACTCCATAATACATTGTATTTTCTCTACAATCTAACCATACACCTCGTGGCAATACGACAGATTTCTTCATTGACAAACTTACGAACAATTCGATACCGTAGCCCCCGTTCGTTTGCCTGATGGTCAGGCAAACATCACATTATAATCTCTCTAAGGGGGTAGGGTACTATGAAGCGCATGTTGATGGCCATCATGGCGGTTGCAGTCGCAGTCACCTTCAGCGCCCCGGCGTTCGCGGGTGAAGAGAAGAAGGACAAGAAGGAAGAGAAGAAGGGCGGCCACGTTCTCGTCTACGGCGAAGAGAAGAAGGATAAGAAGGACGAGAAGAAGGGCGGCCATGCCGACGAGAAGAAGGACAAGAAGGAAGAGAAGAAGGGTCACTGATCGAACCCGGCGGTCATCGACCGCCGCTCGTTCGACGCTCATTGTTGAGAAAGCCTACGGTAGCGATACCGTAGGCTTTTTCTTTTGCCCTCGTTGACCCTGTCTCGATGCCGGTGTTACCGTGCAGAAATGACCACCACAACCGCACCTCGCGAGCCCAACCGCCTGATTCATGAAACGAGCCCCTACCTGCTTCAGCATGCTTACAACCCCGTAGATTGGTACCCATGGGGGCCAGAAGCCCTCACCCTCGCCAAGACACAGAATCGGCCCATCCTCCTCTCCATCGGTTACTCGGCCTGTCACTGGTGCCACGTCATGGAACGGGAATCGTTCGAGAACGAGGCCATAGCCGCCCTCATGAATCGACATTTCATCTGCGTGAAAGTCGATCGGGAAGAGCGACCTGATCTCGACGAAATTTACATGCAGGCCACCGTGACGCTGAATCGCGGGCAAGGGGGCTGGCCGATGACCGTCTTTCTCACGCCCGAACAGCAGCCGTTCTTTGCCGGCACGTATTTTCCGCCCGATGATCGTTGGGGCCGACCAGGGTTTCCGAGTCTGTTGAAGAAGATCGCCGAGGTATGGGAACAGGATTCACAAGGCCTGCGGGCACAAGCCGGTGACTTGACCGAACGGCTGCGGGCTGAATGGAAGACACACCTGGCCACCTCGGTGGAACGCAGTGCACTCGACGACGCGGCGAAAGAATATGCCGAAGCGTTCGATGCCAGATATGGTGGTTTCGGGACCGCTCCAAAGTTTCCTCCGGCGACCGGCCTCTCTCTCTTACTACGTTGCTACCGGCGTTCCAAGGATGCCGCCATACTCGAGATGGTCACCAAGACACTCGATGCGATGGCAGCTGGCGGGATCTACGACCACATCGGAGGCGGGTTCGCGCGATACTCAACCGACGACCGCTGGCTCGTGCCTCATTTTGAGAAGATGCTGTACGACAACGCGTTGCTGGCCAAGACTTACCTCGAAGCCTATCAACTCACGAAGCGACCTCGCTATCGGGAGGTAGTGTGCGAGATTCTGGACTACGTCCTCCGAGACATGACTGCTCCCGACGGGGGGTTCTATTCTGCGACGGACGCAGACTCGGAAGGCGTCGAGGGCAAATTCTTCGTCTGGACACCCGCGCAAGTATCAGCGGCTCTTGGGAACGAGGAAGAGGCCAGGCGGCTCTGCGTCAGTTACGACATCACCGAACAAGGCAACTGGGAACATCACAGTATTCCGAACCGACTCCGTCCGATCGAAGCGGTTGCGAACGACCTGGGGCTCACGGTCGAGGAACTCACCGCCTCAATGCGTCACGCGTTGCCGCGGTTGTACCGTGCTCGTTCGCTTCGGGTTCCACCCGCATTGGACGACAAGGTGATCACCGCCTGGAACGGCATGATGATCTCCGCCATGAGCGAGGCCGGTCGGGTCCTTGGGCAGCCTCGTTATCTCGAAGGGGCCCGGCGCGCCGCCGACTTTCTCCTCCGTTGTCACAACACGGAGTCCGGCGGGTTGTTGCGCACGTCGAGGAAGGAGAAGGCGCAGCACCGGGCCGTGCTCGAAGATTACGCTTACCTCGGGGAAGGGTTGATCGACCTCTATGAGGCCACTGGAGAAGACCGGTATCTGGCATCGGCTCGAGCATTGGCCGACCGGATGCTCAGTTCCTTCCATGACCGCGAGCGTGGCGGTTTTTATACGACGGCAGACGATCACGAGATGTTGATTGCCCGAGCCCGGGAAGGCGCAGACGGGGCGATTCCGAGCGGGAATGCGGTCGCGGCCATGCTCCTCGCGAGACTGTCCTTCCACGATAATCGTCAGGATTATCGTCAGGCAGCTGCAGACGCCATTCGCGCCTATGGGAAACAGATCGCGCGAATGCCGCGAGCTTTTGCCAAGAGTCTGGCGGTCGTAGACCTCCTGACGGAGGGACCGGTGGAATTGGCGCTGGTCGGAACGAGCGTCCAACCGGAGAGTGACCGACTCGAGCAAGTGCTTCGCGACAGCTATCTCCCCAACAGAATAGTAGCCCGCACGAGACACACAGACGGATCGGCCACCCATCCGCTGCTGGCAGGGAAATCCGCCGTCGAAGGGCGGCCGACACTGTATGTATGCCGGAACTTTGCCTGCCAACGCCCCACCACTGTACCGCAAGAAGCCCTCGAGTTGCTGAACACGGTCAACGTTCAAAGAGTCGAGACGAACACAGCGCTCGTCGGACATCGGCTCGCCGGACACGCCTCACCCCAAGGCACGGGGCGATATGCGGCCGGTGCGATCACGCATCAGCCGATGCCAGGAAGGCTTGAACACGGGTTCCGCTCTCTCGGAATGACCGGACTGACCGTCAGCAAGCTGGGATTCGGTTGTTACCGAATTGACGGAAGCGATCCGGAACACGCCGCTTCCCTTGAACAGGCGCTGCTCGGCGGGGTCAACCTGATCGATACGTCCACGAATTACATGGATGGCGAAAGTGAGCGATTGGTCGGAGCGGTTCTGCACAGACTCGCGGGGCATTCTCTGGTGAGACGGGAAGAGATCGTCGTCGTGTCGAAAATGGGCTACGCCCAAGGGCAGAATCTGAAACAGGCTGAGCGGAGAGAACAACAGGGCCGCCCCTACCCCGAAATGGTCAAGTACGGCGAGGGTATTTGGCACTGTATCCACCCTGAATTTCTCGAAGACCAGCTGACCGCATCGCTGGATCGTTTGGCACTGGAGCAACTGGACATTTGCCTTCTTCACAACCCGGAGTATTTTCTGGCGGAAGCCGCCCAGCGCGGAGATCAGGATGTGGCCGGGGTTCGCGATGAATTCTACCGTCGCATCGAACAGGCCTTTGGCTTTCTTGAATCACAAGTGGCGGCAGGGCGCATCGGGTGGTATGGCGTGTCCTCCAACAACATCGGCTTCGACATGGACAACCCGGAAGCCACATCGCTCCGTCGTTTCCACGACGCAGCTGTGCGAGCAGCCATGGTCGAAGGTGCGAAGAGAACGCACTTCGCGGTCTTGCAGTGCCCGATGAATCTCTTCGAGACCGGACCACTGTTCGCGCGAAATACCGGCCCGGACGGCGGCTACACGGCACTCGAAGTGGCTCGACAGCAATCCATCGCCGTGCTCGTCAATCGCCCGTTGAATGCCATGCCGCCGAACAAGTCCGGCATGATGCGGCTCGCCGCATTGCCGATCGAAGGGGAGTCCGTTGATATCGAGGGCACGCTCAAGGGTGTTGAGGCGCTGGAACAAGAATATCGAACGGCCCTGGCTCCCAGCCTACCATTCAGCGAGCAAGGTACACCGCCGTCTGAATTTTTCAATTGGGCGGCCGAACTTGCCAGAATCAGACCACTCATCCAGGGGCTCGAACAGTGGGAACACATCGAGCATCAGATGATTGCACCTCACGTGAACCAGGTCCTGCAGGCCATCCCACGCCTGCTCGGAGAAGCGCAGACTGACCGGTGGGAGGCTTGGCGAGACCGATATATCCCACAACTCCTCATGTTACTGAGAGGGCTCCGGCGCGAAGCGACGGAGCGAAGTCTTCGAAAGGTCGGGGTCGTAGCCGCGGCGCTCGACAACAGCCTCCCACTTAACCGACGGAATGAACCACTCGCACGTAAAGCGTTGTGGGTTTTGACCAGCACACCTGGTGTCAGCTGCGTGCTGAACGGCATGCGCTCAAAACGTTATGTCGAAGATGCACTCGAAGTACTGGGATGGAACGATCTCGATGATGTGGAGCAGGCCTATCGAGCGGTCAGTGAGCGCGCCCAGAATTCGATCGCCTAGTTACTTGTGACTGCCAATCAAACGCTGAAGATTTTCGATCGCCCCGTCAAACCAAGAACCGTTCGATGACGGAGGCCTTCGTCCATATTTTGCCTGCACCGGCCGCGCGGTCAGTTCCTTGACACGAAACGCTGCATCTTTGAAGGTGGGGCTCGTCTGGGTGATGCGTCGATACACCGCCACTGCATCGGCGTCTTTGCCCGCCGACTCGAGCGTGCGCCCGAGAAAGTACTGCACGTCGAGCATCTCTTTTCTGGAAGCAGATTGATCGTTCAACGCAGTCCGAAAAGCTTGGATGGCAGCCTGGAGTTCGCCCATCGCCCTGAAACACAGCCCGATCTGCGCGTGAGCCTTGAGCCAATGGGAGGCACTCTTGCCGGCGAGGTAAAACATATCGATGGCGTCTTTGTATCGGCCATCCGCCTTCAGCGTCATACCTTGAGCATAGACGCTCTCTGGTGTCCCCACCGAGCGGACTGGAGGAGCCTCGGAAGATTGACGAGTTTGACTCGCCTGGGGCGCGAGCGCAGGCGTCGGCCTCGGCTGGGGTACCGGTGTTTCGATTTCCGTCGGATCCTCAGGTGCATTAGCCAGACCAGGTAGGTCCTCTCTGGCAGCGAGCGGAAGGATCCCGCCCTTCGTGCGATCCAACGCCGCCAGCGCAACGATCTTCGAGGTAATCACTCTCGCCTGCTCGGCAAACCCATAGGTTAATGAGATGTCGCATACCTGATTGGTCAACCGCGGATTGCCTCTTGTCAATCGATGAATCAGCGAGCAAGCCTTGTTTGTAAACAGTGATGGATGCCCCCCGGCAACCTGGAGCCGGTGGCGTATGCAGTTCGCCGTTTCCGTCTCGGAGAGCGGTTCGAGGTGGTAATCCACCACGATTCGCTGCGCGAACTGGGTCATATCGATCCGCTGGAGCAGCGTATGGAGATCCGGCTGACCTGATAAGACGATCTGAAGCTTCAGCGTCTTGCCGTCGTTCAGATTCGAAAGAAGACGTAGTTCCTCGAGCAACTCTGCGCCGAGGCTCTGCGCTTCGTCGATGATCAGAATCACGCGGCGTTGTTGCTTGGACTCTTTATTGAGGAACTCAGAGAACAGGTGATAGGCCTCGACAGGGTCCGGCTGTTTACGACACAAGCCGAGAGAAAGCAAAATCCAAGGCAGCAGATGCTCGACGTCGTACCGGGCGTTCGTCACCAGCCCGATGGAATGCTTTGCCCCGTGTTCGGCAATCAGCTTTTGCAGCAACGAGGTCTTACCCATCCCTGGATCCCCCGTCAACACAATGAACGGCGCCTGGCTCAGCAGCCCATATTCCAATTGACTGAAAGCCGTCCGGTGGACCGATCCGGGATAAAGAAAATCACTGTCCGGCAGCAGCGCGAACGGTTTGGCTTTCAGATTATAGAATGACTCGTACATGCTCGATCGTCAGTGGCCCAGCATCTTTCGCATGCCAGCCGGTGTGGCCGCCAACTGCCCTGCCTTGTTCATGACCGTCCCGAGGACTGGACGGGAATCCTTCACCAACAGCAAAGCTCGCTGCACGTCTTCGGCTGTGGTCTTCCCCTCTTCCACCACCAGGAGCAACGCGTCCGTATATGGAGAAAATGCCAGGACGTCCGCCGTGTGGAGCAACGGTGGCAGGTCGAATATGACCACCCTGGAGGGGTAACGATGCTTGAATTCTTCGACCAAAGCAAGCATTTTTGGCGAGGTCAAGACTTCTGTGGAGTTGGGGATACCCCGGCCACCAGGCAATAACACGAATCGACCGATCCCGGGATGGACCAGCAAATCCTCGACCGGCCGATCATCGAGCAGGAAATCCGCCAACCCTTGGCACTCGTGCAACCCAAACACCTCATGGATACTCGGGCTCCGAAGATTGGCATCGACCAGCAACACCGTTTGGGTGGTCTCCATGGCGAGGCTGACCGCCAAATTGACGGCTGTCAGCGTCTTGCCTTCACCATGCCCGGGACTGGTCACGCCAAGCACGTTCCACCCGTTTTCCTTCAGCCGATGCATGACTTGTGTGCGGAGAATCTTGAACGCGTCGACGAACGGGCCCTTATCGTACGCAGCCATCACCCGCCGCTGCCGCAGTACCGACAACGGGATATCGAGCGAGCGTGTCTTGGTATAGACGATCGGCGGAGGCACCGGCTGGCCCCCACTCTTGCCGGACACCGGGCGTGGCCCGCCCTTTCCTTGCTGCTCTTTGTACAACTGCAACGCTGTCCGCAGACGATCCATGATCGAGTCCCTTCAGGCCAGCTACTCTAAGCCAAACCGACGTAGCGTCGCAAACCAGAGAACATCCAAAGGCATCCCAAGGATATGAACGAGCAGGAGCACCACACACACAGCGCCGATTCCTGTTCCTGCGACAAGGCGGCGACGTTTGACCGCCCGAGTCAGGTCTTCTTCGTTTGGCATGAATGGTATTACCGCGAGCGGGAAGAGATGAGTAAGCAGGGCGAGCTGTTCCGGAGTGCGGATAGAGTGGTCCAACGACTCAGCGGCGGCGCCTGAACCGATCCCTCCGCCGATTGCGAGGACAACTCCGAGCAAGACGATCGCAAACCGGTTCGGCTTGTCCGGCTTCTCGGGCAAACTAGGCGGATCGATCAGCGAAAAGCGCTCGCCCTTCCGCTGTACCTCCAACCCTTCCGACACCTTGGCTTCCAAGAGGCGCGATCGAATATCCTGATACTTTTGTCCGGACGTGTCTCGATCACGCGTCAATACGAGGTACTCCGGCTCGATCTCGGGAGTCCGCTCAAGCCTCGTCGCGTAGTCTTCCAACCGTCTTTTCAAATCCATTCTGGTCTTGCGCAATGCTTCCAGCGAAGCAGTCGCTGAATTCAACTGGGCTTGAAGGTTGATGTAGGCGGGATTCTCCGGCTTGAGCCCAGGGTTCTTGTAGGGGATCGCGCGAAGCCGCTTGATCTCCTGTTCGAGAGCGGCGATCCTCCGCTGGGCCTGTACGACATCTGGATGGTCCTTCCCCAACCGTTCCGACACGGCTGCAAGGGTCGCTCGAGCATCGACGAGTTGTTTCGCCGCCTCCTCAACCTCCGGGCGATGCCCCGTTTCCTTTTCCAGCGCCTCAATTTCCTGCTTCATTTTCAGGATGTCCGGATGGTCCGGCGACAGATTACCGGAAGCCCCGGCATATTCGGCTCGGAGTGCACGCAGGCGTTCCGCCGAATCCAGAATGCGTTCGCCGCTTGCCGACATGATCGGCGTGTTCGGCTTGACCGTCGCCAACTCCCCTTCGAGGTAGTTTTTCCTTTCTTCCAGACTTCTGATCTGTTGATCCACATCCATCAATTCACGATCCGCTTGGTTCATGAGCTGTTGGTTGAGGGCCATCAACTCCGGCAAGGCCCCTCGAGCCCGCTGCTTGAAGGCCGCGATTTTGTCATCAACCTCACTGATGTGCTTGGCCAGGTTCTCGGCTTCCTGCTGCAAAAAGGAAGTCGCCTCCTGCGCCTGGCGTTCGCGTGTTTTCAGGTTCTCACCGAGAAACAAGCTCGTCAGCTCGTTGGCGACTTTTTGAGCCAACTCGGGCGATCGACTTTGATACGACACCGTAAAGGCGATCGTCGCCTTCGTCGCATGCTGCGTCCGCTTATCGACGACGTCGGCACTGATGACCTCGACCGCTATATCCTTGATGAACCGCTTCACCACTTCTTCGGCAGGATTGGACTTCTTCAATTCTTGATACAAATCGTATTGTTCGACCACTTTCCACAAAGTCGTTCGACTGAGCA
>FRDC01000817.1_pt3 | contig 12037 bp, 15 predicted proteins | sample 1106171 | NCBI WGS metagenome assembly FRDC01 (sample SAMEA3930566, study PRJEB13176) | freshwater metagenome | biome: Drinking water system; feature: drinking water; material: water | place: Singapore | collected 2014-12-20
GCGATCAGCGCCTGGACGAGCGGGTGGCGCGCGCTGTCGGCGGCGAAGAACAGATAGCGCGGCAACCGCCCCGCCTCGCGCGCTTCGGTGAGGATGCGCAAGCCCTCGGCAAGGAACAGACCCTCCGCGCGGCGGTGGCGCTTCTCGCGCAGCAGCCGCACGCGCTTGACGAGCGGATTGGAATAAGCGGTGATCAGGCGGGGCATATCACGCCTCCCGCGGCGAACGGACGGGGGGGGACCTCGGACCAAGTCCGCGGTGACGGGGCGCGCGGGAGAGGTTGGGCACGACCGGGACTCGCCCCTCATTCCTCGCCGAACTTGGCCTCGACCAGCGCCGCGAGCGCGGCGATCGCCTCGGCGGCGCCGGCGCCCTCGGCGCGGATCGTGATCGTGTCGCCCATCGCCGCGCCCAGCATCATCAGCCCCATGATCGAGCGCGCGGTCACCGCCTGGCCGTCCTTTTCGACCATCACCTCGCACGGCAGAGTCGCGGCGAGCGTGACGAACTTGGCGCTCGCCCGCGCGTGCAGCCCGCGCCGGTTGGTGATCGCGACCGTGCGCGCGACCCCGCTCACGCCCGCGCGCTCACGCCGTCGCCGCGCCCAGCACCTCGGAGGCGACCGAGATATATTTGCGCCCCGCCTCGCGCGCGGCGGCGACCGCCTCGGTCACTTCGAGCGCCTGGCGCGCGCCCGCCAGGCGGATGAGCATCGGCAGATTGATCCCCGCGATCACCTCGATCCGCCCCGGCGCCATCAGCGAAATCGCCAGGTTGGACGGGGTGCCGCCGAACAAATCGGTGAGCACGATCACCCCGGCGCCCTGGTCGACTTCGGCGATCGCCGCGGCGATATCGGCGCGGCGGCTTTCCATGTCGTCCTCGGGGCCGATCGAGATCGCCGCGACTCGCTCTTGGCGGCCGACGACATGTTCCATCGCGGTCACGAATTCCTGGGCCAGCCGGCCATGCGTCACCAGAACCAGCCCAATCATTTGAATATGGCCACTTTTACCATCAATCTCCATGGCGCGACCGGGCCTGGGCGTCGGACGGCGCGCCTTCCAGCGCGTCTTGTGGCGCCGCGCCCAAATCGCGGTGGTTGACCGTGGGCGAAAATCCGCGCGCGCGCAACAGGCTGGCGGTGCGCTCCGCGACATGGACCGAGCGATGCCGCCCGCCGGTGCAGCCGAAAGCGATCGTCACATAGCTTTTGCCCTCCGCCCGGTAGCGCGGCAGCAGCGTGAGCAGCAGCGTGTCGATCGCCGCCATCGCCTCGCCATAAGCGGGGTCGCCCTTCACATAATCGGCGACCGGCGGGTCGAGCCCGGTGCCGGGGCGCAAGTCGGGCACCCAATGCGGGTTGCGCAGGAAGCGCATGTCGAGCACCAGATCGGCGCCGCGCGGAATGCCGCGCGCGAAGCCGAACGACATCACCGACAGCGTCGGCTCGGTGGTGCCGAGCGCGCCGAAGGTCTCGCGGATCTGCGCGGCGAGTTCGTTGGCGGTGAGGCTGGTGGTGTCGATCAGCCGGTTCGACCAGCTGCGCAGCGGCGCGAGCAGCGTGCGTTCCTGGATGATGCCGTCCGCCGCCGGGCGATCGAGCGCGAGCGGATGGCGCCGCCGCGTCTGCGAATAGCGCCGTTCGAGCTCGCCGTTCGCGCAATCGAGGAACAAGGTGCCGATCGGCCGGATCTCGGGCGCGCGCAAGGCGTCGATGCGGTTGATTAGCCGTTCGGGGTCGAAATCGCGGGTCTGCACGCCGATGCCGATCGCGAGCGGCCGATCGCCCTCGTCGCCGCCCGGCCCGTTTGCGAGCAGCCGGTCGATCAGCCGCAGCGGGAAATTGTCGATCACTTCCCAGCCCATGTCCTCGAGCGTGTTGAGCACGGTCGATTTGCCCGCGCCCGACATGCCGGTGACGATGAGCACGCTTTTGGCGTTGGCGGCGTCCGTCATCGCGACCTCAGCGCGAGTTCGACCTTGATCGGGGCGGAGGCATAATGGCCCTCGACCGCGATCACCGGGACGTCGATCCCGCAAATCCGCCGGGGCGGCGAGGGCGGCGGCATTCGTTCGACATCGTCGGCGAGCTCGACGAGCAGCGCGACCGGCACCCGCGCGATATGCGGCATGGCGACGATGCCGACCCCGCGCACCTCGATCCGCCCGGCGATCGTCGCGGGCGGGCTCGCGAGCAAACGCCCGGCGTCGCGCAGGAGCAAGGTATAATCATCGCTCACCAGCCGCGCGCCACGATCGATGAGGCGGAGCGCGAGATCGGATTTGCCCGCGCCCGAGCGCCCCTCGATCAGCACCGCCTGGTCGCCGATCGCGACGCACGAGGCGTGGAGCGTCTCCGACGACAGAGAAGTCATCCTTTTCCCCCTGCTAACCGGCGAGCGGCAGCGACACGACGAAACGCGCCCCACTCAACCGATCGTCGCGCGATTCGACCGCGATGCCGCCCTGATGCCCATCGATGATCGTGCGCGCAATGGCGAGGCCGAGCCCCGAATGTTTGCCGAACGCCTCGCCGCCGGGGCGCACCGAATGGAAGCGGCGGAAAATCGCCTCGCGCGCGTCCTCGGGCACGCCCGGGCCTTCGTCCTCGACGCTGACGATCACTTCGCCCTCGCCGGCTTCGAGCGCGAGCACGATCAGGCCGCCATCGGGGGAGAAGGAAATGGCGTTGTCGATCAGATTGTCGAACACGCGCTCGAGCCGGATCGGCTCGCCGAGCACCGTCGCCGGGCCGCGCCCCGGATCGAGGCGCAGCCGCACCCCGCGCTCGATCCCGCGCGCGGCGCGCCCGGCGACCATCGCCGCGATCAGCGCGCGCAGATCGATCTGCTCGAACTTGGCGCGGCTGAGCTGCGCGTCGAGCCGCGAGGCTTCCGAAATATCGGTGATCAACCGATCGAGCCGCAGCACGTCGTCGCGCATCACCGCGAGCAATTGGTCGCGCAAGGCCGGGTCGGCGATCCGTCCGAGCCCCTCGATCGCCGAGCGGAGCGAAGCGAGCGGGTTCTTCAGCTCGTGCGTCACATCGGCGGCGAAGGCCTCGGTCGCGTCGATCCGCGCGCGCAGCGCCTGGCTCATGTCGGAGACGGCGCGGGCGAGGCTGCCGATCTCGTCGCGGCGATAGGGCAGGCGGGGGACGACGACTTCGCGCGCGCGCCCGCGCCGCACGCGGATCGCCGCGCGCGCCAGCCGGCGCAGCGGCCCGACGATGGTGCGCGCGAGAAACAGCGAGAGATAGACCGAGACCAAGGTCGTCGCCGCCAGCACCAGCGACAGGCGGAAGCGTTCGAGCCGCACCGTCTGGGTGATGTCGCGCGCGTTGACCGCGCTCATCACCACCATGCCCGGCGCGACGCGCGCGGCGGCGGTGATGACGGGCGTGCGATCGGGCGCGCGCCACACGCTGCTGCTCGGCCGACCGGCGCTGGCGGCGAGCACGTCGGGCCAGGCTTGGCCGGGCTTGCGCTCGCGGTAGAGCGGGGCGCGCTCGGCGCCGACCACGGTGTCGATCAGCGCGTCGAGGAACCGCCCCGCCGCTTGGCCGCGACTTTCGGTGCTCGGGTCGATGAGCACGAAGTTGCGCAGGCCCATCGCGCGCGTGTCGAGCGTTTCGCGCGCGCTCTCGAACAGCCGTAGCCGGGTGCCGGTGTCGCGCGCCAGATCGAGCGCGAGGGCGGGCCGTTCGGCGGGCTCGACCGCGGCGAGCGCGGCGGCGATCAGCCGCGCCTCGCGCGTCGCCTGCGCGACCCGCCCATCGACGATGCGGCTGCGATAGCTGTCGAGATAGAAAAACCCGCCCGCGAGCAGCGCCAGCGCGAAGATATTGACCGCGAGAATGCGCGAGGTGAGCGAGACTCGGCCGGACCAATTGAGTCCCGGCTCGGCCTCAATCCTCCGAGAAGCGGTAACCGGCACCGTAAAGCGTCTCGATCGCGTCGAACTCGGGGTCCACTTGGCGGAATTTGCGGCGCACGCGCTTGATATGGCTGTCGATGGTGCGGTCGTCGACGTAAATATCGTCCTGATAGGCCGCATCCATCAGCTGGTTGCGGTTCTTCACGATCCCCGGCCGCTGCGCGAGCGCCTCCAGGATCAGGAATTCGGTGACGGTGAGCGTCACCGGCTGGCCGCCCCACAGCACCTTGTGGCGCGCGGGGTCCATGGTCAGCCGCCCGCGCTCGAGGATTTCGGGCGGCGGCTCGGGGGTTTCGCCGGGCGGGGGCGGGGTCGCGAGTTCGGTGCGGCGCAGAATCGCGCGGATGCGCGCGATCAGCAGCCGCTGCGAGAAGGGCTTGGCGATATAATCGTCCGCGCCCATCGCCAGGCCCAGCGCCTCGTCCAGCTCATCGTCCTTGCTGGTGAGGAAAATCACCGGCAGCGCCGATTTCTCGCGCAGGCGGCGGAGCAGTTCGAGCCCGTCCATGCGCGGCATCTTGATGTCGAAGATCGCGAGATCGGGGGGATTTTCGGTCAGCGCTTTGAGCGCGGTTTCGCCGTCCGAATAGACGCGCGTCAGAAAACCTTCGGCCTGTAGCGCGATCGACACGGAGGTGAGGATATTGCGATCGTCATCGACCAGCGCGATCGAAGCTGTCATCCCGGGCTTGCTTCCTTGTTCGCTTGTTGCCGCCGCGCCCCCATCGCTAGGCCAAAGCCGCGCCCGGCTCAACCGTCGTGCCGCCGCGCCCGATTTGACCGCGCCGGGCGGCGGCGATATGCGCCGAGTCGAGCATACGTATGCACCGCGTTTGGGGCGGGGGTTTGGGAGAGGAAAAAGTGAGCGAGCGTATCCCGCTTAAGGGTCTCGACGCGCAGGGTTTCAAGACGAACGCGCGGCTCCATTGGAATTTGTTGACGCCGGCGCTGGTCGAACAGGCGGTGCTGCGCGGCGAGGGCCGGCTGGCGGCGGACGGCCCCTTGGTGGTCGAGACCGGCCCGCACACCGGCCGCAGCGCGCAGGACAAGTTCATGGTCCGCGACGCCGAGACCGAGAACAGCATCTGGTGGGGCAAATCGAACAAGCCGATGGACCCGGCGCATTTCGCCGCGCTCAAGGCCGATTTCCTGAGCGCGCTCGCCGAGAAAGAGACGCTGTTCGTCCAAGATCTTTACGGCGGCTCGCAGCCCGAGCACCGGGTGAACGTGCGCGTGATCAACGAACTCGCCTGGCACAATCTGTTCATCCGCACGTTGCTGGTGCGCCCGGCGGCGGATGAACTGCGCGATTTCGCGCCCGATTTCACGATCATCGATCTGCCGAGCTTCCGCGCCGATCCCGCGCGCCACGGATGCCGTAGCGAAACGGTGATCGCGGTGAGCATCACCGACAAGCTGATCCTGATCGGCGGCACCAAATATGCCGGCGAAATGAAGAAATCGGTGTTCGGCCTGCTCAATTATCTGCTGCCGCAAAAGGGCATCATGCCGATGCACTGCTCGGCCAATATCGGCCCCAAGGGCGACACCGCCGTGTTCTTCGGCCTTTCGGGCACCGGCAAGACGACGCTTTCGGCGGACGCCAGCCGCACGCTGATCGGCGACGACGAGCATGGCTGGTCGGATACCGCCGTGTTCAATTTCGAAGGCGGCTGCTACGCCAAGATGATCCGGCTCTCGGCCGAGGCCGAGCCCGAGATCTTCGCGACCACCAAGCGCTTCGGCACGATCCTCGAAAACGTGGTGATCGACGCGGAGACGCGCGCGCTCGATCTGAACGACAACCGCCTCGCCGAGAACACGCGCGGCGCTTATCCGATCGATTTCATCCCCAATGCCTCGGCCGAGAATATGGGGCCGGTGCCGCGCAACATCGTGATGCTCACCGCCGATGCCTTTGGCGTGCTGCCGCCGATCGCCAAGCTCACCCCCGATCAGGCGATGTATCACTTCCTCTCGGGCTATACCGCCAAGGTCGCGGGCACCGAAATCGGCGTCACCGAGCCCGAGGCGACCTTCTCCACTTGCTTCGGCGCGCCCTTCATGCCGCGCCACCCGAGCGTTTATGGCAATTTGCTCAAGGAGCGGATCGCGCGTGGCCATGTCGATTGCTGGCTGGTCAATACCGGTTGGACCGGCGGCAAATATGGCGTCGGCCACCGCATGCCGATCAAGGCAACGCGCGCGCTCTTGAACGCGGCGCTCGACGGCAGCCTGAACGACGCAGAATTCCGCACCGATCCCAATTTCGGCTTCAAGGTGCCGGTGTCGGTGCCTGGGGTCGACGCGGCGATCCTCGACCCGCGCGAAACCTGGGCCGACAAGGCCGACTACGACGCGACCGCCGCCAAGCTCGTCGATCTGTTCAACGAGAATTTCGCGCAATTCGCCGAGCATGTCGACGAGGGCGTGCGCCAATGCGCGCCTTGCGTGCCGCAAGCCGAAAACGCCTAAAGGCCTGAACGATCGATCGTCGGGCCTCCCCCCAAGGAAGCCCGACGATGACCGACCTTCCGCCCCGCCTATTCGCCGATGACGCCGCCATCCGCCGGATCGGCGAGGGCTTGCTCGACCACAGCCTGCCGCGCCCCGACTGGACGCACGAGGCGCATCTCGCCGCCTGCCTCTATCTGCTGCGCGACCGGCCCGACATCGACGTCGATGCGATGATCGCCGCGATCATCCGCGGCTATAACGCGGCGGTCGGCGGGGTGAATGACGACACCCAGGGCTATCACGAGACGATCACGCGCGTGTTCGTCCATGGCGCGCGGCTGTTCCTCGCCGGGCGCCCTGGCGGGGAGGGGCTGGCGGAGGCGGTCAACGCGCTGTTGCTGAGCCCGATCGGGGCGCGCGGCTGGCCGCTCGGCTTCTATTCGGCGGAGCGCCTGTTTTCGGTGCCCGCGCGCCGCGCTTTCGTGCCGCCGGACCTCGCGCCGCTGCCGCCGCTCTGATAGGAAGGGGCGAAAGCAAGGGAGGTGCGCCATGGGAATGCTCGACGGTCTGCTCGCTCAACTCGGCCCCAATTTCGACGTCGCCAATCTCGCGACCAAGCTCGGCATCGGCAAGGAGCAGGTCGAACAAGCGGTCCACGCGCTCGCCTCGGCGCATGTGCAGCCGGGCGACACGGTGCAGGCGGCGGCGCAGCAAACCGGGCTCGCGCCCGATCTGCTCCAGCAGATCGTGGGCCATATCGGCGGCGAAGGGTCGCTAGGGCGCTATGCCTCGCTGATCCAGGAGCAAGCGGGCGGGTTGCTCGGTGGGCTCGACAAGGATGGTGACGGCAACCCGCTCAACGATATCGCGGGGCTCGCCGGCGGGTTGTTCGGCGGCAAGAACTAATGCCCTTCGCCGCGCACCGCGTGGCGGTCCGCGCGCCGGTCGAAACGCTTTGGGCGCTGCTGGTCGAAAAGATCCGCGCGCCGCAGCGGTTCGTGCCGGGCGTCGAGTCGGTCGAGACCGTCCGTGATTTGGGGCCGCTCGCGGTCGAGCGGCGGATGCTCGCGGGCGGTGCGGTGATCCATGAACAGATCGTCGGCGACGAAGCGACGCTGAGCGTGTTCTTCAAGCTGATCGACGATCCGCGCCATAGCGGCTTCGTGCTCAACGTCATTTATCCGGGCGAGGTGCCCGAGCTGGAATTCGTGATGCACTGGGCGCCGCGCGCCGGCACGCCCGAGGATGCGACCGATTGGCAGGCGGCGATCGTCAAGGCGGTGGAACAGAGCAAGGCGTTGGCGGAAGCGGCGTAGCCGGGGGAGGTGCTCTTTAGCGGGGAGGCCCCGGCTTTCGCCGGGGCGACGCTGTAGCGGTAGGCATCGTCGGCCAAGAAGCCGTCGCCCCGGCGAAGGCCGGGGCCTCCCGGTTCGGAAGCCCGCGGCTCCCCGTTCAGCAGCCCGCCCGCCTCAATCCGCCAACCCCGCCGGCACCTTGCCGCCATTCTTGGCAAGCTCGCGCATCACCGCCTTGTGGAGCCAAAGGTTCATCTCCGCGCTGCCGCCGAGCGCGCCGGTATAGCCCAGCTCGCGCGCCAGCTCTTCGCGATTGTCGAGGCTGGGGTCGATGCCGACCAGCTTCATCAGATCGACGATCGAATGCCGCCAATCGAGCCGCTGCTCGCTTTGTGCGGCGAGTTCGTTCAGATGCGCCTCGATGTCGATGGCTTGCGCGGGCTGGGCGGGCGCGGGAGCCGGGGCCGGGGCCGGCGCGCGCGGTTGCGCCGGGGCGGGCGCGGGCGTGGGGCGCTTGGCGGCGGGCGCGGGCTGGGGCGGCGCCTTTTTCTTGTGCCAGATCGCGTCGCGGATCATGCTGAAAATGCCCATAATGTCCTCCAAGCGGCACCATGCCGCCCGAGTGCCAACGCGCCGCGCCGCGCTTCGTCCCCTGCCATGGCGGCGAAGCGCCCCTAGCGCTCGGCGCGCGGCGCGGTTACACGGGCGCGCACGATTCCCGCCAGCAAAGGAAGCGCGCGCTCCATGGACATCCGCCTCGGCCTCACTTTCGACGATGTCCTGCTCGTCCCCGCCGAATCCGAAATCGTGCCTTCGATGGCCGATCCCAAAAGCCGGGTGACGCGCGAAATCAGCCTCAACACCCCGATGCTCTCCGCCGCGATGGACACGGTGACCGAGGCCGATATGGCGATCGTGATGGCGCAATTGGGCGGCATCGGCGTGCTCCACCGCAATTTGACGATCGAGGAGCAAGTCGCCGCCGTGCGCGCGGTGAAGCGCTTCGAAAGCGGGATGGTCGTCAACCCCATCACCATCCGCCCCGAAGCGATGCTCGCCGAGGCGCGCGAGCTGATGGCGCATCACCGGATCAGCGGCATCCCGGTCACCGACGAGGACGGCACGCTGCGCGGCATCCTCACCCACCGCGACGTGCGCTTCGCCGAAAATCCGCGCCAGCCGGTGCGCGAGCTGATGACCAAGGACAATCTGGCGACGGTGCGCGCGGGGGTGAGCCAGGAGGAAGCGCGGCGGCTGCTCCACGCGCGGCGGATCGAGAAATTGCTGGTGGTCGACGAAGCCTATCGCTGCGTCGGGCTCATCACCGTCAAGGACATCGAAAAGGCGGTGACTTATCCCAACGCGACCAAGGACGGCGCCGGCCGCCTGCGCGTCGCCGCCGCCTCGACGGTGGGCGAGGCGGGCTGGGCGCGCAGCCAGGCGCTGGTCGAGGCCGAGATCGACGTCCTGGTGATCGACACCGCGCACGGCCACAACCGCGACGTCTCGCGCGCGGTCGAGCGGGTGAAGAAGCTCAGCAATTCGGTGCAGGTGATCGCCGGCAACGTCGCGACCGCCGAGGCGACGCGCGCGCTGATCGAGGCGGGGGCGGACGCGGTGAAGGTCGGCATCGGCCCGGGCTCGATCTGCACCACGCGGGTGGTGGCCGGGGTCGGGGTGCCGCAGCTCACCGCCGTGATGGACTGCGCCGAGGAAGCCGCCAAATCGGGCGTGCCGGTGATCGCCGACGGCGGGCTGCGCACCTCGGGCGACATCGCCAAGGCGATCGCGGCGGGCGCCTCGTGCGTGATGATCGGCTCGCTGCTCGCCGGCACCGCCGAGGCGCCGGGCGAGACTTTCCTCTATCAGGGCCGCGCGTACAAAAGCTATCGCGGCATGGGATCGGTGGGGGCGATGGCCAAGGGCTCGGCCGATCGTTATTTCCAGCAGGACATCAAGGATCAGCTGAAGCTCGTTCCCGAAGGGATCGAGGGGCAGGTGCCGTTCAAGGGCCCGGCGAAGGACGTGATCCACCAATTGGTCGGGGGCTTGCGCGCGGCGATGGGCTATACCGGCGCGCGGACGGTGCCCGAATTGCAGCAGCGCGCGCGCTTCGTCCGGATCACCAACGCGGGTCTCAAGGAAAGCCACGTCCATGACGTGACGATCACGCGGGAAGCGCCCAATTACCCGACGCGGTGAGGCGCATCTCACGGCAGCCGGGTATTGCCATCTCGAAAATGGCGCGCGCGCCTGGTCGATACGGGCCGTTAAACTTTGGGCGTTAAGTTGCTCGCATGCGGCTTCGGATCGGCATATTCTTCGCGCTGCGCATGACCCTCGCGCTGATCGTCCGCGAGGTGAGCCGATTTTTCGAGCTTATCGGCGACGACGCGCTCAACGCGGGCGATCGGAGCGAGGCGCTGTTCTATCACTGCGTCGCTATCGTCTTTCTGCTCTGCGCCTTCGCCTGCTACATTTGGGCGCTTCTGGCTTTTCTGCGGTCGAGCCGAGCAATAGCGAAGCCGGCGCCGGCGATCGACCTCAAGCAAATCGCCGAGCTGCCGCAGGCCGAGCCCAGCTTCGATGCCGATGTGATCATGGCGCGCTATTTGGCGAAGCGGCAGGCCGCGTCGGTCGAACCAGCGGCGCCCGCGGCGATCGAGCCTACGCCACCCCCGCCGCCGCCGCCGCGCCCGGGTTTCGGCCGCAAAGGCAAAGAGCGCTAGGGCCGCCATCCGCTTCGATCGAATCGGAACGCCGATCTAACTTTTTCTGATTTATAAAGGTTTTCGAGCCGGCAGGTGATTCCGCCTGCCTGGAGATGGCGCTGGCGCCACCGCGCGCGCTGGCGTAAGCGCGCGCGATGACTCCCCAGGCCCGCGCCCAGGCGGCGATCGAGCTGCTCGATGCGATCATCGCCGCCGCGCGCGAGGGCGGGGCGGCGGCGGACACGCTCATCGCGCGCTATTTCGCCACGCGCCGCTACGCCGGATCGAAGGACCGGCGCGCGGTGCGCGAATTGATCTATGCCGCGATCCGCCGCGCGGGCGCGGTGCCGGTGAGCGGGCGCGCGGCGCTTCTCGCGCTGGCGCAAGACGACCCCGCGCTCGCCACGCTGTTCGACGGCTCGCCGCACGCCCCCGCGCCGATTGCCCCGGGCGAGCCGATCGCGCCGGCGGGCATCGCGCCCGATTGGTTGGTCGCGGCGCTCGTCCGTTCGGGAGTCTCGGCGGATGAACACGCCGCGCTGGTCGCGCGCGCGCCGCTCGATCTGCGCGTCAACCCCGCGCGGGCGACGCCCGAGCAAGTGCGCGCCGCGCTGCCCGAGGCCGCGCCGATCGCGGGGCTGCCCCAGGCGCTGCGGCTGCCGCACGGCACCCCGGTCGAATCGCTCGATCTCTACCGCGCGGGCGCCTTCGAGGTGCAGGACGCGGGTAGCCAGATCGTGTCGCTCGCCGCCGAGGCGCGGGGGCAGGCGGTGATCGATCTCTGCGCCGGGGCGGGCGGCAAGACGCTCGCGCTCGCGGCCGAGGGCGCCGGGCCGCTGCTCGCGTGTGACGTCGATCGCGCGCGGCTCGCCCGGCTGGCGCCGCGCGCCGAACGCGCCGGGATCGCGGTCGAAACGCGGCTGCTCGATCCGGGGCGCGAAGCGGCGGCGCTCGCCGATTGGCGCGGCCGAGCGGGGGTGGTGGTGATCGACGCGCCCTGTTCGGGAAGCGGCACCTGGCGGCGCAATCCCGAGGCGCGCTGGCGGCTGACCCCGGCGCGGCTCGACCGGCTGATCGCGACTCAAGCGCGGCTGCTCGCGCTCGCGCCGCCGCTGGTGCGGCCGGGCGGGGCGTTGCTCTATATCACCTGCTCGCTGCTCGACGCCGAAGGGGCGGGGCAAGTGGCGCGCTTCCTCGCCGCGCATCCCGAATGGCGCGCCGAGCCGCTCGCGCTGCCGCTCGGCGCCGCGCACGGCCCCGGCTGGCGGCTGACCCCCGCGCGGGACTCGACGGACGGCTTTTTTGTCGCGAGACTGCGCGCGCCATGCTAGCCTGGTCGAGTTACGCTCTGGAGATGATGATGCGTTATGCGTCGCTGGCGGTCGCCGCCACGCTTGCCCTTGTTTCGATTTCGACCGCGCTGCACGGCCAGCGCCCCGACGATCAGATCGCCCCGCGCTCGCTCGAATTGCTCGCCCAGGCCAAGGCCGCGCGCGGGAGCGGCGAGCTGGCGCGCGCGAACGAGCTGCTCGAAACCGCGCTCGCGGTCGATCCGCGCAACCGCGGCGCGCTGGTCGAACTCGGCCAGATCGCCCAGGCGCAGGCGCTGCCGGGCAAGGCGGTGCGCTTCTACCG
>FRDC01001521.1_pt2 | contig 12033 bp, 12 predicted proteins | sample 1106171 | NCBI WGS metagenome assembly FRDC01 (sample SAMEA3930566, study PRJEB13176) | freshwater metagenome | biome: Drinking water system; feature: drinking water; material: water | place: Singapore | collected 2014-12-20
CGGCCGAAGGCCATCAGCGATCCCATCGCGACGTACTGCATCGCACCCTGCGTCGTGGCATGGATGATCTTTATTCCTCCCGCGGGGAGCAAACCGGCGTCGACGCCGAACCCCGTCAACACGATCGCCGACGTCATCCATAACAATGCCTGCCTGGATACGAGCCACACCGCCACAGGCCAAAACAGATAGAACTGTTGTTCGATCGCCAATGACCACATGACATCGGTGCGCACAGGCAAATCCATCGCCATAGCGTACGCGTAATTGTTCACAAGCAAGAGGTTGTAGAGAATCCCCCGAGCATGGGAGGGCCATACGGCCACACTGACGGCCAAGGCGAGAAGCATCAACGGCCAGATTCGAAACAGACGATTCACGTAAAACCGGCTGAAATAGTCTGACCGTTCCTTACTCTCCAACAGAATGCGAGTAATTAGATACCCACTGACCAAAAAGAAGAGGATGACTCCGTGAAGACCATAACTGGCAAAGGCAGTTGGCATCCACGTTGTCAGCCCCGTGCTGTGACAAATCAGCACCCAAATGACCGACAGCCCCCGCAACTCGTCCAACCCCGGTACATGCGTTTTCAACGATGCATCAACGGCCACGCGTGGTTCTCGAAAGGCCGTTGCCTGCAACGACACCGTCTGGTGAGACACTCTTTTCGTCATCGCGGCTGACAACAAGACCGAAACCTTCCCTGTGTTATTTACCGATGGCGAAGTAGAAATCCTTATGATTCGTAGTATGCCAGACCTGAAACCAGGCGAATCCGATTTTGGCAACCGCCACTTCGAGTAGAGCCCGCATGCTGTCGCCGGTATAGAAATGGACGTGGATGGAACGTTTGGACTGCCAGTACCAAGCCGGATCCTTCCCCGGCGCCCTCACGGCAGCCCACCGCCGGTAATGCATCAACTGCGGCTGCATCTCGCCGAGGGCAAACTCATCGAGGATATCCCGCAGGGAACAGGGCTCGAATACGTAATCCTTGCTGCCTCCAACATCGGGGACCACCCCTGTGACAACTCCCCCGGTCCGCAGCTTGCCGTACCAGTGGAGCAAGTGCCCCAACGGATTTGCGAGATGTTCGAAGACATGGCTCGAGAAAATGAAGTCGAGAGAGCCGTCTTCGGCCGGCAGCGGAAAGGCCTCTCCGATTGTGTACCGTTGCCACAAGGTCTTGTCGACTTGGAGACGCGCTCTTTCGTTATACAATCGGTCCCACTCTTCCGGTGAGGCTTGTTCCACGTAGGTCACATCACGGGTTTCATCCGGCATGACCTGAGGATGCAGTCCTGGCCCCAACTCGACACCGGTTCCCCGGCAGAGCCCAATGATGTCACGTCGATCGAGCATGCGATGGATGGCGAGAAACGCCCTGCCGCCCCTACCGCCCGGAAATCTCATTTCAAGATCGATGTCCCTGGGCTCCACATTGTCCGCGGGAGGTATGGGAAACTCCACGGCTTGTGGTGTCTCCGTCAACTCGACGAACCGTGAAGTTACGTCTTCGTTGGTCGTTCGGTTCTTCAACACAATCTCGAATCGTTTTCCCACGGCTCGCCGGTCCAGGGCTAGCAGAGACCAGCCGGTAGTAGCCGGTTTCAGGCGAAAGGGGTGCCAAGCCAAGGGAGTTCGCAATACCAACGCCGTTCGCTCGTCGACCGAAAGCTCGAACCCGCGATAGTCAATCCCGTCGACCGTACGTTTGACCGCCATGATGTAGTCTCCGGTCACATACGTGGCCAATCGTCTGGCGGCCCTCCATCTCTCCGTGCCTGTATAGACGAGTCCTGCGCGCAAGAGCAGTTGGCGGTCCCGGCGCCGCGCCATATCCACAAGATTCATCCCGTCACCCGAATTCCATCGGACAAGCCGCTCATGCGGGCCTAGCGAGCGGCAAACATCAACACCCTCGGGCCATTTCGCTCACTCCGTTGCTCCGCCACGGCCACCTCTCGAAAGCCCGCATCGCGGATCGTCGCGACAAGATCGGCTTCACGAAGCCACTTCGCGTGATCGCGCATCCCGGAGAACGGATCCTGACGTCCCCCCTCCCGATACCGCCGGTATCGATAGACCCTTCCGTTGATCGCGTATTCTTCCGTCGCGGTCTCTTCAGTGGCCACATGCGTATCCAGCATGAGACCCTTCCGAACGAACGGAAGCACGGAATGCAGGTGCCGGATGGGATCGCTCAAGTGGTATAGAACCCCGACGTGATGCAGGATGTCACAGGCCGGACTGTAGGCGGACGGCGTCTCTCCCTCGACATCCCAGACACAGACTTGCGGCATGTGTCCCAACAGGGCACAACGCACGATCGTCTTCACGACGTTCTCGATCCGGCTGTCTACGGCTAGCACTCGACTGGCGAGGGAACAGAGGGCCGCCGTGTGAATCCCTTCATGGCAACCGATTTCCAATACTTCGAGGCCGTCGAGAGGAAATCGCCGGTTCAGTTCGAGGATGCGAGGATCCGGAATCTGTTGCGGTGTCGTCCGCTTGATGGCCGACCATGGCTTGCCAAATCGCCTGCCTCGGTCGTCAAGCACGTAACAACTCCACGGCAGAAGGCTGTTGAGCCGGTGGAGGTCGTCGTCGGACAACGAAGCGAGAAACGGTGACCTGGCAACGGACCTCTCACAGACGCCATCCGCCTCCACCAGGCAGCGCTTGACCTCCGAACCTCCCCCTTTCGCCGCCCATCTGAAGAGTCCTTGCAACATCGATTGGCCACGCTCCTATTGATCTGGACGAGGTTAGGCCGCTTTGATGCTCTGCCTGCGTTCAGCTTCTTGTCGCCGTTTCTTGGCGAGATAGACTTCCCTATGAGGTTTGTATCGTTTGACCCGATCAAGCCAGCTATTGGCCGCATCCCACAGTGGCCATAACCCTCTTGGCAGTGCCGAGCGCCGCATGATGTCTCGTTCAAGCGAGGGTCTGAAGAATCCCATCTGCACCTCGCGCCGAAGGTCTTCCTTCGTCAGCGAATCATTCCCCAACATCGCCCGTACTTCGTCGAACCAGAGGTAGCCGTTTCTGTTCCAACAGGAGGTCCAGGGCTGTGTCATGACGTCGGTGTAATGGATCAGACTGGTCTCCGGCCCGTAGTATTCGAGGCTGTTCCATTCGAACGGGACACCGTACTTGATCTCGTCCTCGGCCAAGATACAGAGTTCATACATCAAGCACTCATAGCTGTACTGGTCTCGATCGAACCCGTCGATGATGTCTTCGATCTTCCAATCTAACCGACTGCAATCCAGCAACATGACCGCGCATTGTTTTCGCCGGATGGGCGGCGCCCCGTATTTCTTCGTGGTGGAGTCCTGATGTTTCACTTCTTGCTGAATCACGACCTTCGCTCCGTCGAACGGGATCTCCCACAGGGTGCGGATGTCCTTGAACACCAGCATGTCCGCATCCATATAAATGGCTTTCCCTCGGTACCCCGCAAGTTGCGGAATGCAAAAACGGCTGAACGAGAACCCGGTTCGCTGGCCGTTTCGAATGTCTTTCGGCTGTCTGATCGGCAGATCCACCATCGGGACGACCTCGACAGGAAGCGTACTATGACGGCGGATCGAGTGTTCGAGCACCTTCACCGCCAAGGCCTGCGAACGGTCGGCACCGACGAAGATTCTCACTACGTCCTGCATCCCACAGCCTTTCTCGGGAGTTCCGATTCATGCTGCTCCGATGCGGCAGGAGTTCGCGGCGCCAATTTCACTCCCATATCGGCCGCAATCTTCACAAGTATCCTTTCCGCGGCATCCCCGTGGCAGAGAGTCCGATCCACGAAGGCCTTTGAACGTTCCGCCAACTCTTCTACACCGACCTCGTCCGCGACACGCTGCACGAACTCCTGCCACTGCGCACCGTCGGTCAGAATGGGCAGCGGTCGATACTGAGAGAGGTCCAGGTCATATCCGACCACGGCAACCGGTTTTCCGGCCCGAGCGGCGTCCAGAGCAACGGTCGAGGGCGTCGTGATGACGGCATCCAACGCGGGGATCAATTGGGAGGCCGTAAACCGCTCCCATTCAGAGCTCGCGGGATCCGCGATCACCAAATTCGAGGCGGAAGGCGCCGTGCCATCGTATCGCGAGGTGAGCCAGCGACCAGCATGGTGGGGCTTGACGACGAAGATGATATCGAGGTTGCGCTCGGCTAACTCGACAACGTCTGCCACGAACCGTTCGGCATAGCGGCAGTCGTATCGCTCCCAGTGAAGGTTCTCAAAGACACCGACGACACGTTGGCCATGTCGAGACAACGGGAGGCGCACCGGATCACTCGGAACCGTCTTACAGCATCCGACGGGCAGGCACTTGTTTCTTGTCCGTTCCGGGATTCGCGGATGCAACATCTCCGCAGGTCCCCAGGTCAGAATGACGTTCGATGCAAATGCCACGTGCTCAATGGGATATCTCCTATCGCTATACGTCAGCCCGATATTCTCGAACCCATGTTGCATCGTATAGGTCGGAACGCCAGCGGCATTGGCTCGTCTGACGATCCTGTGTGGGAACCGATGCGGGGATTGATTCGTTTCTGCAATGGTGACGACGGCTCCGGCCCGACCGAACGCCATCAGAGTCACGTCGGCGTCGCTGTGCTCATCCATTACCTTAAAATCGATGTCATGCTTGCGTAACCCTGTCCATACCCGCGGAGAGGCTTCCAGCAACTCCAAGGACACCCACGCCTGACAGGGAAGGTCATACCGTTCCTTGGCCGCAATCAGGAGAGGCAGCGCCAGATCAAAATCCTGGATCAAGTGAATGACTACAATTATGGCGCGGCCAGGTTTGCCGCAGGGAATGTCCCGCCGGAGCACCGGTGCCGACTTGACGACGTTCAACACGTCCTGCCACTGCCCGGCAATGCGGCTCTCACTGAACTCACGATCCAGCACCTCTTTCGCCTTGGCGAGATGAGCCTCGACCATCTTCGGCTCGGTCAGGTATCGATACGGCCCTTCGACCCAGTCGTCGAAATTCACGCAGGCCTCGAGGACGTCCATTGCCGGCGTGCGGCTGGCCACGACAGGGACACCAAGACTGAGTGACAGAACCGCCCGATTGGCTGATTTACAGATGGCAAACGGGTCGCGCGAGTTCGGAACGATCGTGACGTCGCTCGCTTTGATGAGGTCTCGGATCGACTCGCTGTCCCATTCGATGTATTCCGTGTGGAGTGGCAATGGTCGTACATGTTGTTCGTAGGCCGCTCGACTATTGCTGACGACAAGCAGCTTGAACGAGATTCGCCTTGAGAGCTCCATCAGACTGGGGGCAATGTGCGCAATGTCGGAGACGCCGAATGCCCCATATTCTCCCCCGGCATGGCCGAACCAGATCAGCGTCTTGACGGGGTCTCTTTGCTGATTTCGTGCCCTTGTCGCGGCTGCTCCTCTCGTCACAGCCGCTCGTATGCTTTTTCCACCGCGGCCGATGAACGATTCGGCGACCCTCACACACTTTGTCCAGAGCTGGACGAGTTTGCTGCCGCCCCGGCTCCGTAGCTTCGGAGCCACCCTGACCCAGAACCCGACGTTCATCGACATTCTGACGACTTCTTTGACCAGGACCCATCTCATGATCCGGCGAGTCGTCCGGGCCAATGCAGGCGACTCCACTCCGTCGGTAACTGTCATGACTGGCACGGGCCGCTCCAGCTCTTTGGACAGGACTGCTGCAAGCGCAGGCCCCGTCGTTGTGATGACTGTCGCGTAACGCGCCATCATCTGAATGATTTCCGCGGGATGGTGCGGAAACTTGAGCGTATAATTCGGCACGAAGATGTTGTCGCAAAGGTCCAGAACGATCGGGACCCCCATCTCGAAGGCTCGCTGGGCAAACATGAGATCCTTCAGGGTAAAGGCTTTCACAAAGATGAGCGCCTCTGCGCCACGCAGTTGATCCATCCCCAATGAGCGGCATACCAGCGATCTCGTTCCATGCGATGCCAATGCCCGCATGGGTAACACAGCGCGGTACCGCGCACTGGCTATCCGGTAGTCGAGCGTATGAAGTTTCCAGACCAGCATGGAGACCTATGTTTGCCTTATTAACGTCTGCTCGTCGAGACAGCCCGTGACGCGGCCACCTCAGCTCTTGCTCCTGCCCACCGGGTCAGAAGTCGCGTCGCTGGAAGATCATGCAAGACATGAGCAACATGAGCGCGGCATACGACAGTCCGTATCCCACGGCCATCGCCAGATACTCCGGTGCGATCGGCAGGCCGTGCACCGCCTCTCCCTTGACGTTGAATACGGCGAGATTCGGAATCAGGTAATACAGTCCGGCGATCAGTTCCTTCGCCGCGACGCCGGACAACTTCTCGCTCATCGCCTTGAGTTCCGAAGCCAGCTGACCGATCACGTACAGAGCCAGCGTGAAGATGCCGCTCAATGTCGGGGTCGTAAATGTCGAGAACAGCATGGCCATCGACAGAACGACGAGTTGAGAGACCGAGATCAGGCCGACGGCTTCGACGATCCCCGCGTCCGGAGTGAGACCTCCGATCATCAGAATCACAGAGAAGGCCGCAAACATCACCGCGGTGTTGACCCACATCGTCAGGACAAGACCGGCATATCTCCCGAGAAGGAACTGATAGCGGTGAACCGGTTTCGCGATAATGGTATAGATCGTCCGCTTCTCGATTTCTCGGCTGACCAGTCCGACTCCCACGAATATCGCGATCAACACGCCAAACAGTTCAATGCTCGCCAAACCGATGTCCTTGACGATCTTCCCCTGTTCACCGATCGTCAATGTCCCCAGGAGGAGCGCGCTCCCGATCATGAGGAGCGCGAAGACAAACAGGTTGTAGAAGACCTTGTCCCGCAACACTTCCTTGAAGGTGTTCAACGCGATGGCCCGGATGACACTCATGACCGCCCACCTGCGCCTGTTTCACTGAGGAACAGATCCTCCAGCGAGCGCTTGTGTGGAACAAACGACAGCAGGCGGCCATTCTTCGCCCGGACATGCCCGATCAATTCGTCGGCCAACTGTTGGTTCGACACCGTCATGCGTACCATGCCTCCTTGCTGACTCACTCTCGCTCCAAGCCGGGCCGCCGCATCAAGCAAGTCTTGAGTCGGTCCTGCAACCTGAATTTCCACTTCGTTCACGGTTTCACTCCCGACGAGTTCGCTGACCGCTCCGATTGCTTTCAGCTGTCCCTTCACAAGGATGCCGACCCGATCGCAAATCATTTCCACGTCGGGGAGGATATGTGAGCTGAAGAAGACGGTCTTCCCTTGATCTCTCAGATGAAGAATGATGTCCCGGACGTCCCGTCGGCCGATCGGATCAAGTCCCGACATCGGCTCATCCAGGATCACCAACGACGGGTCATTGATCAACGCTTGTGCGATTCCAGCCCGCTGAAGCATCCCTTTGGAGAACTTTTTGAGTGGAACGTGACGCGAATCCCTCAGTCCTACCAGGTCGAGGAGACCGTCGATCTTTCGTGATAATTCGGCGCCACGAATCTCGAAGAGGCGACCATAGAAGGTCAACAACTCTTGCGCGGTTAGGTAGTCGTAAAAATAGGGAGACTCCGGCAGATAGCCGACCGACCGTTTAACATCGATCTCCAGACAGTTCCTTCCGAGAATCAGCGCACTGCCCGATGTGGGATGGACCATGCCGAGAATCATTTTGATCGTTGTGGTTTTCCCTGATCCATTGTGGCCGAGGAAGCCAAAAATCTCTCCTTGGCATATTTCCATCGAAAGATGGTCAACCGCCAAGAACTGTTTCCGAGTCCAGCCTCGTTGATAGGCTTTCGTCAGTCCGTTGATCTGGAGTGGAATCATCGAGGCCTCCGGTGCCCTGCCGCCTGAAATCGGCGTTCTGAGGAAGTACTCCGAACAGTTTGCGTGTTGTAGTCGTAGAGGTACAGCCCGCCTCTTGGTTCGAGCGGCACGCCAGGAATAAAACCGGCGCTCACCAATGTTTCCAAACTGGCGGGAGGCGTTCCAAACCGCTGCCGGTATTGCGAGATCGCCGCTTCGAACATCTGGAGATCTCGCTCTACCAGCGCCTCCTTGAGCCGAAACGCCAGATACTCCTTCATCTGGGGGTCGCTGGTCTGCCCATACGATTCCGCGAGGAAGTCGACGGCCTTCTGAGGCTCTTTGGCGTTCATGTACAGGCGAGAGGCAAACGAGGCCAGATACTGTGGGCCACCGCCGATGGAAACCGCTCGCTGAATGTATTCGGCCGCCCGGGCATCATCGGCCAACTCGAAGTAGTAATTGATGCCCAGCATGAACGGCAGCTTCCATTCTCCCGGATTATTCCGCATGCCTTTTTCAAGCAAACGATTACTTTCCTCGGGCATGACGACCACCGTACACAGGGCTAGGCCACCGGCCTCATAGGCTTGAACGAATTTCGGATCGAGCGTCGTGACGAGATCCATCGCCCGATAGATCCAACTCCCCGCTTCATCCGTGACCTTGCGTTCGCCGATTGCTTGGACCGCCTGCAACCACAGGACATCGGCGACGAGTTCCTTAAATCCCAGACTCATGACCCTCAGTATTTGTCCGTCGGGAAGCAGGGAGAATCGCTGCAACTTCGGCCTCTCGTCTCTAGCCCGGTCCAACTCGACGTGTGATAGATGACCCAGGAGGACGAGCACCGTCCCCGCGAAGCACAGAAGTCCCATTCGAAAGGATAGAGCGGTCATGACTCGACCATCTGCTTCAACTTCCCAAGATCGACGTCAAGGAATTGCTGCTCCGCCACACTCAGAGACTTGCCCTCGAAACGGCGTTTCCTGGTTTGAATCTCCTGGAATTCTTCCAGTGCCATGGTGCGGTCGCCGGACTCCAAGCTCAACTTCACGCGAAGTTCCCGGGCCGGCAGATAGTTGGGTTCATGTTGAATGGCCGCCTTGAGCAACGCTCTTGCTTCCCTTTGCCTTCCCTGCTTTGTGTGGACCATCGCCATAGCCACATAGCTGAGCGGGCTGAAAGGGTCCGCGTCCACGGCCCGTTGATATGCCTCCTCGGCTTGACGGAACAGTTCTGCTCGGCGATGGTCGTCGGAAGCTCTATCACCCAGCATTTGATAGAGCGTTCCGATCCTATACGGATATCGTCCATCCAACCGGTTCAGCGCTGCGCTCAGATTCAATTCCTCGATGGCTTCAGCGACTCGCTCCCATCGCCCTGAGGTCTGGAACAACGCCACTAGCGTGGATGCCATCGCACCATGATATGCAGCGTTCCATGGCTCAACCGTCGTGGCACGTTGAAACCATGTGAGCGCCCGCTCGTGGTTGTGATTGGCTGAGGCCCGATTGCCTTGGTCGAAGGCATACCAGGCTGTAACAGGCTGAACCGTCAGCCCCAGCAGAAGCAGGAGCAACACACTTCCAATTAGAGCACGCCCCGGAGTGTATCCGAGCGAGCGTTGAGTCGATGGTCCCTCCGTCGTCACGGCATCCCTGTCACACACCAAGACGAGACCGGCTGCAAGGAGCAGCAGCAGGACAAGGGCCGGCTCATGAAAGACGGAATCAACTGCGGCATGAAGCAGAATGGTGGAAACCACTCCCATCAACCCAATGATCACTCCATATCGCAATGTCGGTTTTTCTTGACGGAGTACCCCTAGAGCGTCCCGCCACCAAAACCAGACTCCCACGATGAAGATCAGGAATCCCAATACACCCAATTCCACTGCCATCTGCAAATACTCGCTGTGGGCGTTCTCCGGACGTTTTCCATATCGAGCCACTTCTCCTTCGATCGGGAAACGGGACTTAAATGAAGCATACTTGTACATGCCGAGCCCAATCCCCCAGGGCTGCTCTCCGACGCGGGTCAAAGCGTTCCGCCACATATCCACTCTTGTGTAGGCGAACGGATCCTGAGACGAGACTTGGAGTGTCCGCTCACGTATGGGATTCGGAAGAGTTGCCACAAGCAGCAGACAGGCCATTGCCACAGGAATGGCGGGCTTGCCGAATCGAACCAGTGCGATAACAGTCAGTACTGGAGTGACGGCCATCATCGCCCCCCGGGAACGAGCCATGACGAGGGCGGCAGCGGCTGTAAAACAACCGAGGGTAAGAACCACGCGAATCGTATTGGATGTTTGTCCCTTGGGCAGAAACAACAACAACGATGTGCTCAATACAAGCACCGCCGCTTCATACGTCGCAAAGAAATTCGGATTAAAGAACGTCCCAACGGCACGGTAGGCTCCGAACCACATGAACTGAACGACGCCGAATATTCCCTCGAACAAGCCAACTCCCAAGATGAGAGTCACCAGCAGGCGAATTCCGGCCTCTCTTTCGACGCCTAAGAGCACGATGTGGAAGAACAGCACGTACATGCAGAGCATCACGATCGACTGCAAAGCCGGCTCCACGTAAGGCGTCCATATGAGCGACCCTAGCGTTACCGCAACAAAGACTGCGCCGATACTCGAAATATTGCTTACGGGCAAAGACAAGGCTTTCAGTCTCACTGCCCTAAACAAGCAGAGTCCACAGGCACTCAGTATGAGGAGTCGCAAGATGGCGACCGGAACCTGAGTCGTCCCTCCATCGATCAGCGGGGCAAAGATGGTAATCGCAGCAATGATCCCGGCATATCCAGGCCAAGCGTCCGTCGTAGCTCGCCCCAAAGCTTGTTGCGTTACGTGGAGATACGGAGATGTGGAGGTTTGGATCATTGACTGGAATCAGCTTGTCATGCGTGCTCTGAAACAGATGCCTTAGTAGCCGAAATACTTGTTTTTCTATTGCTTATTGAAAGGTTACAGCTGAGGTCTCGTATACGTTTCACACTAGTCACATTGACGAATCTCGTCAAGAATTATCGGGCTCCCTGCTCTCTCCAAAAAAGGAAAGGGGGGAGCCACCGAGTGGCTCCCCCCTTCGCCGTCACCCTTATGTGGTGACTACACGTCGTTCTGCGTGTTGTTCAACGCACGCAGATCATTCATAAACCAGTGGTCGCAGTTCGGGTCACCATCGATATTGCCGTTCGCTCCAGCGGTGAACCCAGCAGAATCGGCACCTACAACGTATCCACCGGTCGCGGGGGCCGTATTGCAGGTCGCCGGCACTGAGGGCATTGGGAAGGGAGTTGGGCCACCAGGTGCAGCGGCACCAACCGCATAGAAGAACGTGTAGCGCGGCGTGCCCGACGGAGCCCAGCCAATCTGGCTGATGTTCACCGGGAGATAAGTCTGCGGGACAACTTCCGCCTGGAAGGCCGTCGCAGAGGTGAAAATCGCCCCCAAACTCACCTTCGCCTCAGCCTGCTTTGACTTTGACTGGTAGGCGATGAAGTTCGGAATGGCGATGGCCGCCAGAATACCGATGATCGCCACAACGATCATCAACTCGATCAGGGTAAAACCCTTTTGCCCCTTCAACTGCTTACACATCGCTGCTCCTCCTTGTTGATGGTTCACTAACTCGCCCGGGTCTCGTTGCACACGTGATTTCCGATTCCGGCGCTGCACATGCCCCGGGTAATAGCAGGTTCAGTGCCGAATTCGCTTGAACTAGATCGGCTTCATTAACGTAAGGTTTTTCAGATGGTTGTGATGAGGGAAGGGTGGAGCGGGAAGGAAATAGCCGGTGATTTCTTCCCTCTTTCGCTCCGATATGCCGATATTTGTCACCGGAGCGTTCAGTTGCATCCGAGCTGGACCGCCCAGATGGAAGGAAGAATTAATGGACGGTTTTACCCATATCCATTTTTTTCTCGGGAACTTAGTGAGGAGAATTCTTGAGTGAGGTGTGAAGGATTACAGTGTAGAGGAGAAGGAAAGTTTTGTCTCCCTAGCCTTGCGATCCAGTATTGCTTTACTCAGAATGTGGTTCTTAAGGGGTAGGGGTCTGTATCTGACCAGATACACGACGTTTAGCTTGTTGGATACGATCTTCACTTGCCGGGTCACCCATTCCCAACTCTCGAAACCGATCCATCAGTTTCAAATTGGAAGGATCGAGTTCCAAGGCATGCAACCA
>FRDC01005159.1_pt1 | contig 12031 bp, 11 predicted proteins | sample 1106171 | NCBI WGS metagenome assembly FRDC01 (sample SAMEA3930566, study PRJEB13176) | freshwater metagenome | biome: Drinking water system; feature: drinking water; material: water | place: Singapore | collected 2014-12-20
GCCTTCTTGTGGGCGGCGGCCACGCGCGCCTTGACGGCGCTGGCCGCCACCGCCCGCGAAGGCTCGGCCTTCAGCTTGTCGTAGGCGGCCGCCACGTCCTTGCGCAGCCAGTCCTCGACGGCGCGATCGCGCGCCAGTAGCACGCGCAGGCCGTCGCGGATCACTTCGCTTTCCGTCGCGTACTCGCCGGAGGCCACCTTCGCCCGCACCGCCTCGGCCATCTCGTTGGGCAGGGTGATGCTGAACTGCTGGGTCGAGCGCATGGCGGTCCTCGCGGGCGTAGGATTCAATCCTACACCGGGTGACGCCACTCTGCAGGCCGTTGTTCAGCGCGTCCACAGCGTGACCGCCACGGCCCAAGTCACGGCCGAGGCCGTTGCTGCCGCGGCCGCGTGAGTCAGCCATGGCTCCCACCGCCATCGCGGCGGAGCTGCCGCAGGGTGGACAGTGGCCTGCAGCCGCTGCAGCGTGGCGCCGAGCTCTGCGCCGAACGCGACGCGCGCGGCATCGGCTATCGCCCGAGCCTGCATGTCGGCCGACCGACGCGCCGCCTCGTCGGCGCGCGCGAGGATGTGGTGCACCACCTGGACTTTCGCCTTCTCGGACAAGGCTGCTACCTGGCTTTCGAAGGTGGCGAGCTGGCCTGCGAGCCCGCTGTGAGCATCGGCCAGGGCCTGCCGAGACAGGTCCAGTGCCGGCGCCAACGCCTCGACTTGCGCGATCAGCTTGGCCGCCTCGCCGAGCGCATCGACGATGAGCGCTTCCCGGGTTGTGCTGGGGTTTGTCATGCCGCAGGCACCGCCGGAGCGCCTGCCGCAAGGCTCTGCAGGTCCAACGCCTCGAAACACGCGTCGAGCTCCGGCACGACGCCGCGCGCCAGCCTCTGAATCGCCAGGCGCCTTGCGAGTGCCACCTTGTCGGCCTGCGAGTCGGCCCTGCCGATGAGTGCTTTGTAGTCGGTTCCGTCTGCAGCGAGCTCGACCAGCGACTGGCCCGTTCCACGCACGAGCGAATACACCTCGTTGAACGACAGCACCGCTGCAGCGTTCGGCTTCGCAATTCCCTTCGAGGCGCAGTAGGCCAGCAGCGTCGCAAAGGTCGTCTCGATCGGATCGTCGTCGTCGACCTGGTTGAAGACCACGCGAAGCCGATCCGGCGGGACGCCGATGCGCGCCAGTTCCGCCAGAGTCGAAGCGGTGTCCTGCTGCTGCTTGCGGTCTGGCACGGTCGGCACGACGAAGCCGTCGAAGTCCCGCTGGCTGTCGCGGTAGCGCCGCATCAGCTTCAGCAGGTCCTCGACGTTGCTCGCGCCGATGTCGACCACGACGTTGTCGAAGCTCTGAAGGAACTCCTGCAACTGCGCGAACTGCCGGCCCCGGATCGTGACCGCCTGGCCTCCGTCGGCATTGATGCTCTCGACCGCGACGACCTGACAGTCCGGCAGCCGAGGAGCGAGCAGGTGGCGAGCCACCGTGGTCTTGCCGACGTTGCCGGAGAAATTGATGACGGCGAGTTTCATGGGGTCTCCTTGGTGGTGAAGAGAGGGTTGCTCTCGTGGGCGGCGAAGAACGCCTCGGCGTCCTCCTTGGAGGGGAGCTGGTGCGTGGCGCCCGACTGCGGCGAATCGCGAACTCGGGTTGCCAGGGGCAGCTCCGACAGCGGATCCACCTCGGGAAGATCGGCTGCGCTCGTCGCCCGAAGGGTCACGATCCCGAGCGGGACCGGTCTGTTGCTGCGCCGGACCTCTCGATGCACGGTGCTGCGGCTTACTGAGACGCCGACCGCTTGCAGCGCTTCGCGTATCGCCTCCAGCGTGTAGCCCAACGCGTGGAGCCGGCGAATCTCGTCCGCAAACGGCAGTGCCTTCCGGGTGCTTCGGCCAGGTGGCTGCTCGGGCAGGAGGCGCATAGTGGCGGGACGAGCGCGACTCAACGTGCTCGTGCCGATCGGAGCGCATCGTTGTTTAGGTCAAGCTCGTTCACGACGCTTGGCCTGACGCGGCGGGGTCGTCGATGCGCCGACCAGCACGCTCTGGCACAGCGGCTTTCCAAATCTGTCGCACCTGCGTCCCAGCCTGGACCGATCTCGTCGCGCTTGTGTCACGGTCGCGTACCGCTCGTATTGCAGGGCGTCTCGCTGCCGTTCCGCTCGCGTCCCGCTCGCATCCCGCGCTGTTTCGCTGCCGTCTCACGATGCCCGGACTCGTCACGCTCGTGTCTCGCTGCCGTTTCACTGGCATCGATCTTCGGCGTGACTTCGGGAGCGTGGTGCGCATCATTTCGGCCCGAATCTCGCAGGCAAGCGGCCACGATTCGAGCCAATACTGGTCTTCAAGGTGAGTGCAGAGATAGGCGGCCTGCCGCCAGTTTCACAAGCGCTTCGCGCACCTCCATTCGTCGGCTCATGAACACCACTGCCCATGACTTCGTCACGGTCGATATGCGCGGCTTGAAGGCCGCGCTGGTGGCGCGTGCGGAGGCGGAGCGAGTCAGCGTGTCGGTGCTAGTGCGCGGGGCGGTGGCGCGCCATCTCGGGCTTGCAGCCGAGGGCGAGCCTGGGCACGCGGACGTGCCCAGCGGTGTCGCTTCAAACGCGTCCAACGTCAAGCTGTCGATCCGCATGACGGCCGAGGAAGCTCGGCAGCTCGCCGCAGGGGCGAGCGCTGCGGGGCTGTCGCGGGGCGCCTACCTGGCCGGCCTCATCACCAACGTCCCTGTGCTGTCGACCGGTGGCGGCCGTGCCGAGCACTTCGCCACCTTGATGGCTTCCAGTGCCGAGCTGTCGACCCTCAGCCGCAACATCCATCGCCTGACTGCGCTGCTGCGCCAAGCCAACGTCGAGCCGGCGCGGCCCTACCGAGAGATGCTGGACACGCTGGCCGGCGACGTGCGCCGCCACCTACNNCGAGTCGGCTGCCCGCGTCTTGGCCGACCTGCAGCCGCAGAGCCGCAGTGCTCGGCCCTCTACTCAATCAGCCCTATGACGAATGGAGTGGCCCATGGCCCAAGCACCCAACATCGACGGCATCTTGATCACCTGGGGCGACCGCCTGTTCTACCCCGGCAATCGGGTCGTCAAGGTGAAGCCGCAACCCAAGATGGGCGGGGACGCGGCACGCCTTCGCGCCGCAGCCATCCGCAAGCGCATCGAGGCGACCGTGGTCCGCCGTGCGCCGCAGGTGATGGTGAAGGTGACGGGCGGCGGGCGCGGCATGAGGGCCATCGCCGCGCACTTTCGCTACATCAGCAAGAACGGCCGGCTGGAGATCGAGGACCAACGGGGCGAGACGATGCGCGGCAAGGACAGCTTGCGCGACTTGGCCGATGAGTGGCGCTTGGGCGGCTCGCTGATCCCTGATGATGCCGAGCCCGGTCATCGGCGCGAGGCCTTCAACATCATGCTGTCGATGCCGCGCGGAACTAACCCGCTGGCGGTGCAGCGCGCGGCCCGCGAGTTCGCCCAGGTTGAGTTGGTCGACCACAAGTACGTGATGGTCCTGCACGATCACCAGGCCAATCCACATGTGCACATCAGCGTGCGCGCAGAGTCGAGGCACGGCAAGCGCCTCAATCCGCGTAAGGCTGACCTTCACCGGTGGCGCGAGACCTTCGCCGAGAAGCTGCGCGGGCATGGAGTGGAGGCTGAAGCAACGCGGCAGGCCACCCGCGGCAGGAGCCGGAACTACGATCCGCTGTGGCGCGTGAAGGCGCGCGAGGACGGCCGACTGCGCACCACCAGGGCTGAGCTCAAGACCGGCGAGCGCGCTGTCGAAACTCGCGCGGACGCAGTGGAGGCCTGGCGGCAACTAGGCCAGGCGCTCGCGATGTCCGGCGACGAAGCGGATCGGAACCTCGCGAAGTCCATCGCTGGATTCGTGAGGGACATGTCATCGACGCCTGCCGCAGATCAGAGAAGGCATTCCCCGGAGCTTGCTCCGCAGGTCAGATCCGCTGACCTCGGGCAGCGCCGCTGAGGCAGTTCCCTCGGCTTCTATGTTGCCCGTGAAGGCTGCAATGCTTCAATGCTGACGAACTCAGCACCACGACTTGCCAGTGCGTGCTAGAAAGAAGCATGCGCGCGGCACAGGGCAGCCAAACAACCTCCGTTCAGGTACATGCCGACCCGTGCCCCGACCTGCTCGTGGAGCGGGGGCCGGACGACCGAGGTGTTGGACCGTGGGTTCCGTTCGACAAGCACCGCTTGTTGTCGCACTACCTCGGCGCGACCCAGCACGCCTGGCGACGCTGGGGACATCGAGTCTTCATCGACCCGTTCGGCGGACCAGGTCGAATTCAGGTGCGCGGCGAAGCATTCACCCGCGATGGCGGGTCAGTCGTCGCGTGGCGTGCGCTGAATGGGGCTGCGACTCCGTTCACCAGCATGCTTGTCGGCGACCTGGAGCGTGCGCGTACCGAAGCGTGCGCCGCGCGGCTGACCGCACTTGGCGCCCCCGTGACCCCATTTGTCGGCCCTGCCGTCGAGACCATTCGCGAGATGGTCGCTGCAGTGCCACGCAGAGGCTCGCTGGCACTGGCCTACATCGATCCTTACAACCTCGAGTACCTATCGTTCTCGATCATCGAAGCACTTGCCACGCTGCCCAAGGTCGACTTGGCTACGGTCACTACGCCAAGACCTTCGAGTTGTGGCAACGCGCCGGCATCAACGTGCCGCCGTGCTTCATCGTCGTGTGCAACAACACAGCGACATCCAAGCTGGTGTACGACTACATCGCCGGCTTCGAGCGCGAGCATGAAGATGGCACGCGCTCGCACGAGGCCGGCCGCCTCGAGCTCTTCCGCAATCACGACGAGCACGGCAACGCCCTCGGACATCCGCGAACCCTGCTGATCGACAGCGAGCAGCTGGAGTCCGGCGAGGCGCTGGACGACAACTTCCGCGGCGTGGCGGCCGACGAGATCGAGCGCTTCCGCCGAGAGATCATCGAACGCAGCGGCGACCCGCGTGCTGCAGACACGCTTCAGCGCCCACTCCAGCACCTGGGCCTTGGCGTCCTCGTTCTGCTCGCGCAGGTCGAAGAAGCTTACGTGCTTGTTTCCAACGTAGGTATGCCAACGGGCGGCCGTGGAAAGCGACTTGAAGGCGCTGGTCCAGATCGCATCGCTGTAGGAATCCTCGCGGGCGTGAGCCAAGGTCTCTCGCCAGCCACGGCTCACATGGATGCCCGTCGCGGAAATGATCGGCCTGGCGGTCGACCACAACATCCGCGTCTCCAGGAGTTCCAGGATGGCCACGACCTGTTCGCGCGTGGCGACGGCTTCAGCGGCCGGCTTCGACGGCAATGCGCTCATGCTTCTCCCTGCAGCTTGTTGTAACTCTGCTCACGGCATGTTAGCCCGCTACTACGGGTGCACCCTGTCAGGTGCATCAATTTTGGTCGCACCAAAGGTGGTGCCCGGCGGCGTGACGGAGGAGGGGCGATGCCTGAAGTTGTCCCATCGCCATTCGTACGATATGATCTAACTTAACGAACTAGACAAAGTGTCCGGTTCGGTGGGGCCAAGCCGTCATGGCTTGTCGCGCGAAGGAGATGCCATGTTGGTATGGGAAGAACACTGCGGGATGCCGAACATCTTCGCGGTCGCGGGCACGATCGAGGGACGCGAGCGTCTCAGCACCTACGAAAGCTACTTCAGCTCCGTCAACCGCATCATCTTGCGGGACAGCGCGCGCTACGAGTTCGTGCCGAACAAGCTGTCGGCCGCCATGATCGGCGCCTTCAAGGCCATGGGCGGTCGCGTCGTGGACTCCATCGAGACCAGCTACGCCCAGTGGCAGCAGTACGTCGTGTGCGCCATGCAGGCGGTGGCCCGGCGGTCTCGCGCTGCGACGGCCAAGCCTCTGACAGCGACGCCGGTCCGTGCAGTCCGGCGTGTGAAGGCCTTCTTCATTTCGCAGAAGGTCAACGGCCGCAACGCGCCGTAAGGCGCGACCTTAGGCCCTCCAGGGCCACCAGACCTCGAAAGGCTGGACATGAAAGACACCGTCCAACACTCGCCCGCAACCACACCCCGTGCAACTGCGAGAACCCGTCCAACGACCCGGCAGCAGGCCGACTACGTGCCTGCTTCCGAGGTTCGTGCATTGCTTGCCAACAGCCTTGCCGCCCGACAAGAGCGGCTGGGTGCCGCCGACATGATCTCCACCGACGAAGCAGCCCAACTCGTGCAGACGACGCGCGTGACCATCAACGCCTGGATCGCCAAGGGCCGAGCCATCGGTCTGACGCAGACCAAGCGGGGGTTCCGCATGCCGCGCTGGCAGTTCGAGCCGTCGATGTGGGACGCACTGCCCCGCATCTCGGCGGCGCTCGGCACCACGGAAGGCTGGGCGCTGCTGTCGTTCCTGGAGTCGCCCCACGGCGGACTGAACGGCATCACCCCGCGCCGGGCCATCGAGCAAGGTCAGTCGGACAAGGTGATCAAGATCGCAGAGCACGAGGGGAACTGAACCCCCTTCGATGAAACTCCACGACCTTCAATACCTGCCGCCAGTCACTCTGGCGGCATCTCAGACGGTCTACCGCGTTCAGCGCATCAAGGCTCGTCCTGGAGCCGTCACTGTCGGTCCCTTGAAGATGGCACCAATCGGCGACATGTCAGGGCGCTTCGCTTTGGCGAAGACAGAGACGGGCTACTTCGCAGAAAGCCCCGAAACGGCAATCTATGAGTCGCTGGTGCGGCGCGAGGCGGTCTCGCTGTCGATCAGCAGCGCGGCGAGTCGCCAACTGCTTTGCCTGCGGACGACACGTCCTGTGAAGCTGCTCGATCTGAGGCAGCACGCGGCCTCGTGGCCGGTGCTGCAGTCGCTGCGCTTCTCGGTGACACAGGAGATCGCAGCCGGAGCCGAGGCAGAGGGCTTTGAGGGCATCGCCTACCGCTCCGCGCAGCACCACGGCCAAGACTGCTTCGTCGTTTTCGGTGCTGGCCTGAAGAGCTTCAAGTTGGTCTGGCGCAAGGCGCTGGTCCTTGCAGATGGCTCGATGCACCAGGCGCTGGCCACGGCGATTCGTGGCGGCCAGATCATGCTGGTACCTTAGCTCCGAGCGACGCACCACCATCGAACCTGACCGATGACGACCACAACCAACGACAAGGTGACCGAAGACGAACTCGGCCCACCTACTGCTGCAGAGAACCTCTGCGTCACCGCTCGTGGTTTCTCCACCGAGGAAGATGCGCGGGAAGTGGGCGCCGCAGTTCGCGAGTGCGTGATGCTCTTCAGCCGGCACTTCGACTTGTCGCGCCTCGACGGCGTCACGGTCGCCTACGACTACGCTAAGGCGTTGGCTTCGCTCGATCGTGGCTACGAGACCAAGCAGGTCCTCACCCCGAGCGATGGTCACGCCGTGGGAATTGCGATGACGCCCTCAGTGATCCGCGACGGCAGGCTGATGAGCCACATCGTCTTCAACGCGGGCATCGTGGCGCCAATCGCCAAGCCCGACCCAGCGTCGATCCAACTACCGGTGCACGTCATCGCGCACGAGTGCGCCCACGTCGAGATCACGCAGAAGTTCGACGAGGCGTTCCCGAACGTCCTTCTGAGGGAGAGATACGGCGACTCACGCGATGCCTTCAGGTGGCAGGTCATCCTCGCCTGCTGGGATGAGTACGCCGCCACTCGGATGAGCGCCAACTTTGGTGAAGACCCGACCGACGGATACGAAGAGACGTTCCTGAAGCACTTGGCAGAGGCCCGCGACCGGGCTCGTACGTTCATCAGCGCCTACCGGCTTCATGGCGAGGTGAATCAGGTCTACGTAGAGGTCTACGGTGCCATCGGCGACCTCTTGAAGTTCGCTGCCTACGCGCTTGGCAACGCGGACGGGCGCCGCCTCGAAGTGGCAGAGCGAGCTAACCTCGCTGCTGCACTTGCCGGACACTGGTTCGAGCCGTTCTTCAAGCGGCTGCACGAAGCTTGTCGAACGATCGGGGACCAATACGGTCGGTGGCCCGACAAGACCTCATTCGAGGCCATCGGCGACATTGCCGATGAGGCTGTCGCCCTGTGCGGCATCAAGCACCGCTACTTGCCGGGTGGCCAGCTCTACCTCGACATCCCGTGAGGTAGCGATCTGACTGACGGGGGCGGGCGACTTCGAACGCTACAAATTGTGCCCCGCCATGATCGGACACGCCGGGAAGACGTGCTCCAGGATCAGCGTATGAACCCTGGCCCTGGTGACGCCGACGCGCAGAATCTTCCTGCTGCGCCAGTACGGCGGCTCGTCGTCCCACCAGACGAATGACGAAACCTGTCGTTCGCCGTTGTGCCTGCCCTCGCGGATCACGATCACGCCGTCGAACTGCTTGCCCTTCGACTTGTGGATGGTCATGACCTGCACACCTGGCGGATCGTCCGCGCCGCCAAGAATCTGGTCCTGCGCCAATGCGATGTCGAGCGCCTCGCGTGCCCCCGTGTACTGGCCATCGCGCGCCCAGATCGCACCGAGCCCCGCACTGATCCGGCGGCCACGATTGAAGGCCACCAGGTAGTCCAGGTTCTTGGCAGCAGTGTGCAGTTCCTGGTCTGCTGCGTCGCGCAGCAGACGCTTCACACACGACCAGTCCTTGGCCGGGTCTCCGGTGAACGGTGTCTGCCGCCGCACAGCATCGATCACACCGATCACCGCCTGAACGAATCCAGCGCGAGGCTCGCGTCCTTCGCGAACGCGCGCAGCCCACAGCCGCCACTGGGTTGCAGCGGCAAGGCCGGCCGCCGCCTTCGAAGTCGCGAGAAGTTCAAGGCCCAGTGCGATGTCTTCGCGACGCGTGGCCTCGGACTTCGGCTCCAGCAGGAAGGCCGCGAAGCGGGCCGTCAGCATCGCCTCGGCCTCGTCGAACGCGAGCTTGTGCTGCACCGGCTTGGGATCGGCGTTCAGCGACGCAGATACCTTTGCCGCTGACGCACCCGAGTGGGTCAGGATCGCGACATTGCGACCGTAGCGACCAGTGGCGGCCCTGATGGATCGCTGCAGGATGCCCAGTGCCATTCTCAACGCTGTCTTCTGCGGCCGGCGCCGTGGGTCGTACCCGAACGAAGAGACGCCTGCATAGGGCGCACCTCGGGCCCGCCCTGTGAGGATGTCTTGCCCGAAGATCGCAATCTCGGTGCCGCCGCTGCGATGGTTCTGGCCACCGAGGTCGATCTCCAGCGGCGCCAGGGTCTGCCGGATGGCTTCCACTCGCTCGGGACCGATGCCGGGTAGGTAGTCGAAGATTTGCTGGTCCAGGTCGGCGAGACAGACGATCTGCGCAGTGGCGGACAGCAGCTCGATGCACCGCCAGGCATGTGCGTCGGTGTCCTGCGCCTCGTCGACGATGATCAGCGGATGGCGTTGCGTGATCAGCCTGCGGATGTGCTGGCTCTGGTTGAGCAGGGCCTCCGCATTGCGGGCGAAGAGATCGAAGGCGATACGCCCGTCCTGCCGGAACATCGACTCGCGCCTGGTGAGCCATGCCCGCCAGTCGGCGTTCTGCACGTTCCGCTCGCGTGGCCTGATCGCCCCGTACTCCACCTGTTCGTCTTGAGGCAGCAGGATGCGCAGCTTGCGAGGGGCGCCCAGAAGATAGCCGTGGGCCGACAGCATCGTCCAGAAGAACGAGTGGAAGGTCTGCATGCTCAGCTGACTTCGCTGTGCCTTCGGGACCTCCTGCTTCATCGCCTCGCCCAGCCTCGCGACGGCCGCCCGCGAAAAGCTGAGGAACAGCACTGACTGCCCGGCACCGAGACCAGCGTTGATGCGGACGACGGCCTTCTTCAGCGCGATCGTCGTCTTGCCACTGCCCGGACCTCCCAGCACCAGGGCATGGCCTTGGCAGTCGAGCAGGCTCTGACGTAGCTCGCAGATTTCCACGGCGATCGCGCCCGTCAGGCTGGTGCGACGCCAGCGGCCGGGGCAACTGCTTCGGCAGGGACGGGGACCGCTACTGCATCGACGGGCTTCGGGAAGGCCTCATAGATCGGCTTCAGGAAAGCGGTCACGGTGGCTGGTAGCTCGTGGACCTCGCACCCGTCCAGCAACCTGGCAGCCCAGCCAGCTCCCTTGTGACCTTTGAGGGCGGACATCACCAATGCGCGGACGACATCATCGGCAGGTCGTGCCGCCGGGATGACGAAGTTGCCGCAGTCGCCGGTCTGACGTAAGTCGTCGAGGAACGACCACTGCCGATCGACGGGGACCTCCGCGACGACGAGCGCCTCGAAGCCGGCGTACTGGTGTTCGCAGTCGATGTCGTACGCGTCGATCAGTTCCTGCTTCTTCTGGGGTGATCGCGCGGCGTGGTCATAGAAGCCGAAGGTTTTCAAGCCCAGGCTCCTGAAGAAGTTTCCGAACTTGGGCATCGAACCTTCGGACTCGGCATCGAAGAAGGCGACACCGGCGATGTCCAGCGGTTGCAGGTCATCGTCGGCGTCCTCCATCTTTCGCGCAACCACTGGCAACGCGTTGAACTCGGTCAGCCCCTCGACAACGATCGCGGCTTTGCCCAGCATGCACTCGGTCAGGCCTCGGCGAGCGTACCTGCGGAAGTCGTTGCCCTTCAGACCCGAGGAATCGGAGACGCGCTGGCCGACGACGCTGGAGTCCGGTCCCCGTGACAGGAGAAGCGTCTGCTCCGGCTCGAACCGCTCGATGACGAACGGCGAGTGTGAGGTTGCGAAAGCCTGCGTCGTCTTGTGCAGCAGGTAATCGGCGATGCGACGCTGCGTGTGCGGCGGCACAGCGATCTCGGGCTCCTCCATCGCAAAGATGACCGAGGCCGGCTTCAGCTCGGCGATGAACGAGAGCAGGGCCAGCACCAAAACGTTGAGCGTGCCAGTGCCGACCTGCTGGAAGGGAACGGGCTGCTGATCCTGCGAAGTAGCCAGGAAGAAGGCCATCGTCTTGCGCAGGTGTTCCCGGGTGAGCTGCGAGATGTGCAGCTTTGTCGTCCGCCCAGGAACCTCGGTAGTGATGTACTTGCCGAGCCGGGACTCGATTGACTGCAGAACTGGCTGCAGGTTGGTCGCGTCCTGTTCGATGTCCAGGCCTCGCAGGCGCTCGATAGCCTTCTCCCACAAGCCAGCACGAGTGCCCCTGAGCCGCAGGATGACATCGAGAAGCGACCCGCGCTCCAGGCTGAGGGCGCGCGAACCGGTTCGAACAGCGCGAAGGTAGAGGAAGCCAAACAGGCGCTTGATGTCCTTGCCGACCCGATCCAGCTCGTCGGGCTCCGCGTTCGGACTGTGGGTGAAGTAGGTTTGCGCCTCGAACTCGTCTTCCTCCAGGTTGTACTTGGCCAGGGTCTCCAGGCGAAGACAGCTGACGACCAGCGGTGGGTTGGCCTCGGCTACCTCCCCCGGGCCCAACACGCGACGTTCAACGGTGTTCCAGAACTCCAGGTGCTGACCGCAACGGTTCTCGACTTCAGCGTTGATGTCGACCAGGACCACGGCGATCCGGATGGGAATCGGCGTCGGCTCACCGCCTTCCTCAGCGGGCGGCTGGAGGTAGTTGGCGTTGTTGAAGTCGAACTCCTCGACCGGCGGGAACCTTGAGATTCGGTCCGGTCCGAGCACGAGGTCGAGGGCCTCACAGATCGTGCTCTTGCCGACGTTGTTCGGACCCACGAGCAGCGTGTGTCCGTCGAACTGCAAGTCCGCAGACTTGATGCTGCGGAAGTTCGAGATGCTGAGCTGCACGACCTTCATGGTTCTTCGCCTCCCTCTTTTTCCGCGCATTTTGGCGGGGAGAGTGGCGAAACCCAAGGACCATGTCGAGCCAGCGTGAGCTCGGCTATCAGGGGCAGCGGAGCTCAACCGCTGCACCTCGCCTATTGACTCCTGCGCCTGTCAACGGCGGGAATGCTCAGCAAAGCTGCCGTTTGCAGCAAAGACTCAAAGGACCGCTATAGTTAAGGCTTGTGCGACACCTGCCCTCACGCGCAGACGGTCACGCGCCCTCGCTGCGTCCGGGCAGGTGTTGCATAAGCCTCGAGGGAGGAAACCGCGGCGAACGCCACGGTGG
>FRDC01002358.1_pt1 | contig 12020 bp, 11 predicted proteins | sample 1106171 | NCBI WGS metagenome assembly FRDC01 (sample SAMEA3930566, study PRJEB13176) | freshwater metagenome | biome: Drinking water system; feature: drinking water; material: water | place: Singapore | collected 2014-12-20
TGAAATCCGCGAAAGCATGAAGCGTCGTTACGCACGCTAAACCATCGAGCTTAGCCGTCATTAGCGATGGCTAAGCGCAGTCCAACCACACAATTTATAGAGCATTCGGGCGCCCACATTGGCGTCCCACTCGTTGTCCTTGTCCGGTGATGGCGAAACCTCATTTAGGTCAAAGCCGACAATCTTTTTACCTGATTCCACCACTTGTCCTAATAAATAGTTGGCTTGGTCGAAGCTCAAGCCCCCAGGGACCGGAGTTCCCGTGCCGNNCCGGGGCAAAGATCCGGCGATAACCCATCAATATCAAAAGACACGTAAACCTTCTCGGGCAGCAAAGCGATGATCTCTTTGCACAAAGTGTCCCAACTTTTTCCGCGGAACAAAGCGCGCTTCAAATCGCCATCGAAGAAAGTGGTGATGTCCGAACGGTTTTGGATCAATTCGTACTCTTCTTCACAGAAATCACGGATTGCCACTTGAACCAGTTGGGCCGGCTTCAGGTCTTTGCTCATCACGTTGTACATAATTGAGGCATGGGACCTTTCGAAGCCTTGATAGGCGTTTCGCAAGTCTGCATGGGCGTCAATGTGCAACACACCAACTTCTGCGCCATGAGTTTCCAGCACGGCTTGAATGCAACCTTCGGGACTGGAATGATCCCCGCCGATCACCGCAGGAGTTTTGCCTTCCTTCAAAATGCTTAGAGATTGAGCATGAACCCACTCCATCATCTTTTTGCAGCCGGTGTTCACATCTTTTAAATAGCCCTCATGTTTAGCATCGAGATTGCCTTGCTCTTCGAGCTGTTCACGAATTGCCAAGGCCTTCGGGCGCAGTTCGTCATTGAGCTTCATTAACTCTGTGGGAGTTTCTTCCAGAAAGAATCCAGACTCGTAGCAGCGGCCTAATTCCAAGTCGAAAAGGTCCACTTGAGCACTGGCGTGCAGAATGGCCTCGGGTCCTCTGGAGGTACCTCCCCCGTAAGAAGTCGTGACTTCCCAAGGAATAGGCAAAAGTATAATTTCTGAACTTTTTCTCTCACTGGGCCAGCCAAAAAGACCGGCTTTGTAAGAGGCTGTCTTGCTTGCATCATTGCTCATAAGTATCCACCTCGATACGATACATACAGATATGAAATGAATGGTTGAAAATCAATCACGCTTCGATACATTAGTCGATGCTCGTCAATATTACAGGGTATGGATTCCTAAGGAGGTAATGATGATGCGAACAGTTCTTCTTGGATTAAGCACGCTTTTAGCGCTCAATGTGCATGCGGCGAAAACCAACAACGTGAAAATGAACATCAAGCCGTTGGGTAAGGCGGATGCCCCTACCGGCGGGACTTTTCAAAGAAGTTTCAGTTCTGAGCCTGAGACTCTGAACCCTATTTCAAGCACGGACCATTACGGTTCGCTGCTGCAGAATCTGACTCATGATGGATTGCTTTTTTATAATTGGGACACCGGCGATTATGAACCAGGTCTTGCTGAAAGCTATGAAATTTCCAAAGATAATCTGACTTATACTTTTAAATTGCGCCCAGATGCCAAATTCCATGACGGTACTCCGGTAACAGCGGAAGACATCAAATTCAACTTCGATGCTATTAAGAACCCTGAGTACAAAGCCCAGCACCGTTTGCCTTACTACGAAAACTTGGAGGCGGTTGAAGTGGTTGACCCTTTGACAGTTCGTTTCCGCTTCAAGAGTTTTTACTTTAAAAACTTAATTGTGATCGCCGATGCCGGCTACACAGCCATCGTTCCTAAGGCGGCTTACGGCGACCCAAAGAAAAAGATGAACAAAGAGATCATTGGTTCAGGTGCTTATAAACTTGAAACTTATGATCGTGGTAAGAGCATTTTGTTGACCCGCAACCCTGACTGGTGGGGATTTAAAGTTGCTTCTTTAAAAGGTATCCACAAGTTTGACAAAGTTCTGATCCGTTTCATTAAAGAAGAGAACTTGCAACTTGAAATGATGAAAAAGGGTCAGCTGGATTTCTTAGAAATGCAGCCGGAAGCCTTTGTGCAAAAAACTACGGAAACACCTTGGGGCACTGAGATCCTTAAGCAGAAAGTCGAAAATCTTGAACCTAAAAGTTACAACTATGTTGGTTGGAACTTAAAGAACCCTATTTTCAAAGAGCGCAATGTGCGTATGGCTCTGGCCCACTTGATGAATCGTGATTTGATGAACGAAAAATTTCGCTTCAACATGAGTTATCTGGCGACGGGCCCTTGGTACTATTCCAGCCCGGTTGCGGACCGCTCGGTGAAGCCGATTGCATTCAATCCTACCAAAGCGAAAGAGTTGCTGAAAAAAGCCGGTTGGGATGACAAAGACAAAAACGGAATTTTGGAAAAGACCTTGGATGGTCAGCAAAAAGAATTCCGCTTTGAATTGCTGCTGCCGACTCGTGACTACGAAAAGTACTTCACTATTTATAAAGAAGACCTAAAAAAAGCCGGTATCGAGATGTCGATCAAGATTCTTGAGTGGAACGCCCTTGTGAAAGCCTTGGACGAACAAAAGTTTGAAGCCGTGACTTTGGCTTGGGCCGGCGGTGATCCGGAGCCGGATCCAAAGCAGATCTGGCACTCTGAAAGCGCCCGCTCTGGCGGTTCGAACTTTATCAGCTATAACAATCCAGAAGTGGATAAGTTGATTGATGAGGCCCGCTTGTTGCCGAACAAGGACAGACGTGCGGCGATCTGGAAAAAAGTTTACCGCATGATCGCTGATGATGCCCCTTATGTGTTCATGTTCTCTGGCCGTTACGCGCTTTATGGACATAACAAAAAAATCCAAATGACCAAGCCAACCCAAGGCTACGGCCTTGGCTATCAGTACTGGTGGATGGCGAAGTGATTAAATACGCCCTTCAAAGATTGACCTTGATGATCCCAACTCTGTTCGGGATCACCCTGCTCTGCTTTGTTATCATCAATTTAGCCCCGGGCAGTCCGCTTGATCAAAAGCTGGCTCAGATGCGTTTTGGGGGTGGCGGCGGCGGGGCCGGGGCGGCTGGACACACGACAGGTGTCAGCAACGAGGTCATTGAAGCGCTGAAGAAACAATATGGTTTTGATAAGCCCATGCATGTCCGTTATGTGATTTGGCTGAAGAACCTTTTTGTTTTGGATTTTGGTGAAAGTTTCTCTTATGAAATGCCGGTCACTGAACTGATCGGCGATAAGCTGCCGGTTTCCCTGCAGTTTGGTATCGCCTCGCTGATTCTGACTTATCTTATCAGTATACCCATAGGAATATGGAAGGCTGTACATGAGGGCGGGAAGTTCGACGTGATGTCGAGTGTGATCCTGATGATCATGTACTCGATTCCGCCGCTGATTTTGGGTATTTTGTTTCGGGTTTACTTGGCGGGCGGAGCCTTTCTGGACTTTTTCCCTTTAGGGGAACTCTATTCGGACAATTACCATTCGTTGGATATTTGGGGAAAAATTTTAGATCGTGCTCATCATTTTGTGCTGCCTTTGACTTGCTATGTGCTTGGTAATTTCACCGTCTTAACTTTGTTGATGAAGAACTCTCTGCTTGAAGAGATTAAATTGGATTATATCCGTACCGCTCGCGCAAAGGGCTTGGATGAGCGAACGGTGGTTTACAAACATGCTTTGCGAAACGCTTTAATTCCGATTTTGACCGGTCTGGGAAGTTTTTTAACCGTTTTCTTCGCCGGTTCTATTATTATCGAACAGGTTTTCAATTTGGATGGTATGGGGTTGCTGGGATACAAATCCGCTTTGTCACGTGATTACAACGTTTTGATGGGTTTGATTTTTTTCCAGGCCATTTTGGCTCTGGTTGGTCGTTTGATCAGCGATTTAACTTATGTGTTGGTGGATCCAAGGATTGATTTCTCATGATACGTGAATGGTGGGGCAATGAGCTGACTCAAAAAAGATGGAAGCGTTTCAAGAAAATGAAGCGCGCTTTGGGTTCGCTTTGGGTTTTTGGTTTTTGTATTTTTCTAAGTATCACGGCGGAGTTTTGGGCCAACAGCAAACCGATCGTGATGAGCTACCAGGGATCTGTTTACTTCCCGATTTTAAAAGACCGTCATCCTTCAACCTTCGGACAAGAAGGCAACATCACTAATTACCGCGAGTTGCACTGGAGCGAAGAAGGCAACTGGGCGTTGTGGCCCTTGGTGAAATGGAATCCTTATGAGTCCAACACCACGGTGAACACTTATCCATCGGGTTTGTCGTCGGATAACTGGTTGGGCACGGATGATCGCGGACGCGATGTGCTTTCGCGTTTGATTTACGGTTTTCGCTACTCTATTGGTTTTGCTTTTCTGGTTTGGTTCTTCGCCTATATTGTGGGGATCAGCTTGGGCGCACTGATGGGATTCAGCGGGGGCTTGGTGGATCTGATCGGTCAGCGGACGGTGGAAGTTTTCGAATCTATGCCGTTCTTGTTGATGTTGATCACTTTGATCTCGATGTTCGGCGCTTCGATGACTTTGCTAGTGATCTTTTCGGTGTTCTTGGGTTGGATGTCGATTTCGACTTACATGCGCGCGGAATTTTTGAAATTACGTAAGCGCGAATTTATCGAAGCAGCGAAGGCCCAAGGCGTAGGAACTTTCAGGATTTTATTCCGTCACGTTTTGCCGAACGGTCTTGGTCCGGTCATCACTTTCTCGCCGACTTTTATGGCTGCGGAGATTTACGCTTTATCGGCTTTGGATTATTTGGGTCTCGGTTTACCGCCTCCAACTCCAAGTTGGGGGGAATTGCTTCAGCAAGCACAGAACTATTTCACCATCGCCTGGTGGCTGGCGATCTTCCCATCCATCGCCATGATCATCACCTTAACCTCGCTTACTTTTATCGGTGAGGGCGTTCGTGAGGCGTTTGATCCACGTAAATCCGCTGTTTAGGTAGCAGCTGACTTTTCCGGCGATATATTCACTTTAAGATACGAGCCATCATAATGACATCGTCATAGGAGTTTTCTTTGAATTTAACACCTTTGATTTCGCGACCCTCTTCAACGAACCCGCATTTTTTATAGAGAGAAATTGCTGGAAGATTTTTGGCAAAAACACGCAGGCGAACGCATTCTATTTTTGAATTTTGTGAAGCCCATTCGATTAAAGTATCGAGCATCATTTGCCCTATGCCCTGGCCTTGAAAATCAGGAAGCAATGACATTCCTAATTGTCCATGGTGTTCAATTCTTTTTCTTGAACTGACATTGAAATCCAGCATGCCAACGATTTTTTGATTCACTATTGGAATGATAATGATTTTATTAGGATGTTCTAAACAAGATTTTATAAAAGCTTCTTCATGTTCCACTGTATAAAGAAACTCTTCAGGCGCCGTGAGCAGATGCTTGCTCTCTGTCATGACAATTTTCATTGCCGACAACAATTCGGCTCCTTGCCCCGGTTGTGGAGAGCAAAGAGTGATATCAATCCCTGTTTTAGATTTTTTTGTAATAGGTGTGATATTAGCCATAAACTTTTAACATCTCGCGTCCCGCGCTGCGGGACGCACAGCGTCCGGAAAAAGGAAGGTGGCACCTAATGGAAAAGTTCGCAGCCGGTTTTCTTTAAGTCCAGCTGTTTCTTTTCGTCTAAGCAACTATAGATCCAGTAAGTTTGCTGGCCATAGCTGTAACCGCGTTTGTAGAACACGTCGCCCTTTTCGCTAATCTCGCAAGGATTGTTTTCCGTGCAGCGAAGACCACTCTCGTTGCCGGTGTTGTTTACTCCGACAACCACGCGGGTACCGGCTTCAATAATGGGTGAGCCGGAAGTTCCACCGATCACTTCGCAACCAGGGCGGGAGTAACGGATCGAATCTTTGTTCACCCAGTCGCCTTCGCGCAATTCAAAAATAAAAGCTTCGATGCTGCAGCTGTAGCCACGTTGCCAGTAACCGGAGATCACTTCGATGCCTGTGCCGACAGCGGCTTTCTTTGAAGATAATGTCAGTGGAGCAAAACCAAACTTCTTTTTAATTTCGCCGACAGTGCTGCTTAACTCGTAAATAGCCATATCAGTTTTTGTCATCGTGCCGTAGATGATTTTGGTTGCCGATACAAAACCTACAGTTGTTGCATTTTTATTCAACACCTGGAATCGGCGCGAACTTGCTTTATTAGCTATATAAGTATCGGGATCAGGAAAGCCTTCTTGCAAACAATGACCATTGGTCAAAACCATAGCAGGATCACTGTCTGCAGCGCCTTCATACTGTACCAAACTGCCAGAGCAATTGGACAAGGCCACAATGCCTTCGAAATCGTAGCTTGCAGTGAAGCTTTCTGGAAGAGACATGATAGACATGCCTTCGCTAGGTAATGGCCATGTAAAGGCGCGAGCTTGAGTTGTGATAAATAGAATTGAGACGATGAGCATTATTTTCATGTGTTCCCCCTAATTAATAAGCGTAGGCGAAACTGAACTCTAAAAACAAGCAGAAATGCTTACAATTCTTGCCTATCTATTTATCTTCCACTAACGTTTATCCATGACTTTCCTGTTGGCTTTTTTCTTGCTGGCTACGTCATCGTTTTTTACCACAGCGGCAGCGAATCCCTCGTGGCTTGATTACGAAAGCAAACTTTCAGTGCAAAGGATCATTCAAAATGTTTCTCCATCCGATGCAAAGCCGGGTGCGGTCATTGCGGCTCAGACCAGGCACAATCCCAATTACTACTATCACTGGGTTCGTGATGCGGGTTTGGTGATGGATGCAGTGGTGACCCAATACTTATCTGCAACCAATCCTACTGAAAAAAATATTTTAAGAGTGAAATTAAATGAATATCTGGATTTTTCGGACCATATTCAGAAAGTTCCGGTGATGACGGGCCTGGGTGAGCCTAAATTCCATGTCGATGGTTCAGCCTTTACTGATCCATGGGGCCGTCCACAGAATGACAGCCCCGCTCTGCGTGCCATTTCACTGATCCGTTGGGCCCAAGTGCTGTTGCAAGAGGGGCAAGGCCATATTGTTCGAAAAAAACTATACGATAGCAAGCTGCCGGCCCACACGATTATTAAAAGAGATCTGGAGTATGTTTCCCACCACTGGCGTGAACCGAGCTTTGATCTTTGGGAAGAAGTAAAAGGGGATCACTTTTACACTCGCATGGTTCAGCGAAGAGCTTTGATTGATGGTGCGAAGTTCGCCCGAGTGATGGGTGATGTTGGCGCGGCGGTTTGGTATGAAAAGCAGGCTAAAGAGATTGAAAAAACTCTCAGTCAATTTTGGGACCCGAGCCGTGGTTATTTTGTGGCAACTTTAAACCGAACCGAAGGTTTGCACTACAAGCATTCGCAACTGGATACCGCCGTGATCTTAGGTTTGTTGCATGGTAAAACCAATGACGGTATTATGTCTTTTAATGACGTGCGTGTGCAATCCACTTTAGAGAAGCTGACGGAAGCTTTCGCAAAAGAATATAAAATCAATCACAGAGCGGGAATCCCGGGTGTGGCCATCGGCCGTTACCCTGAAGATAAATACGGTGGAGCCCATTTCAATGCGGGCAATCCATGGCCGCTTTGCACTTTAGCCATTGCCGAAGCCTATTACGAAGCGGCGGCAGAAAAGAAAGCGAAAGGTCAAAAGGCTGAGGCCCTCATATTAATAGATAAGGGTGATCAGTTTGTTACTCGCGTTCAATACCATTCGCATGTTGACGGATCTTTAAACGAACAAATCGACCGCAATACTGGTTATATGACCTCTGTGAGTGACCTAACTTGGAATTACGCCGCCATTTTAACAGCCTTTTGGGCTCGATCTCAGTGACAATTTAGGAACAAAACCAAGTATTTATGCCTTAAATAGGCCGCACTTTCTTTTGGCAGCTAATATAGGACTAGTATAGATGGTACATGCTTTGCTCTTATGGCGATTCTATGAAAAAGCTAAATTCAGTCCTTTTTGCCGCCACCTTTTTACTTCAATCTTTAACTCCCGCTTATGCCAATGAAGAGGTTTTTGAAAGCCTGCATGATGAGTGGCCGGAAGCCTTTAATAAAATTGATAAGCTGACCAATGATGGGAAGAGCTACTTAATGATGGTAGCGTCTTTACCGACTCCAGCCATTGATATCGGAACAGCCGAAAGCTTTCGCCGCACTTTAATTTATGTGTCCGCCAATGGTGGTGGTGAAGGTGTTCTTGGCCACGTGATGTTTGCTTGGAAGTGCGTCACTCCGAAAGGCGTGAAGCAGGGTATGTCCGGCATGACAGGTGAAAACGAATCCCAAATTGAAAAGATGGTGGATTCGGGCTGGGGCTTCAACGCCATGCTGTCCACTTTCAAGGACGGCTATTTGCAGACCCCTGAAATGATTCAAGAAGAAAAATTTGATGACGATGAAGAAGGCAAAAACACATTCTTCACAGTAGGTATGGAAGTCAGCCAAGAAGAGTGCATGAGCTTCCGCCAGCATTTAAAAGACTTCGTCACTCATCCTAATAAGCCGATGACACGCTTCGGGGCTTACGGTGTGGATCCGGCTGAATTCACCGGTGGCGGTTGCATCGACACGGCTTTGACGCTTTTTGCGAAAGCCAACATTTTCCCGGCCGTAAAAGAATTTAAACGTTATCTTAAGGTGAACGAAAAATTCTTGGGTAAAGGCAAAGAGTTGCCTCCGCACACTTTGCTTCCTAACGACCGCGCGCTTTGGGAAAACAAACCTAAAGTGAGTTTCGAACAGTTTATTTTCGCCACGACTTGGGAACCCGGTCCAAATGACAAGAGCTTTATTCTTCCTACGGAAGATCCAGAATTGCTATTGGCTTTCTTGAAGTCCATCGCCGGTCAAATGCTAAGTCCGGAATCAAGTTCTGCGGCCATCACTCATAGAGAGTTCCATTCGATTCAACCTGATCCGTCTGGTGAAACTCCATTCGGCATCAATCGTCGTTTCTCTTGGTCACGTTACTATAAGAACGCATCCAATGAGCCTGAATATCAAAGAATGTACAACATGGCGAAACAATGGCTCGCACAGAGAAAATACAACAGCGCCACCGAGATTAAAGTTCTCAATCGTGGCGGCGGCGTCTTGTTAAAAAAGCAGTAAATTAGTGACCCAGAACGTAAGCGAACATTAATGGAGCCACGATGGAAGCATCGGATTCAATGATGTGCTTGCGTGATTGAACTTCCAGCTTGCCCCAAGTGATCTTTTCATTTGGGGTGGCGCCAGAGTAAGATCCATAGCTTGTTGTCGAATCACTGATCTGACAGAAGTAAGACCATTTCTGAGTTTTGCGTTCGATATCCTGTTCAAGCATAGGAACCACGCAAATAGGGAAGTCACCGGCGATACCGCCACCGATCTGGAAGAAACCGATTCCTTGCGGATTTTCGTTCTTCATATACCAGTTGGCCATTTCGACCATGTACTCAACACCCGAGCGAAGGATGTGCTTGTTTATCTTTCCTTCCATCAAGCGTCCAGCGAAGATGTTTCCTAAAGTGGAGTCTTCCCAGCCCGGAACGAAGATCGGCAAGTTCTTTTCACAAGCAGCCAGCATCCAAGAATTTTTTGGATCGATCTGGTAAGAGCTCTTCAGGGAACCATCGCGAATGATCTGATAAAAATACTCGTGAGGGAAAAAGCTTTGCTTCTTTTCAGTCGCCAAAGACCATTTTTCCAAAATCGGCTTTTCAATACGGCGAATGGCCTCGCCCTCAGGGATGCAAGTGTCGGTTACGCGGTTTAAATGACGGTCCAGCAAAGAGTTTTCTTCTTCTGCGGATAGTTCACGCCAGTTTGGAACGCGCACATAGTGCTCGTGGGCCACCAAATTGAAAATATCCTCTTCAAGGTTGGCGCCGGTGCAGCTGATGCCGTGAACTTTATCCTGACGGATCATTTCGGCTAAAGAAACACCCAATTCAGCCGTGCTCATCGCTCCCGCGAGAGTAACGAACATCTTGCCGCCGTTTTCAACGTGTTCTTTGTAACCTTGAGCCGCGTCCTTCAGGGCTGCGGCATTAAAGTGTCTGTAATGTTGATGGATGAACTGACTGATCGGTCCCATTGTTTAGATCCCCTTTGTTGAGTCCGAGAGTTGGAAATTGCACCTCTTCGGTCATGTAAGTGTAGCTGGATAAGCCACGTTCGTAATGCTGTAGAAGCAAGCGTGCTTCCGAGCGGGAAATTGTGCCCTTCAAAATACCGGTTTCAGTGGCCTTACGGATTCTTTCCAGTAATTCAGAGCGCTGATACTCAACGTAAGCCAAAACTTCTTTCACTTCATCGCCTTCCACCACGTGATCAATGGAGTAACCATTTTCCGTAACAGAAACGTGAACGGCATCGGTATCGCCGAAAAGATTGTGCAAGTCGCCCAGGATCTCTTGGTAAGCGCCGGTCAAGAAAACACCCATATAATAAGGCTGAACTCCATCCAAGCTGTGAACTTCGATGTATTTCTGTGAACCGCCGGTTTCAATATCGATAAAGTTCGAGATGTGACCGTCAGAATCACAAGTCAAATCCACAAGAGTAGCACGACGCTCAGGTTTCTCGTTCAAGCGATGGATCGGCATCACCGGGAATAACTGTTCCACAGCCCAAGAATCAGGAAGCGATTGGAAAACTGAGAAATTACAGAAATAAGTGTCCGACAGCTCTTGCTCAAGAGAATAACGGATATCTTCGCAATCCTTATTCTCACGGGCGAATTGCATCATCTTGGTTGCGATAGCCCAGATCAGATCTTCGGCTTTAGAGCGCTGCTCAAGGCTCAACACACCATATGTGAACAACTGCAGGGTATCACGCTTCTTTTCGATCAAATCATTGTAGTACTCGTTGATGTTGGAAGCGTTCAAAGACTTGTAGATGTCGTAAAGATCCTGCACCAAGCGGGATTCTTTATCGGCATTGGCGAGAACGAAATCCTTAATTGTCACTTCACTGTGACCGCGAACGTCGAAAATCAGTGCTGTACTGTGAGCCACCAGCGAGCGGCCAGATTCAGAAATAATATCAGGGTGAGGAACCTTTTTCTCGTCGCAAATAGATTGCAAAGTAGCAACAATGTNNTGGCATATTCTTGTTCCGAATAATTGGTTGATGAGTCGGATCGTCCCGATCCGTCATAGTCCACTCCAAGACCGCCACCTACGTCGATGTACTTAAGGTTGGCGCCCATGGCGTAAATCTCAGTAAAGAAACGAGCGCCTTCTTTCATGGCGCCTTTGATCGACTGAATCGACGGGATTTGTGAACCGATATGGAAGTGTAAGAGTTCGAGACAGTCCAACATGCCCTCGGCACGAAGATAGTCGACTCCTTTTACGATTTCAGAAGGAGTCAAACCGAACTTCGAGCGGGCGCCTGCGGTTTCAGCCCAGCGGCCGGCTCCGGGGGTGTTCAATTTTGTTCTAAAGCCGATCTTCGGCTTGATATTCAAGCGTTTCGCCGCTGAAACGATCATCGGCAATTCGCTGTAACGGTCCACTACGATAAAGGTGTTGCGGCCCAATTTCTGGGAAATCAGCGCCATTTCAATGTATTCGTGGTCTTTAAACCCGTTGCAAATAATCAAAGCGTTGGGAGTATCCATGTGAGCCAGAGTGATCAAGAGCTCGGGTTTGCTGCCGGCCTCCAAACCGAAGCGGTGAAATTGACCGAAATCCACGATCTCTTCCACCAAATGCTTGTTCTGGTTCACTTTAATAGGATAAACGCCACGATAAGAACCGCCGTACTTGCTGTCCTCAATGGCTTTGGAAAAACATTTCGTTAAAAGCTCAAGACGGGATTGGATGATGTCAGGGAAGCGAAGTAGGATCGGCATACGGATGCCGCGCTCCTGTAAATCTTGAATCAGGCAGTGAAGATCAAGGGAGGGGCCGCTACCACTACCGTTGCCGGTGGTCGGACCATGAGGGCGAACTTCAACATTACCGGCTTCATTGATGCGAAAGTAGCTCGCACCCCAGTAGTTAATCCCGTACAAATCTGCACTTTTCTTAATATTCCAATCGCT
>FRDC01001170.1_pt2 | contig 12001 bp, 15 predicted proteins | sample 1106171 | NCBI WGS metagenome assembly FRDC01 (sample SAMEA3930566, study PRJEB13176) | freshwater metagenome | biome: Drinking water system; feature: drinking water; material: water | place: Singapore | collected 2014-12-20
ATCATCCGACCGCTTGCTCGCCGGTGTGCCGCTTCTTCCGGGGCGATCGCGCCGATCGCCACTGCCGGCCCTGTTTTGGCTACCACCACCGTAGCGGTCCGAACCGCCGTAGGCAGAACTCTCACGACCGAAATCACCGCTTCTAAAAGAACCGCTCATGGGCGCACCTCATCTCCGCAGCTGCAGAGAGGGGCGCGATAATTTAACGGCGGTCCTCGTGCAGTTCGCGAGTGTTAGTAGGTATCCGGGGGTCATAGGTGACTTGCCCGGTTTCCGGGTTGGCCGAAAACCCAACACTGGCCCACATATCGCGCGCAACGTCATTCCAGATACCGCCCCGATCGGTCGGCTCTTGCGCGCACGCTGCCAAAAATAAGACGAGCAGGAAGGAAATACTCCGCACCGGCTCTGTTCCTCTCCAGACAGTTCGAGCAAATAATATCCGTTCTTCAGCGCTGTGCGCAACATTATTACGCTACCGCCAGGAGAATGACTTCTTCGTCGTCCTCTTCGTAAGACGGTAGACGCAGCGGGATCTTGCTGACGTCGGGTAGCGGAAAGGACGCCTGGACGCGGCGCACGGGGCTTGGGGCGGCCGGTCGCAGAGGTTCGAAGGCGTAATCAACGACTTCAATCTGCGCCGGCGGCGCCTCGATCGGCTCCGGCTCTTCTCGGACGGCCTCCGGCTTCGCCGGGCGCAGCTCACGCGCAATCCGCTTTACGATCTCGTCGTGGTGGTGTTGCGTGATGTCCCGACGCCGACCGCCGCCACCCGTCAGGGCCGGTGGAACGACCGCTGGAATCTCCGCTCCCTCAACATGCCCGGTGGCAACCAGGGTGTCATTCTGCTCAGTGACGTCGACCACGCCCTGCGAGGCGGTCGGTCCCTGCCCGGTCGCCGTGACAGTGTCACCGCCTTCCGTCGCCGAACCGACACCAGTGATTGGCAAGACGCCCGTGGCCGTCGCGGTGTCGTTCGCTTCGGTGATCGTCGCGGTGCCGGTATTCTCAGAGCTACCGGTGGCGGAGACGGTGTCCCCGGCTTCGGTTACGCTTGTGGTCCCGACAATCGGCAGAACACCTGTCGCCGCGCCAGTATCCCCCGCCTCGGTGATCGAACCCGTGCCGGTGATCGCCAGAGTGCCGGTCGCGATTCCGGTGTCGCCGGCTTCAGTGATACTTGCTGTGCCGGTGTTGCCGCCTCCGGCCGCCGCCTTTAGCGCGATCGTTATCGCGATCCAAGCATCGACACTGCTATAGATCGTGAACCCCCAGGTGCCGGGGTTTTCGGAGCCAGCGGACGTGACGGTCTTGTCAGCAAAACCGACTATCGAACGGAAGCCGCCAGCTGCGATGACCTTGTTGCCATAACCGGTCGGCTGCGTCCAAGTGCCAGCCTCGAGGCTGTAGGCAATGAACGAAATGGCTATGGCATCATTATTGCCGGTGGTGATCGCGCCTGGATCGGCGGCCGAACCGGAACCGCTGGACGTCTTAGAATTCGTTGCATCCTGCGGCGTCGAGGTATCAACACCGCTATAAGTGGCGGACACGGCGGACCAGGAAGCGGTGACGACGCCATCCGAACAAGTAATGGAGCTATCCGGCGTGCCCGGCTGGACTTTGATGAATACCGCAAGATTGGATGCGCGCTTGAATGACGCATCCGTGCCAACTTCATAGCCCTCGTCAACCTTGGTCCACGTCCCACTGTCATCCGTGACGGTAACGTCGACGCCCTGGTTGTTATTGAACCCGACGTTAAAACCGACCGCAACAACGTCACCAGCTGCCGTCCCGGCATAGAGAGAATGCGTGTGGGTAACGATGCCGGTCGCACCGTTCTGCGCAGTGCCTTTGAGGTTTGGAGCGGTCACAGCCGCTCCTTAGGCCGGGACGGCGCCGAAGATCGCCCGCATGTTGCCGATCTGGGCCTTCAGGTTCGCCGGAAACGTGACCACCACGGGAACCATGGTCTGATACAGCGTGCCGTCAGGCGTCTTACGCATTTCAGGCACCTCGAACGGCGCAGTCTCCCAGTCAGGGATGTTCGCGATCACCCACTGACGAATGGTCAGTGCTGCGTTGTTCAACGTGATGAGGTCGGTGCGCATCGCAGTTGCCGATGGCCAGAACATTTTGTTGTTGAAGCCTAGGGCGCACTGCGTCATCGCGAGAATTTCGCCCGCGACGCGCACGCGCGGCCAGTCACCATCCTGCGAAACGCCCTCGCGAGCAATGCGGTCCTGGAGATCCGCAAATGCGAGCCGATACTGGTTGCACGCATTCATCAGCCACTGCGACAGCTTCTTCCGATTCATCTGCAGGTCGACGTTGATCTCTTCAAGAGATCGCGCCAGCCATGCTGTGTTCTCCGACAAGTTGCCAATCGGCCCAAACGCCGGATCCTTGCCCTGCGTCAGGAAGTATGGATAAGCAATCGTCACGGCTTGACTTCCTTTCGCCTGAAAGTGATCAGATCGTTCTCGATCAGCCGCGCGTGGCGGGTTTCGTGCATGCGCGTGAACTCGGTATCGGCGATCGCCGCGAACGGGCGGCGACCAAGTTCGAGAATGCTCTTCCGGGTATCCGAGTTCATGCCAGTTCCAGCGACACCGAACATATGCACAAGATCAAATGGCGGGTGTGGATGCAGCATCCAAAGCACCTCGCCGGCGTAGGGATCTCCCTTACGCCAGTCGAGATGCTCCGGGCCAAACCGAAATACTCCAAGCAGCGGCTGGAAGCTCACGCCCATGACTACGCATTTCCGGCGGTCAGCGTGAAGCCCGTAACGGTGAAACCCTGTCCGGCGGTGAAAGATGTGCTGTCGACAGTCATATCGCCACCGCCACCCGTCGCGGTGACGGTGCCTTGAATGTGGCAGGTTGTGCCGCCGCTGTCTTTGATGCGGAAGTGCGCGGCCGTGCCATTGGCGTCGGCGCTCGCATCTTGCCAGGTGCCGGACTTGGCCTTGGAACCGGACGAAGCTGCCGCCAGCCAATCGGAAGGCAAGTTCAGCGTCGCCACAACAGTGCCGCTATCCGCCGCGGCGCAGTTGGCCGGCGCCGAGCCGGTGCGGATCTCCAGGATGGCCGAAGTGCCGATCGTGGATTCCACCACGTCCAGGCGGGCGTTGCGAACCGCAACGGAGTATTGAAGCGTCATTGACGAACCTCTTTCGTAAGCGTCGTTTTGCTGATCTTGCCTTTGCCGTCGCGTTCGACTTCCTGCGTGACGGTCGCGGTCACGCCGCGGAACACCAGTCGCGCGGACGCAGTGATCGTCTTGTCGAGACGATCGATCGACTGAGCGACCTGCTGAAGCAGCTGCTGGGTGGTGCGCGCGTCCCGACACATCGCGTTGATCCCGGCATTCATCTGCGCGACCTGCTGCGCCAACGCGATCAGCGCCTGATTGCGCCCGCCGGCCATCTGCATGTCTTCCGCGCGCGCCGCCTCTTCAGGCGTCGGCGGGATCGGGATGCCCATGTGCTGCTTGACCTGCCGATGCATCTCGTTGTCGTCGAGATCATCCGGGAAATCGAGAACCTGACCGTCGGGCAGTTTTGCGTATTTCGTCATGCCGTCGGGTTCCCGTTCATGTCGTAGTTGATGATTCGGGAAAGTCCGCCCTGCGGCCCCGGATACTCCGGCTGCGGGCCTTCGTTGCCTTGCGCGGCTCCCGGCGCGTTGTCAGCGCCTTCGGCGCCCTGCTGACCGGGATCGGTCGCGGGATCGCCGGTGGCGACCTGCGCCTGTTTCCCCGCCATCGCATTCAGTGCGACGATCGATGGCATGCCTTCGGCGATCATCTCGTCGATGTCCATGTCGAGGAGGTCGCAATATTTGCGCGCCAGCGGGAGCGGATTGACCCCGGGGATCTGCAGCAGCTGCGGCATGGCGCGCTCAAGATTAGCGAGCTCCATGGCCTTGTTCGGCCGGCCGCTGGAACCGGCCTTGATGTCCAGGTAGAGCTCTTTGACGATGTCCTCGCGGGACGCTTCCGGCCAGGAGCAGCCCGGTCCGACGATCTCCATGACCTGGTCGCCGCTCATGTTGAGCAGCAGGATCTGCGAGCCATTCCGAGCCAGCTCCGACAGAAACTCGTCGAGATCGTCCACGTTGCTCTGCAGAGAAGACGAGCGAGAGGCTTCCGCGATCGAGCTCTCGGTCGCGGACGCTCCACTGGTTCCGCCGAGATTGGCTTCCTGCGCGCCAACCGACCGGAGGATGTCCTCCATCGCCGGCTGCGTGTTGTAGAGGTTCGGGTCGATCCCGGTGATCGGCATCGCCGCGAACAGGTCGGCCGGCTTTACCTGACCCTCAACTGCATTGAGCTCCATGATGTCATGGGCTTTGCGACTGCGGATTTTCTCGCGGTCCGCATCCGACAGTTTCCCCGCGCCGGTGAGATAGCCCGGGCGATTGGCCTGACGATGCTCGCGCAGCCCTTGACGCGACGAGTTGTATTCGTCCTGCGGGTGGCGGAGCTCGTGAACATCACTCGGCGGGAACAGCTTCTTCTCGTGCTCGACGTCGTTGAACGTCAGAGCGAAGACGGGGAAGAAACGCTCCAGCTTGATCTGTGGCGCGGCCGGCGGGTCCAGATAGTCGTCGTAGCCGTCGCAGATCGTAAAGACGTTGCCGGTGATCTTGTCCCAAATTCGATAGACACGCGCCGTCTTGTCGCCCTTATCGTCACCGGTCGAGATGCGCTGCTTGACTGCCTGGTTGACGTCGGTGCGCCCGCCTTCGGTGTATTCCGTGTGCTTTCCGGAGATGTCTTTCTGGTAGATCTCCTTGATCTCGTCGACGGTCTTGTCGAAGACCTCCGCCAGCCAGCCGGCGCCGATCCACCCGTTGAGATTGCGGGTGTTCTTGTCGGGCAAGATTTCGTTCGGACGGGGAAAACCAAAGGTCAGACCTTCGCGCACACTGACGATCTCTTCGGACTGAAGAGACTCGATCGTCATCTGCAATTCTTTGATCTTCGCGTCCGGCTCGTTGACCTGACCATCCGCGATGTCGGCGCTCAGCCGCTGCAGCGTTTCCATCTGCTGCTTGGCGTCGGCGATCCGGGTCGTGACGTCCGGGTTCTTGTCGATGACGCGCTGAAATCCGAGCGTGACGTAACCGACACCGCAGACCTTGGTGCGGCGGACCAGCTGCTTCATCTGCTTCTTGAAGTTCGGCTCCTGCTCGCCGGTGTAGTAGTTGAACAGGATCTCGAGCGTCTTCCCGGTCCGGTCCAGCATCTGCTTGCGCGCATTGCCTTCCTGGACGTCCTGGATCAGCGCCTGGGCGTTCGGGTCGATCTGCGGAGGAACGGTCGCTCCGGTGGCGGGATCGATCATCGGAGGCGCCTGTTGCGCCAGCTGCACCTGCTGCATCGCCATCTGCAGGGATTCGATCTTCCCGTCCCAGAACTTGTATTCCAGCCGCGGCTTGCGCTTCGCCACCGCCCGCGGGTTCTTGGCGTAGAGAGCGGCGACCGACTGGTTGATGTGTCGCGCGATGATCGGAACGGTGTAGTCGGTGGCGGAATCCCACTTCGACGGATCACAGCCCTGATAGGCGTAATCCATGTCGGTCGCCATGCCGTCGAAGACTTCCTTCTTCCAGTGCGCCCAGGCCTCGGTGACCTTCTTCTGCCACTTGGCGACGTGCTTCTTGGTGTTCTCGTCGACCTCCGGCTGCTCGCGCTCGATCGCCTTCGGCTGCTCGGCCGACACCGCCATGGGATCCTGCTCTGGCATCATGCTCATCATCAGCCGAGTGCTCCCATACGCCGCTTGTTTTCATTGGCCTGGCGCTTCGCCGCCGCCTTGACCCATTCAATCGATCCGACACGCACGACGGGCGCCAGAGGCTGCTCTTGCTCCGCCGGGAACTCCGCATCGAGCCCTCGCCCGATCAGCGACAGGAACGACACGAAGTCGTCGTGCGTCGCCTTGGGAAACTTCAGCATCTGGGCCTTGGCCTTCGACCACCACGGCGCCCAGCCGGGGAAATGCACCATGTGCTGCGCCATGCGGCCCTGGATGGACCGGGCGCGGGCACGCAGATCGCGGGTCGACGTCAGGCCTTGCACCGACGTCTTGAAGACCTGCTCCTCGCGCATGCGCTTGCGGCGGAACGGACCGATCGACTTGTTGATGTGCTCGTCTTCCGCGAACCAGATCATCGGCTCGTGGCGCTTCATCAGCGCGATCATCTCGTCGACCAGCCGGTCGGTGTCGCAGCGATCCCAGAAGAGATCGGGCATGATCCAGATGTCGTTCTTCTTGTCGACACCGAAGCAGCCCATGACGTTCTCGTCGTTGGTCTGCTTCTCGCCCAGCGCATGGTCGCTCGCCGCGTAGAACCGCAGGTCCTTGCTCTGCGGGTATTCCGCCGGCGAGGCGTGAACGACCAGGTTCGCCGCCTTGAAATAGTCACCATCGTCGGGGGACGGCTTACCCATGTAGAGGGCGTCGAAGGCCGCGGCGTCCAGGCGCCGGGCCTCGGACAGATGGCGCAACGACTTGCGCGCCTCCCACAATGACGCGATCGGCTCGTGGCCGAATTGAGAGATCACCAGGGGGTCAGTCGGCTTGACCGGCGTGAGCCCGAGCGCCTGCGCCAGCTTCCCCTCGCGCACCACCGCGGGGATGTTGATGTAGGTCCAATTGTCCGCGATCCCGGCATACTTCCGGTTACGCTCCGGGTGTTCCGGGTCGCACAGACGGCCGATGAGGTCGTCTTCGTGCCATCGGGTATGGACGATCAGGATCGGGGTGCCGGTCTTGGCGCGGGCGAACACAACCTTGTTGAACCAGTCCCAGAGGCTGTCCCGGAATGCCTGGCTCTCCGCGTCCTCGCCGTTCTTGATCGGATCGTCGATGATGAAGATGTCCGCCGGCTTACCCGAACCGGAACCGCCGGCGCCAACGAAGGCCATTTTGCCGCCGCGGTCGCTGATCATCAGGTTCTTCGCTTGGGAGCCCTTCTGGAAGCTGAAGGTCGGGAACACCTTGCGGAACCGCGGATGCTCAATGATCCCGCGCACCTCCGCACCGAACTCCATCGCGAAGTCCTGGTTGTAGGTGCCGAGCATGAAGTGCTTCCACGGGTTCCGGCCGATGAACCAAGCGGGGAAGCGGCGGGAAATCGGCTCAGACTTGCCGAACTGCGGACCGATCGACACGGCCACGCGCAGGAGTTCACCCCGCTCGACCTTCTGCAGCACATCGGTCAGCAGGCGGGCGACGGGGGTGATCTCGTAGAGCGACTTGGTCGGGTCGTCGTAATGCTCGGGATCCGGCATCGTAAACTGAATGAAATCGAGCAGGCTGGTGCGCGCCTTCTTCGCGGCCAGACGAACCCCGATCTCCACTTCCAGCTGGCGGAGTTGTTCGGTCGAAACTGAGGAGAGATCGGTGTCGGCAGTGATCATGGAGCGGGCGGGGTCCATCCGCTCTTGATCGCGACGAGGTAGAGCAGCAACGCCAATGCCGCGAGAACAACGCCACGCACGGTCCAGCGACCCACTTCGGCGTAGTTCTTTTCCAGAACCTCCTTGTAGGCCTCCTTCATCGCCTCCTTGACGAGGCGCTTGTTCTCGTCGTCGCTCACTTCGCCGGACCCCGGCACTGCGGCAATACACTGGTCGGCGTGATGAGGCTGTTGTTCGACCGATTACCGTCGACAGGAAAGACAATCGACACGACACCGCGGACGCGACCGTGTTCATCGAAGACCGCGGAACCCGAATCGCCAGGCTCCCAATTGGCGCTGACGACCAGCATTGGCTGGATGTCGGGCGGCATGCCTTCCGGCAACATCGCCTGCTGCGCGCCCATCGTTTCCGTGCCGGCGACGATCCCTTCAGTCAAGACGAAGCGAAGAAAGCCAGGGTTGCCGAAGGTGAAAACGCGCTCTCCGAGCTGTAGCGGAGTGCAGTCGATCGGGGAGAAATGCTTCACCGACTTCACGGTCTTCAGAAGCGCGCCGTCCGACTTGTCGTCGATCCAGTCAACGGCTGCGTCGGTTTTCGTCCCGTCGGGAAATTCCAGGCTAATCGGACCTTCAGGCCTCACGACATGCGCGGCGGTGAGCACCGTGTTCGGGCCAACATAAGTGCCAGAGCCGTGTCCGAACCCTTCGGAGACCTTCACGGTCGTGGCGCGCAGACCGACAAGGTCGCCGGACTGTAGCGTCATGCAGCCCGACAGAACGGACAGAACCAACACGCAAGACGCAATGATCCAATTACGCATCGTTCACCTCCTATGAGTCTTGTCCGCGACGGTCGATCCAGCCGCGCGTCGTGATGGCGATGGAGTGATCCGCCGTGGAGTTATCCAATCGTACTCTTATCTGTCCTGACGTGTTGGTGTCGATCTCGAATGGTGCGTTTCGTTCTTGGATGCCGCTGCCGGCGAGAATGGCGATGTTCCATCGGGCTGAGGTTGGAGCGGAGTCAGCATTTGCCAGAGGAGACACAACCATGTACGTCGGTCCCGCGACTGTCTGATCTGCAAGCGCCACTGTGATCAGAGCCCTGACGACGACACCGACCGGGACAGAGAGAGTTGCGGTAACCGCCGACGTACCCGGATTGACGGTTGAATTGTCGGTGGTGATGACGTCTTCGAGGAAGTAATCACCGTTCTGCCTGAACGCCCGCAGCGCGTTACTGACCCGGCGTACGGCACCGATGCGCCGTTTCTGGGTGTAGTTGGCGGGCATCGTCGGCGCGGTGGCGCTCAGCGAGAACAGCACGTCGACCACACCTGTGTCGGGTCGGCGGATCGCGAACAGATGATAGGTGCCGTTGGCGATCGCGCCAGTATCGAGACCGCCCTGGTTGTTTCCCACCGCCCAATTCGCGTCGAGACGCTTGGTCAAGCCAGCCGCAAGCACCAGGAACGCGGACTGATCGTCAGCGATCGCGGACCCCGCGGCGATGTCGATATCGTTGACCGCATCGGCGCCGTTGTTGGACAGCGTGTAGCCCGCCAGATGGCCGCGCAGCGAGGCGAGCAACCCGACACCGGCCAGGCTCACCGTGTTGGTGAAGTTGTTCGTGCCGCTGTGGGTGTTGTTCCCGGAGAACGTCTTGTCACCAGCGACGGTCTGTGTGCCGGTGAGCGCCACATAGAGGTTACGCGCCGCGTCGGGCGACCAGAGATGGAAATTACCGCTGTGGTAGGTCGCGGCGTAGAGCTTCGACGGCTGGATGTCTCCGGCCACCAGGGCAGCGCCATTTTTGACGATCGATGTTCCGCCGACCGAGTTCACGTTCAGCGTGGCAGGCCCGGTATTTGGGCTCGCTCCGGAGAAGAAAAACACCGTGAACGGAGCGGTGTAGGACGTGATCGCCGGCGACACGCTGACGGTCAGCGCATCGGCCGTTCCGCCGGCGGTGCCCCCGTTCCGGAAGGCCTGATCCTGCACCTGGCCCAAGGTGACGCTATCGCTGCGCGCGGAGCCGACGCCGAGATTGGTGAACTTGAACCCGCCCATCGGGAGGTTGGCGGCCGGCGCACTCGAACCATCGAGCGCCAGGCCCTGCTGGGTGAGCAGGATCCACTTCGCGGCGGCGAGATCGGTGGCGAACGTCCCGGAGGTGTGCGCGACGAGACACAGGTAGGCGTTGCTCGATTGGGTGATGACGTCGTTCTTGGCGTAGGCCGTCGCGGTCAGCCAGGCACCGCGGAGAACGATGCTCGAATTGAGCATCGAGAGGGTCGCGTTGCTGATGCTCTCCGGATGGACCGACTGGTTCCGCAGCTTGCCGTCGTCGCGTTGGATGGCCGCGAGATTCTGGAGCGTCGCGTCGAGGGTAGTCTTGACGGCATTCAGCTCCGCATCGACCTGGTTACCAGGGAGCGGGTCAGCGGGGGCAGTGGATTGGTAGTCGGAGAAGTCAAACTGCCGCGAATATGCCGGGGGTTGCGCCATGGCGTGTATGGTAACGAAGTTTCTTGCGCCAGACAACTACGGACATTATCTTACAGATCGGATCGTCCTGATCCCGGGCTGCGGCCCGCTCGCTTTCGGCGTTCCTTCCGCCTGGAAAGCACGAAACCCCCTCCGCTTTTCGGCGAGAGGGGGTTTCTGTTTTGGCGAATCAGGTTGGGATCGAACCAACGACCAACGGGTTAAAAGTCCGTCGCTCTTCCTCTGAGCTACTGATCCATCAACCTCCGGCGGTTATCAGGCGGCCTTGGCGGCATTCACCGCGTCGACGGCGTAGGGAACGCCGTTCACGAAGTCGCGGATGAACTCGTAGTCGGCGGCGTCTTCGGCGGTGAGATTGGACGGGATGTGGCGGCCTTCGACGACCTGGTTGGTCGGCTCCGCGGGGGTGGGTTCCGGATCCGAGTTGGGTTCGCCGGCGGTCGGAGCAGGTTCGATCGGGTCGGACGGGGTGGTGTCTTCGAACTTCATGGGGTCTCCTTCTGAGTTGGGTGATGCGGATCCGGCGTTGAAGCTACCTAGGCCGTTCCGAACGCAACGCTTGCAAGTTGCCCAAGTCGCCGCATCTGCGAGGAGACTGTGCAACCCTCCGCTCCTTTCCGGTGGGTAGCCGGTTGCGACGGCAAATCCCCAGAGCACAGGCAGTCTCCTCACAGATGAAGCGGAACCGGACGGCTACTCGGCGGGTAAACCCTGTTCGCCGCCCGGCCCTGCATGGAGCCCGCACGTTGTAGCGTTGTCCGTTGTGTCTGTCAACAACTACCAACACACTTCGGATTTTGCGCAATTTTTGGGGTCGGCGCCACAGCCGTCCACGCACACGGCGCCGACACCCACCCCGGGGGTCGAGGGCCACCCGCATTGTCTCTAAGAAAATAGAGAGTCAATCAATTCAGTATCTTCGCTAGGCACTGGCGCGTTATCTGGCGCGTTTACTGTGCCTTCCGCGTCTACTGATGTGCGCTTAGCTAGTTCGTCCTGCACTCGCTCGAGGACCTGACGGAACTCGGTATCGGACATGTCGCCATAGTCCTTTTCCTCCGCAATCGCCTGCAGGCCAGTCATTCCCAGGAGTGACTTAGCCGCGTCGACCTGCACCGCGGTTGCCGCGTCGCCGGCATCCAGCTGCGTATGCCCCTTCTCGACCATGCGCATGAGAAGATCGATAGATCGCGGTGCCGCTTCGCCGACCAGGCGCCGAACCAAGCCGGCCTTGACCGCGCGGACGACTTGCGGGGAGGCAGTGATAGCCGCCATTTCCCCCGATCTGTAGCCCAGCACGCTATTGCCTTTTTCCTGTGAGGAAAGATTTTCACTCACAGTTAAAGCGAGTGCCACCTTCCGCTGTCGCTTGGTAATTTTATTGCTTTCTCGCTTTGCCATGGCGCTTTCTGTTTGACTCCTCCGTTCTGTCCGATCATTCATGTTGGCAGTTAACAACAGACAACAAGCGACAGGAGTCGATTATGCCACGCGATTTCGCCCTCTACTACGCCGCAATGGCCGCCGATGAAGCGTGGAGTGCGGAACTGCATCGCCGGTTCGGCAAGCGCGCGGGCGATGTGCGCTACACCCCGCAAGGTCGCGGCGAAATCGGCTCAGAACTCAATCGGCTCTATCTGGAATTTCGCCGCACTTCGGATGTGTGGATGCAGCAAATGAGCGATTGGCGCGAGGAAGCCCGCGCCGCGCGTGAGGCCGCCTGATGATGACCCTTGCGCAAGGTCGAAACGGGGGCGAACCCCGTCGCGGTAGCGTCGTGTTATCGCCGGCTGGCCGGCCGCATATCCGGCTTTGGAGGGTGTCGATGATCGTATGCATCGTCATCCGCCTGATGGTCAGAATCAAAAAGGCGACAGTGACCCTTCAAGTCACCATCGCCCCGTTATTCTGACCTAAGCGGTGGGGATCGGCTGGCCTCAGAAACTGGCCGGTCCCTACCCTCCGAATATCGCAGCAAGACCCCGAGGTTTCAAGGGGTCAGGAGTCGATGATGGAACGTCAAGAATTGGATTTCAGGGCTGCAGAGCGAACCG
>FRDC01000408.1_pt1 | contig 11999 bp, 16 predicted proteins | sample 1106171 | NCBI WGS metagenome assembly FRDC01 (sample SAMEA3930566, study PRJEB13176) | freshwater metagenome | biome: Drinking water system; feature: drinking water; material: water | place: Singapore | collected 2014-12-20
GGGCGCTCAGGAACATCAGGTCGTTCGCGAAACCGCGAGGAGTGCGCCGGTGCCGCGTGCCGAAGGGCGAAGAGCCCTTGAGGGCGTTGGCGTTCGGGTCGGACGCCACATCCCATAGCTGCATGGCGTCGGAGAAGAACACGGCGAGATCGCCGCTGTAATCGCCCAGGGCCGTGACCGTAGTCGAGCCCGAGGAGTTGATCTGCGAGGGAATGAAGCCCGCGTCCCCTGCGGCGGTCCAATCGCGCGGGTTGGAGGTCTTGCAGAAGCGCACGTTGCCGCCCGAGTTCGAGTAAATCTTCTGGAGGAGCTTCAGCACGGACTTCCCGTGCGGGCAGTTCACGTCGGTCACCGCATTGGTGTCGCACACCCACGTCACCTGATTCGGCCCGGGGTTGTCGATCACGGTGAGATTGGCCGATATCGGCCATGCGGGCTCCACGGCCCCGCTCGTGCCCGTGCCCGCGATAGCGAACACGCGATAGCGGTAGCCGTTCGCCGTGGTCGGGCGGCGAACGTTGCCCACGCTGTAAGCGGTAGCCGCAGCCCAGGCGGTGAGCGTGCTGTCATCGAGGTAGTGATGGTAGACGCTGGCATTCGCGTACTCGACCGCGACATACGGGAGGTTGTTGAACACCTCCAGGGCATGAATCTTGGTGAGCACCTCGCTCGGGTTGAGCGGGTTCTGCGCGCGCCGCGCAACGAACAGCGGATTGGCGTGCGTGATGGTGATCGCGCCGGGTCCGTAGAAGGTGTTCAGCACCCCGTTCCCGGCCTTGAGGCCCACGGTGCCGGACTCCAGCGTCGCGACGCGGCGAAGGCACGGGCGCTTGCGAATGGCCCGCCCGGTCGTGATGTAGGCGTTCGTGCACGCGCGCAGAATGTTCGCCGCCGCCAGCGCCGCCGAACGGCGAAGATCGAGCCCGCCCCCGAAGTCGTCGTAGACGATCGAGGGCACGGCTACACCACCTGCGGTTTGACGAGCGGCGAATCCTCCTCGTACCAGTCGCTCGGGTTGAACACGTCCTTGCCCCACGACTTCGACTTGAGGCTCGCGAGGAGCGCCTGCGCGCGCTGCACGAATGCGGGCGCGTCGGGCTGCCGGTAGTGCGCCTTCGCATCCCCGAGCGCGAGCGTGAACACGAGGTCGGAGTCGATCGTGAAGCGGTGCGCGTTTTGCGTGATGGGGTCTAGGTTCTTGATGTAGAAAATGCGGATGTCGCGTACTTCGTTGTTCTGCGGCCAGAGTTCGATCTGCTCGTAGGGCTCCCACCGCTGCGGGTAGCTCTGCGACGCCTGGGTCGTGTACATCTGAGGCGTGATGCCCTTCACGAGCGGCGGCAGCCACTGCCCGTTCACTTTCGGGGAAATCGCCTTGATGCGCTCGGGGTTCGCGTCCGTGGGGTAGTCCACGAGGTACTGCCCGACGCCGATCGACTTGACGGAATACTTCCGAAGCCTCGCCCAATCGTGCGCGTTGTAGAGGATGACCTGCGCGTTTTGGAGGATCGAGTTGAGGTTCGTCGCGAGCACGCCGGCCGAAGCGCCGCTCGCCGCGAAGCCAAGCCTCACGGCGAGTTCCAGGCGCTTCTCCTCCAGCGTCGCGAAGGGCATCAGGCGGCCGCCTCGGCGTCAGCCTCCTGGCGCGCCTCGGCCAGCAGCTCGATCAGCCTCTCGCGCGACACCGCGCGCGGCGGGCGCACGCCCTTGTCCATCAGTGCGGTCCGAAGCTCGCCGAGCGACATCTCGTCCGGGGCCTTGCCTTGTTCGATCTCGGGCGCGTCGGGGGCGTCGGGCTCGTCCACCTCCAGCCCGAGGAGTTCGGCGATGTTGGGCGGGGGCGATGCGCCCCTGAACTTCTGCACCTCGCGCCTGAAGTTCCTCACGCTGCCGTAGACCTTCTTCGCCACGGAGAGAGGTACGTCCTTGTCCATGCCGTAGCACTCCTCCAGCCGCACGAACTCCTCGTCGAGGTCGTTGAAGGGGTCCTCGTCCTCACTGACCTTCTGCATCGCCTCCATCTGCTCGCGCACCGTGGGGGGGTGGTGCTTTCCGTAGATCAGCTTCATCTTCTTCGGCTTGACGGCGCGCGCGCCCGGGGGCGGCGAGGATAGCTGGTCGATCGTCGTCATCCTCGCGCTGCTGCCGTGAATCTCTTCGAGGATGGCGATCTCCCACGGGTACACGCACACCGGGGTGCTGTCGGTCGGGCCGCGATCGATCTGAGCGAACACGCGATAGGTCATGGCTTCACCACCTGAATCCAGTCGGATTGTCCTGCGTCGGGGTCTTCGACCGTCGCCTGCCCGGGCTCGGCACCCGGGTAGGCGACCGGGACCACGTAGGCGTCGAGGAACTGTGAGAGCGGGTCATCGCGACCCTCCTCGTAATCCTCCGCGCACAGCAGCAGGTGCTCGGCGAATTCCTTGCGCACGAGGTCGGCGGCGCGCGTTTTCTCGGCGGCAATCGTCGCGCGCGCCTCTTCTTCCGCGAGGATGTCGGCGTAGCATCGGCCATCGATGAACACGTTGTTCGCTCCGTGCGTCGCCGCCATTCTCTCGATCGATCCATCAACCCGGATGCGCCCGTCCGTCTTCGCGACCTCGATCACAGAAGGCGTGGGCTGAGCTTCTCGCTCCGTGGACATTGCGTCTCCTCTGTCATCGCCGCGTGGCCGGCGGGGAAATTGTACGCTCAATCAGGCCGCCGGCCACCCGGTCGAATGGTCGTGGTCGCGCACGGCAGCGAAGCTCGAAAGCTGCCCGATGGCGGCGACGTGGCGATCCCGGTTGCCGCGCACACGCGCGACGAACTGCCGGTAGTCGTTCTGCTCGGCGTTGAGGCGGGTCGTAAGCTCGATCGCGGAGATGCCCTCCGTCGTCGCCTGTAGCGTGATGTCGCCCGCGCTGCGGGACATGACCATCGCCTGCTCGCCCTCGCCCCACCCGCGCGAGGCCATGTACTGCCGTTGCAGGGTTGCCGCGCGCGCCTGCACCTCGGCCGCCTTGGCTGCGCGCGCCTCGGCGAGCGTGTAGGCGTCGATGATCGCTTGCGCTTCGGCTTCACGTGCCGGATCGCCGAGCCCGCCCCACGAGTACAGGCGGCGCAGCAGGTCCGGCCACTCGACGCCGCCGGGCCACCTAAGCGCCATAGAGCACCTCCAGCAGGGTGGCTTCGAGCACGATGTAGTCGGTCGCGCTCGCGAGCTGGAGCGTTATGAGGAAGAACGCATCCGCTGCCGTGTTGATCGAGGCGTAGATGACTTGGCCGGGTGTTCCGTATGTACCGTTGTTGCCGTTGAGGGCAATCTGGCGGTTCTCCGCGTTGCGGTTGTGTGCGGCACCAAACGCGCCCAGGCCGACCGACGCTGTGGCATTTCCGCCTTGTAGTGTAGTTCCGGTTGACCCGGAGGTCGAAGATAACCGATGCCTGTGCGTCTTGGAGTTCGCGTTGTTGATGTTCGAGAACTGACTGCCCCAACGTAGCACGCCGTTGGGTCCCATCGCGCCGGCATTGACCCGCGTCTCCACGGAGATGACCTCGGTCGTGACCTGCGTCACCACGCCCGGGCCGGTCGTCACGAACGGCGTCGGCGAAGACGGCACCGCGAGACGCGGCTCGCCCGTGGTGTAGGTGTTGTTGTAGACCGTGCCTGCGGTCGTCGAGGAGGCGATGAACCAGTACCAGCCGGCAGCACTCCCCGCGAAGATGCCGTTCGCGGGCATGTAGATGAAGGCCCCGCCGCTGTAGGTCGTGGGCAGCGCCGGCAGCGTCGAGAGCGCGCCGTTGTCGCCCATCGTGAACTGGTTCGTGCCCCCGCCCGCCGTGCCGCCCGCGAGGATGAACGGGATCGCCGAGCGAAGCAGCGTGCGCGAACCCCCTCTCAGGGCCGCGAGCGCGCTGATCGCGATCGCGAGGCTCACGCTATACCTGCGGGGTCAGGTAGACGAAGCCCGCGCCCGAGGCCGTGATGAACGCGAGCCGGTTGCCGCTGACGATGCCGGAGAGGCGGTACTGGTTGCCGGCGAGGAGTAGCTGGTCGGTCCCGTCGGCGAGCGCGGTCGGGCTTGCCCCCTGCCGAACGAAGCAATCCGTGTCGGCGTACACCACGGCATCGACCCCGCCGTTGGCGCTGAGGACGCCGCTCTGTGCGCTCGTCGTGCTGATGGCGATGCGCTGCGAGGTGCCCCCTTCGCTGACGGCCATCGAGACTTCGCGGGTATCCATGCTCAGACCCCGAAGCCGCGATCGTCGCGATGAGGCGGGGGCGCGGGTGGCGATGGGTCGATGCGCGCGTCACGCTCCGGCAGGAGGATCGAGGCGAGCGCGGCAAGTCCGGCGGCGACCTCGGGCACACCGAAGCTCTCCAGTTCCTTGATGCCGAAGAGCGCCCCGAGAACGGCGAACCCCGCCCACGTAGACGGCTCGCGCAAACGCTTGAGTCCCTTCATAAAACCTCCTGCTCTCAGCACAGAGGGGGGCGAGGCCCGCGCCCCGCCCCTCGACTTCCCAGCAAGCATCAGGACACCGAGAAGACCGCGTGCGCGTTGCCCCGGTTGACGGTGAGCGCGCCGCGCCACGTTAGGCCCCAATACCACTCGTACTTGTCGTACGCGCGCGGCGGCTTCCGCGTGATCATGTGCTGCCCCTGGATCGGGCGAAGGCGCATGTGGCTCTTGAGGTTCAGGAAGTAGCACCGCTTGATCCACGAGGTCGCCGCCCCGGTGAGCGCCTGCAAGTCCTCGAACTCCGGGCACCAGACCATATCGACGCCGTGGAAGGTGAACACGTCGGTTCCAGCTTCGACGCGCTTGCCGAAGGGCGTGTTCGGATAGCTCATCCCGCCGCCCGCGCCGTAGGTGAGAAGCATGTACTGGCGGAAGCCGTCGGCGAAGTCCGAGCCCACGGGGATGAAGTCCGGCCGCCCGCCGTTCTTCACGCACGCGCGCCAGCCGATCTCCATCGAATTGAGGATCGTTCCGGTCGTGGTCGTGGTCGATAGGCCGAGCGCGCGATGGTTGTCCCATACCGGATACGTGACCCGGGAGAGAAGGCCCACCGTCCCGCCGGCCGTGGTCGTGACGAGCCCGTCGAGCCCGGTGATTGCGTCGGCCGAGTGCGTGCCATCGCGGTGCAGGTCGAGCGAGAACTTCTCCTGGAAGCCGAGCTTCATCACGGCCATCTGCTCTTTCAGCAGATTCGTGAGTTGCAGGAGTTCGCTGTCACTCGCGTTACCGCCGGGGCCGGAATCGGTCACGGTGATCCCGTTCTGGATCAGCCGGTCCTCTTCGAGCGCGAGGCCGTCGTGCGCGGAGCGCCACGCGAAGGACGCCTGCTCGATCGTCTGACGCTTGTTGTACGTGACGACCTGACCGCCGTTGAACCACTGGAAGTTGCTGCTGTAGCGCAGCCGCAACTGCTCGACGATGTACTGCTTGCCGCCCGGCGTAAACTGCTTTCCGGCGACGAGTCGCTTGAAGAGTTCCCGGTCGAGCGCGACTTGATCAATCGGCTCGTTGCGGACATAGTGATCGAGGCCGATCTTGCCGGCGTCGGAAATTTCCTGATGCGTGAAGGGCATCGCAAGCTCCGTGTCGTAGGCGCGCTGGCGAAGCGCACAACGGCCACGGAGCCGATCCCGGTACGGCAGGCCCGGAGGCGATCCCGGGTTACGCGATGAGGCAGTCTAGCGCGTTCCGCGCGTCACGTCGAGTACCCCAGGCCCTCGCGGATCGCGGCGTGCATGTCGCCCGGGGCCTTGGTCCCGCCGCGCTGCCCGCTCGGACGCATGCCGCCGTTGATCTCCGGCTTCGCGACGGAAGCAGGCGCGGCGATCGAATTGTAGATTTCGTCGATCACCGACACCCACAGATGCGGCGGATAGCGGGCGATGATCGCTTTCAGGCGCGGCTCGATGAGTTTCTGCTTCTGCGCGAAGTCTCGATCCGCCGTCTTGCTCGCCGACCATCGCTCGATGTCTGCGATGGCCCTGTCCTGCGCGGCCTTCGTCTGCCCCGCTCTCTCGGCGACGCGCTGGCGCTCTCCGTCCTCGTCGGCTCGCGCGCGCTCGATCCGGCGGCTATTCGCGAGCGCGAGCGCATCCTCGCGTGATAGGTCGAGCGCGTCTACGCGACTCTTGAGGTCCGGGTGCTCGTCCAGCGGATCGTAGCCCGGGGCCTCGCGCCCGAGCATCTTGAGGAGTGCGGTGCGCTGCCCCTCGACCAGCGCGAGCGCGTCTTCGTACTTGCCGGTCTTCACGAGCTTGTTGAAAACGAGCAGGCCGGTCAGGTCGTCCGGCTCGCACTGCGCATCCTCCAGCACGCCGAGGATCGTGTCACGCGCCTGGGTGAGCCCGGTCATCTCCTCGGTCTGCGCGGCGACGCGAGCTTCGAGTTCCTTCGCGTGCGCGTGCAGCCCCTGGAACCGCTGGCGGCTCGACTCCTTGAGCACGGAAAGCTGCTGCGCGTCGAGGGCGAAGTCCTCGGCCGTGGCCGCTTTCTTGGCCGGCTTCGCTGGTTCGCCGTCCGCTTTCTTGGCCGCTTCGGTGCCGTCCGCCTCAGCCTCTTTCGCGGGCGCGGGCTTCTCGACGCGCTCTTCCGTGCGCGCCCTTTCGAGCCCTTCCCGGATCGCCTTGAGCATGTCCGGGGCATTGCTGTCCTCGGCGGCCGGGTCTGGCGCGTCATCGCCTCCCTCGCCGCCCCTCGCGGGATCGTCCAGCACTTCCTCGTCTGCGCTACCGCCCCCGCCCGCCGCGCCGTCGCCGCCCGGCTCCTCGGCGAGCCTGATGTACCTCATCCACCACGGTTTCATTCGTCTCGCTCCTGTTGTTTCGGGGCCGGCCTGCCGCCGAGCCCGAGTTCGGTCGTGCCGTCCACCACCATCGCGATCTGCTCGGCGGCCTGCTCCAGGAGTTCGCCGAGCGCGCCGCCCACGCGCGCCGTTCCGGGCGCGATCCCGACGCGAGCAAGGAGGTTCGCCGCCGCCTCGACCATGATCTTTCGCTCCTGCAAGGCGAGGTCGCGCTCCATCTTGTCGCGCTCCATTTCGTCGCGGCTCGATTGCGCCGCCGCCTCGATCGCGCGCTTCGACTCAATCTCGGCGAGCTTCACCTCGTTCGCCCGCTTGGCGGCTTCGAGTTCCTGCTGGCACTGCTGAAGTGCGGCCTGGAGTTCCTGCACCTGCTGCTGCATCGCCTGCGCTTGGGCGAGCGCGTTGGCTGCGGCAACCGGCTGCCCGGATTCGTCCGTCTCGCGCTTCGGGATGAACTCGTCCACGTCGATACGCTCGTCGTAGCGGCGCAGCGTCTCGCGAAGGAGCGCAACGATCGCATCGGCCATGTCGAACTGCCCCGCGTTGCGAAGCTCGGCGACCTGCTGCATCGACTCCTTGATGAGTGGCATGATCTCCGCCCACTGCTGGCGCTCCTTGTCGGCGTTCGGCCGCCCCGTGCTGCCGGCGCGAACCGTGACGTGGAGCTTCTGGAATACCTCGCCGATGCTCATTTCGGGCCATACGGCATCTTGCCCGACGACCTCCTTCACCTCTGACTCGGTGAACGATTGCAGCAGGAGTTCGAGCGCCGCCTCGGCCATTTCCGACACCATGTCCTCGATCGTGTCCTGGCGCTCGGAGGCGCGCGACATGAGGGCTTGGCGCATGATCTCCGCCTCGGTCGCCGTCTTCGCCTCGATCAGGTTCGCGCGCGAGGCATCCGAGAGCCCGACGAGCATGTCCATGTCGTTGCGGATCAGGCTCACGTCGTAGGCGTTGGGGTCGATCGTGATCCCCGGGAACTGCATGATGTCCTGGTCGAGGCGAACGTTCGGATTGCCCTCGATACCGATCCAGTCGCGCGAGCGCCGCCGGGAGAGCTTCCGGATGTCCTGCTCGGTCAACTCACCGCCCTTGCGAAACACGCGCGTCGGAATTGCCTCTTCGCGCGCCTCGGCGAAGAGGAGTCGGGTCTTGTTGTACTCGTCGGAGAGCATGTACAAAAGCTCGGTGTCGCCGATCGGACGCCAGCGACCCTCGACGAGATTGAACCCGAGCGCGAAGAGCGAGTGCCACCGCTTTGAGGCAGGGCTCGGCGTGAACGGCGGCTTGGCGTATCCGGGCGCGCCCTCGGCGATCGTGAAGACCCGCGCGTGCCTCAGTGACCACACCTCGTAGACGCAGCGCCAGCCCTTCTCGCCCGGCTCCTGCTGCGCGCCCTGCGCGCCGCCCTGGCGCGGTCCGCCGAACCGCTCGGTCCCCTTGTAGGGCTTGCACCCGAACCGTTGCTCGTACTCGTCGTCGTCCATCCAGACCGCCATCGCGATCATGGACGCCCGCGAGCACTCGTCGAAGTCGATCACGCCGTCATCGAGGATGAGCACGTCCTCGGTCTGCACGCGGTCGATCACGAGCCCCTTGAACAGACGCACCTCGTTGCCGGCCTGGATGCCGGCGATCGACTGGCGTAGCTCCTCGCGCAGGCGATGCCGCTCGTTGAGGTCATCCTCGGACGACGCCTTCTCGATCAGCATCTCGACCTTCGCGAGGTTGTCCTGCATGTCGTTCATTCGCCGCAGGATCGCGGGGTCGCCCCGGTACTCCTTCTGCATGACCATCTTCAACCACCCGATGCCGGTCGTCATCGTCGAGCGGATGTCGGACTTCATGCGCTGCTTGAGCCTCGTCTCCTTCACGAAGCACTTGTTGAGCATCGCCTGCGCCGTGCGGGCGAACGCTTTCAGGCCCGCAAGCTCTTCGTCCCTCACGTTCTCGTCGAGCGTGACGGCGATCTCGGGATTGCGCGCGTAGAGGTGCGGCAGCAAGGTTGCCTGCGTGCCGTAGATGAGATTCGTGCGGGTCGTGCTGAATTTCCCCTCGGACACGGCTCCGTCCTCTCCGGCCTTGTGCCTCGTGCCCCAGGTGTAGCCGCGCATGAGCGGCAGGATGGTGTTGTGGAAGTCCTCGGAGCGTTTCTTCGCCGCCTTGATGAGCGAGTTCAGGTGCTTGCAGAACTGCTTCTCATCCTCGGGGATGTCGAGCGCATCCCGGTATTCGTCGGAGCCGGCATCCCTCAGCGCGCTCGCGCCCTTCTTCGGCACGGCTACACCACCGGATCGGGGAAGAGGATCACCGCTTTGCCGTCGCGCACGTTGCGATTCCAGCCGACCATGACGCCCTGCACGAACGCGATCTGCGCCGCGTCGTTGTTCGCGTCCTCGCGCGCGACCGGCTCGATCGAATGGTCCATCGTGTCCTGATTCAGGGCGCGGCGGTCACGGTACGAGAGCACGATCGCCCGAGGGCGCTTGCCGTAGCGGCGGAAGATGTCGTCGATGAGGTTGCTCACCCCGTCGAAGGTCAGCGACGCGGAGATGGGCTCCTGCGCCGCCGCCTTCCTGAGCGTGTCGCCGAGCACGGGCTAGATCGATGCCTTGAGCACGCCCTGCGCGGTGCCGGAGGTGTACGCCGATGCGCGGACGGTCATGTAGCGCCGAACCTGAACCTCGACCTCGCACGACCCGCCGCCCACGACGGTCTGCGCGGGAATCGCGATCTCGCCCGACAGCAGGCAGTCCCGGAAGCCGGCGACCGCCACGCCAGAGGCGTTCGTGTACGAGAACTGCGTCGCGTCCACCGCGTCCGCGCCCTCGATCACCACAGTCCCGATGAAGATCGCGGCAACGCCGATGTCGTGAATCGCCGCGACCGCCGCGTGGTTCGGCAGGAAGGGCGTCTCGTCGCACACTGCCGCCACGACCGCCGTACCGCCGAACGCGCCGTTACCGGACGAGCCGACGAGCGTCGCCGAGGTCGCGCCCACGGAGGCCAGCGTCCATTCGCCGTTCATCGCGGTCAGCGTCGTGACGCCCGCGATCGCGATGCGAGAGCCGTTGCGCTGCCGGTGTCCAGCCGTCACGGTCGCCACGATGGGCGTCGCATTCGTGCCGCCCGTGATGAGGATGCCGCGCGCCGCCGACGCACACGTCCCGAGGGATTTCAGTCGCATGGCCTACTCCTTCAAAGCCAACAGGTTACGCGGCCCGAGTGCCCGCTCGCGCGGAGACTACACCGGAAACATCCATCGGCGCAATTCGGAGTCATCGAGCGCCACGGGCTCCAGGCGCACGGCCACGAGGGCCTTGCCGAGGTACACGCTCAACAGATGCGACGGGCACGCCTCGCGGTAGGGCTCGATCGACACGACGCGGGTCGGTGTCTTCGGCAGGAAGTCGCCGCGCTCGCCCTGCACCTGCACGAGGTCGCCGACCACGATCCGATTCGCCCATTTCGCATCCCGGATCGTGGTGAACGGCAGCGGCCCGGGGTCGTGCCAGAAGCCCATGACTCTCACGCGGCGGCCTGCTTCGCTCGCTCGGCGCAGCACGCCTTCGCCTTGTCGAGCAAGCGCGCAGCGGCGTCGAAATGGCCTTGGGCCTCGGCCCACTCCTTAGCCTCGGCCGCCTCCTTGCCAATCCTTACCAGCGCGGTCGCGCGGACCGTGTACTGCGCGTAGTCGTCGATACCTGCGCACCCCATCATGATCGCCTCCAGTCGGTTGTATCCCGGGCACCCTTGCCCAGGTTGCAATCTTCGCACAGGACTTGCAGGTTCGAGCGGTCGAGTTCTAGCGCCGGATAGCGGCTCCTCGGCAGCACATGATCGACGTGCAGGATCACCCCGTCACTCGCCCGCCGCCCGCAGGCACGGCACATGCCGCCAGCGACGACCAGCACGTCGTAGCGGACACGACGCCACGCCCGAGAGCGATAGAAGCCCGGCGACGGCGCGAAGGCGGGCGGCGCTCTGAACGCCACGATCGACGAGGCGACGAAACCGCTTGAGCGCGAGCGCCCGAGCCTGCGGCCCAGGAGCGCGTCCCGGCACGCCCGGGCGAGAGCGCCTACGGCATGGGCGAGGGACTGCACGCGATGGCATCGTCAGTCTCCACGTCCTCGACCTGCCAGTTCTTCCGCCGGCAGTGATCGAACACCTTCTCTTCGGGCCAGCGGTGCATGAAGCGCATGTACGGCGCGACGTAGCGCACCGACCCGTGCACGATCACGACCCCGCACACCGCGCTCGGCGTCGTGATTCTCAGCAGCCGCACGCTACGCGGCCGGCGGGTTGCCCGGGTGCTGTTCGAGCAGCGCCATGATCGAGCGCAGCACCTCCTGCGCGATCTGCTGGTCGGTCAGCTTCGCCATTGCCACGAGAGGAACGTGCAGCGACAGACCGACGCCCGCCTCTCGATCGCCCCCGTGAAGCAGCAGGATCGCGCTCGGCAGCGCCTCCGGCGAAGTCGCCGAGAGCGCCGAGCGGATGATGGGCACGGCCTTGATCGCCGCACCCGCGAAGCCAGCGGGCATATCCTTTCCTACCACTTCCACGGCATCCCCCCGATGTGGTGAGCGAGCAGGCTTTTCAGCTTCGGAAGGCGCGAGAGCGGGTCAGGATTCGGCGCGCCTGCCTTTCTCCCGCCGATGTCCGTGCTCAGGCCCTGGGACAGGATGGTCGGCGCGACGCCGTCGTGCAGCGCCTGCTGGTACAGAAATTCCACCGTCGATTCGAGCCCGTCGGCGGCGAGCTTGTACGCGCGCTCGAAGGTCGGCGCGAAGGTCAACATGCACTCGCCCGCGAACACCGCGCCGGTGACGGCCGCGCCATTCAGCACCCCGTCGATCGAGAAGAGGTACGCATGGTAGCGCCCGAACTGCGCTTCCAGGCGGGGCCGGCGCTCGGTCATGCTCACGAGTTCGTCCGCGTTCAGCACGCGGCGCGTGCGTCGTAGCTCTTGCTCGACCGCCTTTGAGGCATCGATCGCCCGCATGTCCTCGCGGGATGGGAAGTACGTCTCGACGGTGACGCCATCGGCCTCTACTCGATCCGGTAGCTGGATCGCTCGCGCATCTGCTCCCGGTCCACTTGATCCAGCCACTGCATCGTCCACGGTTTCGGTCCCTTCGGTCGTCGCGCCACGGGCTGCGTCACCGCCCGAGGGCGGGACA
>FRDC01000273.1_pt1 | contig 11985 bp, 11 predicted proteins | sample 1106171 | NCBI WGS metagenome assembly FRDC01 (sample SAMEA3930566, study PRJEB13176) | freshwater metagenome | biome: Drinking water system; feature: drinking water; material: water | place: Singapore | collected 2014-12-20
GAGTCCTGGGCGCCGGCGGCCGGCTGTGTGCCGGCCGCCGGTGGGGAGCTGTCATCACTGCTGCAAGCCACGGTCAGCGACAAGAGCAGCAGCCCCAGCAGGGTGTAGGGCGTACGTGTCATGGTGTGATCCTTTCGCATCGCCGGCGGTTATTGCGGTGAGCCGGCCAACGGCGTTTTCAAATAGGGGAATTGGTTGTCGAACATCGCGGCGTTGACTGTTGCTCCATCCGTCAAAGGCAGTTGGCCGGCAGGGGCCACGGCCGGAGGCAACAGGTAACCCATCGCCACGCGCAGTTCGATGTCGACCACGTCGTCACCCGGACGTCGGCCGTTCGGGAAGCCGGCAGGATCACAGCCCGGATTGTTCAAGGTCAACACGCCGTTGACGAAGCAGAGCGCCGCGCCGAGGTTGTTCTGTTGTGCCTGCGACGTGGCAGGAATCGCGGTGTTCAACCGCAGCATCTCCGAGGGAGTCGGATTGGCGCTGATCTGATTAACGCCCTGGACGCCGGTCAAAAATGCGGCCACCAGGTCGGCACGGGGAAACTGCGTCGGTGCCGGCGCCACCGGAAACAGCGTTTGGACGATGGTCGGCAAGGTGGGGTTCGTCACGTAGTCGGCGAACTGCGTATCGTTCTCCGGCTTGGACGCGTTGAACTTGTCTTTGTCCTTCAAGCCGATCACGATTTCGTTCACCAACGGCATCCCCAAGCGGGAGACCTGGGTCCAGGCGCCGCCTTCGACGGCGGGATTGTTGAAGGTGGGGGTCGGCCGGAGCACGCGCGCTTGGCGGAGGCTTGCCGTCGTCCAGGCACCGATGACCGGCTTGTTGGCGCCGGCCGTCAAGCAAGCCGCCGGGACTTCGAGGATCAACGACGTGATGTTCGCGTCGTCAATAATGTTCTGCTTACCATTCGGGGGGCCGACCGGGTCGAGATTGACCAGGTCGAAGAACTCGCCCAAATTGACGACGAACGGTTCCTTGCGTTGGCCAACGAACATCTTGCCCGGGCCCGCGCTGCATCCGGGAATGTTGATGTTGTAGATGTGCGACGCCGCATACGCTGCATAGTTGGGAATCGACTTGCTGCCGATATTGTCGGTCGGTTTCGCGAACGTCGTTGCGCCGGTATCGGCGTTGGTCACTGGTTGTCGCTGTCCAGAACGGCGATTTCCCCGCACCACGTCTACCTGGTAGGTTTCGACCACATTCAAGGCAGCGTTGTTTCCGGCGGAAATGCTGTTCAGATTGATGAGCGGAATGGAAACGCTTTTCCCGCCAACCGTGACGGGCAAGTCTCTCAGTGTGTTCTTGAACCGAAATTGAAACGTCAGATCTTCCTTCGCGTCCCCGGTATTGTCGATGTGGATCTCGTACAGCGCGTCGGGGTCCATCATGAAGTAGTTCGGGCCGCCGTATGGCGCCTGCAGCGGCACATAGTTGGCCGCAATCGTTACGAACCCCGACCGACCCGGTTCGTAACTGTTGAACATGTAGAGATCGGTGCCGTCGACTTTCGGCAATTCGGTGATGAACGGCGCCTCGCGATGGCTGGACGCCAATGCGACGGACCAGAGTCCGGCGGCAATGGTGGCGCCCAAGGCCAGACACGCCGCCAATGAGATGGCGCGCCGCCTGCGGCTACTGATAGGGGTTTGATCGGTCGACATGGAATCCTCCTCGGTTGAGCGGCATTAGACGAATGCCTCGTGACACAGTCTGGTTATGCGCGCCGCCACCTGGCCAGTGTGAGGCATGCATTCACCCTTACGGCGTGAGTCGACGGCTGGATTCATGTCTCTTCGGTGAATCCGATCACCAGGGAGGTCCGTAGAACCAAGCGAACTGAGCCATGGACTCGTAGGTGAGAGCAGTGCTATGAATTACGAAATCGTGTTACCTGAAAAGGAGCCTGTGATGGACAAGCTGGTTCGGTTCGGGGTGTCGCTGGACAGCCGGCTGCTGAAGAGTTTCGACCGGCTCATCAAGAGCCGGCGGTATGCGACGCGCTCGGAGGCATTGCGCGACATGATCAGAGACGCCCTCGTCGAAGAAGAATGGCGCGATGAACGCGAGACAGTGGGAACGATCACTTTCGTGTACGACCATCACGTCCCGGATCTCACTAGAAAACTGACGGATATTCAGCACGACAGCCAGAGCCGCATTCTCTCGGGGATGCACGTCCACCTCGACCATCACCATTGTCTCGAGGTGCTGGTGGTGAAGGGGAAAGGATCCGACATCAGGCAGGTCGCCGATGCGCTGATCAGCGTCAAAGGTGTCAAACACGGCAAGCTGACCATGGCGACGGGCGGAACTTCCCTCCACTAAACCACCATCTTTCGACATCGGGACTCAGGATGCGCACTCCCGAAACATGGCTCGTGGCCGGTCTCAGCCTGATCGTTGCCTGGTTCATTGCGGCGCCGGGGGCTTGGGCCCATGATCCCGACGCCCTCGAAATCGAAGTTCCCGAGGTCGCGGTGGTCGGAGAACGGCCGATCGCCGCGTCGTCGCAACAGTTCATTCCCGACAAAGAAATCCTCTTGCAGCCGCAGGGGCGGCCGGCGCAGGTGTTGCGCCTCGTTCCCGGATTCATTGCGGTGGAGCATTCGGGCGGGGCGGGCAAAGCCGATCAGTACTTTCTGCGCGGGTTCGACGCGGATCACGGAACGGATGTCGCGTTCTTCAACGACGGGATGCCGATCAACTTGCGTTCACATGCCCACGGTCAAGGTTATACGGACCTCAATTTCATCATTCCGGAAACGATCGAAGGACTGGACGTCCACAAGGGGGCCTATCTGCCGGAGTTCGGCGACTTCACGACGGCCGGGGCGGTCAATTTCAAGACGAGACAGATGGTCAGCGAAGGCGTCGTCCAGGGTGCCGGCGGGCAATTCGACACCCAGCGCTATTTGCTGATGTGGTCGCCCACGAAAGACAAGGTCAGGACGTTGTTTGCCGCGGAAGGTTACTATACGAACGGACCATTCCTGAACGACAACCGCTATTTTCGCAGCAACCTGTTCGGCAAGGCGACGACGAACCTGTCATCGCGTGACGAATTGATCGTGACGGGCACCTTCCACAAATCCCAGTGGAATGCGTCCGGCGAGATTCCGCTCCGGGCCGTGAACGATAGATCACTCGACCGATTCGGTGCCGTCGATCCAACCGAGGGAGGAAAGACGACCCGTGGCACGGCACGCGTGAACTATCACTATGACACACCGTCCGGCGGCGAGTTCTATGCCAATGCCTATGGGCAATATTACCGGCTCGACCTGTTCACGAATTTCACGTTCTTCTTGAACGACCCGACCAATACGACCGGCGACGGATTTCAGCAATCGGACCGCCGGGTGATCTACGGCGGAGACGTCGGTTACAGGCAGCGAGGAGAGGTGGCCGGCCTACCGGCTGCTGGTGCCGTCGGTCTCCAGAGCCGTGTCGACGATATCCACGTGCGGCTGGGAAATCAGACGGCGAGAAACCCCACCGGTGCCACCTCCGACAGCGACATTCTCGAAGCGTCCTACGCTCCGTTCGTCAAGGCCGAACTCCAGCCGGCCGCTTGGCTGCGCCTGGCCGGGGGCCTCCGAGCCGAGACGTTTACGTTCGACGTGCGGAACCGGTGCTCGACCTGCGCGGAGCAGCCGGCCGGACGGAAGAACACCACGATCCTGCTTCCCAAGTTCAACCTCGTGTTCGGTCCTTGGGCCAATACGGAACTGTTTGTCAACTATGGGGAGGGATACCACAGCAACGATGCCCGATCCGCCATTGCGCCGGGCGCTTCGCCCCTGGCCCGTGCGAGAAGTTATGAAGTCGGCGTCCGCGCGAAGCCTTGGGGTGCGGACGGTCTGGAACTCACCGCGACGGCTTGGGGTTTGGATCTCAAGCAGGAGCTGGTCTTCGTCGGGGACGCCGGCACGACCGAAATTCGCGGCGCCAGCAGGCGGCGAGGTGTCGAGGTGGCGGCTCGCGGCCAGTTGTGGGGGCCCTTCTACGTCAACGGAAGCGTCACGTATACGAAGGCCGAGTTCACGAACGGCGACGCGATTCCATTGGCGCCCAAAGTCACGGCCTATGGTGCGGTGATCATGAAGTGGCCGGAGGGCTTGACCTCGCAGTTGCAGGCGACGTATCTGGGTGTCAGACCGCTGACGGAGGATCGCAGCATCAAGGCGCCCTCATGGCTCAATTTCGATCTGACCGAGCGATACCAAGTGCCGGTGAAGTTATCCCACGGCCGGTTGGAAGCCTTTCTGTTCGTGCAGAATCTGTTCAATACGAAGTGGGAACAGGCGACGTTCGCCTTCGAGTCTCGCTTGCGAAATGAAGCGGCCGGCGTGACCGACATTCACTTCGTGCCTGGAAATCCCCGCATGGTGATGGGGGGGATGGCCTGGTACTTCTGAACAGACCGGCCAGCCATCAGCTTCAGTAGTCAGCTTTCAAAGCATCATTATCTCTGATCAGTGAAAAGCTGACAGCTGACTGCTGACACATGATCGCGATAAGCTAGGTCATGCGTCGCACGATTCTTTCTCGCGCCTACTTCAATCGCTCCACGCTCGCCGTCGCACGTTCCCTCGTCGGGAAACGTCTGGTACGCGACAACGGCACAGGCCGGATCGTGGGCACCATCGTCGAAACCGAGGCCTACGTCGGGCCGCATGATTTAGCCTGTCATGCGTCCAAAGGACGGACGGCGAGAACCGACGTCCTGTTCGGGCCGCCTGGCATCGCCTACGTCTACTTCATTTACGGCATGCATCACATGCTGAACGTCGTGACGGAACGGGAAGAGTTTCCGGCGGCGGTCTTGATCCGCGCGCTCGAGATCGACGGAACCTTGATCGATGGTCCCGGAAGACTGTGCCGGGATCTATCCATCGATCGCTCGTTGAATCGGATGGATCTCACCGAGGGGCGCGAGTTGTGGTTCGAAGATCCTGGAACGAAGATCGCCGCTGCGCAGATCAAAACATTCCCGCGCATCGGCGTCGACTATGCGGGAGAATGGGCCAAGAAGCCGTATCGATTCAGGCTGATCGGATAACGGAAGGAAGCTGGCAATAAAAAAGGGGAGTGGCTATGACAGCCACTCCCCTTTTTCTTCGAACGATCGAACTACTCGATCTTGCGATCGCCGGTGATCTTGGTGGCAGATGTCACGGGCGGCGCAATCTGGATCTGCGGGCCCTGCACCTTGGGCAAACGGCCGGCACCTTCGTTGGCGGTAATCCGCGCATTGTCGGTCTTCGCCAGATTCTGCTGGGCGCTCTTGATGGAGTCAGCGGACTTCAACAAGGTGGATTCACCGCGGGCATCGGACTGGCCTGGATCGTTGGCCGTCGGCTGGCCGGTGACCGGGCTCCCGGTGTTCTTCATCGGATAGCCTTCATGCTTGGGGAGGAGCGCCGGGTTGGCCGAGGCCATCGACAGCGCAAAGAGGACACCGGAGACTGTCGCAACAGTGCCGAATACGAGCTTCATACCCCTTCTCCTTTGAATAATGGTGGCTGAAGGATTGCCGTGAATTGCGTTCGTCAAGTAAGACCAATCAAGTGGGCGGGATCATAGCCAGTCGTGGCCATGCCTGTCAAGGCACAAGATCCCCTGTTGTCTCACTGCATTCGCGGATGGTTCCTGACTCGATGTTGTCGAAAAGGCTGGTAAAATCGGCGTGAAGATCAACTGCCGCGTCGTGGCGGACGTCGTCCCCGACCTCGATGGCGGAAAGCGGGACCACGGCTGACCCCCGGCAAGCGGATCGTCACCGTCGTTCCTTCCCCCGGCGCACTGCCGATGGCGATGGAACCCCCGTGTTCTTCGATGATCTTCTTGACGGTGGCGAGGCCCAATCCAGACCCGGCTTTTTTGGTCGTGAAAAACGGCTCGAATACCTTGTCGACGATCTCCGGCGGGATCGGCGCGCCGTCGTTCTTGATGAGGATTTGATCTTCGAATCCGCGACCGGCCCGGTGTTGAGTGACATTGATCGTGAGATGTCCTCCCGGGCTCATGGCTTCGCAAGCGTTCTTGAAGATGCTGAGGAACACCTGTTGAAGTTTCGCTTCATCCCCGCGAACCGGTGCCAGGACGGGGGCGTATTCCTTGCTGACCTGAATTCGCGTCACTTCTAGATCGTTGGCGACGACCGTCAAGGCGCTTTCGATGACCTCGGGGATACGGACCAACCGGCGGTTCAACTCGAGCGGTTTGGCAAAGTCCAGAATCTCGTTCAAGATCGCCTCGACTCGAATCAAATCCCGCATGGCGTTTTCGACCCTGGTTTGCGGATCAAAATCGAGAATCCCTTCCCCTGTCACTTCTTCGAGCTGAGCCCTGATCGACCCGAGGGGCTCCCGGACTTCCGTCGCCAAAAAGGCGCTGAACTCCCCGATGGCGGCCTGGCGTTCCTGCTTACGGATCACGGGCTCGAGCGGGACGGGCTCCGGTGCTGGCGCTGCCGTTTCACCCGGGGCTGTCGGGGCCGCAGGAGTCGGAGGCGGCGAAGCCGGAGTCTGGAGGACTTCAGCCAGTCGCAGGATAATCGGTTCGAGTGTCCTGGCGTCGGTCGGCTGGTATCGACCAGCCTCTCGCGATGCGAGCGTCAGCGTGCCCCCGACTTGTCCACGTACGAAGAAGGGAAACGCCAACGACGACTGGAAGCGATCTTTGAACAACTGTTTGTGGTCGAGAAACCGTCCCTGCGTCGAGGCCAGATCGTGGTCGACGCGAGGTTTGCGATGGCGAATGGCCCAACCGGCCGCCGAGCTGTCGAGGGCCAGCCGATGGCCTGGCCTGATGTCTTTCTTGCCGTCTTTCTGTTCGCCCTTTAAGTCGCCGGCGACACCGATCACCTCGATGTGGCCCGCGATCGGATCGTAGTGGCAGGCCCACGCTCGGTCATAGAGCACCGTCTGCTGTGCCTCCGTGAGGATCGCCCCGATCTTTTCCTGCAACTCCGGGGTGACGTGAGAGACCGGCGGTGTGTAGAGTTCCGTCGGGAGTGCAGGCGTCGCCGCCGGATCGTTCATGACGAGGGGACGGCTGAGCACGACGTTCAAATTGAAGAGCCCTTCGCGCTCCAACGCCTTGGTGACCTCTTCGCTGGCTTGCTCTATCAGGCCCTTTTCTTTTTTGGCGAAGGTCGCATTCTCTTTCCGCCCGATGACCAGGAAGCCGTAGGTGCGGTTGCGATGTTTCAGCGGGACGCCGAGCAGCGCCTTGGCGCCCGGCGTGATCAGCCGCAGCCGCATCGTGCGGCTGCCGTCTTGCTCGCGCACTGCGCCGTCCGCGATGCCGGGTGCAGCCAATGTGCGGAGGATGGCCTGGACGTCGCGGGCCGTGAACCCTCGGGCCGCATGACCGACCAGCGGGCCCTGCTCGCGATGGAACACGGCGGCCAGCGCCGCGTCGACCGCGATGTCGTTGAGCGCCGACGTCAACGTGCGGACGAGATGGGTTTCGGGTGGAGCTTTTTGCGGAGCTGACGACGGTGGCATCGGCATGGTGGATCGACCGGGGCGCATTGTAGCAACCCGCGCCCGTCAATTCAATGAACCAGCGGGCGATTATTCGGGAGGGTTGATGATTTTTGGTTGGCGCGGGTGCTGAGGTTCGTGAACGGTGAAGTCGACTCGTTGGCGGTCCGCCGTCAGGAATCCAAGGATGCTGCTGGCCAGACTGATGATGACGGCGCCGCCCACCGCCGGCCAGAATCCGGTCACGGTAAAGCCCTTTACCAAATAGGCGGTGAGTTCGAGCAGCAAGGCGTTGAGCACCACCAGAAACAATCCCAAAGACAATACGATCAACGGCAGCGACAGGATCAAGAGGATCGGGCGCAAGAGGAGATTCAAGAAGGTCAGGACCAGAACGGCGGCGATCCCTGCACCGAGACTGTCCGCTTCGATGCCCGGCACGATCGCGACGGCTAAGAAGACGGCGATGCCGGTGATGAGCATACGCACGAAGGCGGCGTGAAGGCCGCCGCTGAACGGTGCGCTCTGCATCTGTTGAGAGAAGTGAACGATGTGCACGAGCGATCCTTACTGCGCCGCCGGTGGCGCAGGAGCCTCTCCGCCCGTCGGAGCCGGCGCAGCACGTTTGCCGGCGGAGAAGTGTACCTCGGTGGCCGTCAGCACCTTGTTGTCCTTCGTCGCTTCGATGACGACTCGATCGCCGACAGCCGGCATGTCGGTCGACTTCGGTTTGTTCTTTTCTTTGAATCGCGTGTCCTTGGTGACGTTGACGGAGACCGTCGCGCCTTTGGGCGTCTTCACTTCGATGTGCGAGGCGTCGATGGCCGTCACGGTGCCCAGCACGTGTTGTCCGGTCCCATGCGCGTAAACGGCGGAGGTGGACAAGAGGAATGCGGCGGCAAGCAGTAATCGATGAAACATGTGTCGGCGTCTCCTTCTTCGCGACGATGGATGCGGTGGATCAGTGGTGATGGCCGCTGTCCGTCTTGACGGCGGCCGAGTCGTCCCCTTCCAGAAATTTGTCGAACACAGCGGCTTCCTCGAGCTCGTGCTTGGTTTTCGGGTTCAAGGTTTTCATCTCCTCCAATTCGCCGGGCGTCAACTTTGGTATATGCCGGATGAAGTGGACGAGTTTCCAACTATCGAGGTCTTTCTCCGGTTCGCCTTCGCCCCAGGCCGGCATCGCTGTGAAGCGGATGCCGTTATGGATCACCCAAAAAAGTTCGCCGTCGGACATGGATTGGGTGTCAGCTAAGCGGAGGTCCGGCGCCTTGGGGTAGACGTTCTTACCAATCGGCGTCTGTCCGCTGCCGTCATTGGCGTGGCAGACGGCGCAGTGATCCGCGAAATGCGCCAGACCTGCCTTGAGGACGTCCGGGGTCAACGGTACCGGATTCGTCGCATTCCGCTGCGAGAGCGGGATCGCCAGATGGCGGATTTGGCGAGCCATCAGCACTTCCAGCGCATGCGGTTCCGTTTTGGCGCTGAAGCCGGTCGTGAACAACTGGTACCCGACCCAAGCCAATGCACCAATCGCCACGAGCGCGGCGAGGAACAGGACGCCGAGCAACTTTTTCTTCATGGGCTGCCCCACACTATACAAACTCCTTGGGACTAATACCACCCACCCATCAAACCGAAGGGCGATGCCGAAGTCGCACCAGGAGCACTGTCAAAACGGGAAGGTGCATCAGGAGCCCGCTGATGCCCATCGGTGTTTCCCCGATCCAGAACGTCACGCCCAGATTGAAGGCCAGTACACCATAATAGAGTCCTATTCCCAGTAGTAGTCGTGTCACGACCGGTTGCGGAGCCCTGAGCGGGGACAACCGGCGGTCGAGCGGAAAATAGATCGCGAGCGATATCAGTCCGACCACGGCCCAGCCGACGTAGTTGGCCATCGGCACGCCGAAATGCCAGCCGGAGTCCGGATAATAATAGATCTTGCCCAAAAACCAGCGGTCGCCGCGCAATGCGACGGGGTCAATCACCATATCGATGAAGGCGAACAGAAACGCCGTAAGTCCGAGGACGGCTCCGCTAGTGCGCGTCTGAAGATCGAAACGCAATTCATTGAGCGAAACCGTCGAATCGGGGACCGCGCCCTCGATCGGAGAACGCAGGCCGAGCGCGACGCAGTAGGAGGCATAGAGGAGGAAGCTGAAGGAGATCGAATCCATGAACGGCACGTTCGAAAAATAAAGTTCCTGGCCGATGGTGGACCCATTGTAGAAATACCAGCCGAACGGAAAACCAGTGCGTGTGGAAGCATACTCGCACACAAACGCCGTGATCCAACTGATGAGCCAGAACCGCCAGGTCCTGGGCCAGCCGATCAGTCGAATGGCGGAGAAAAGAAAGGCGGCGAGAAAGACGAAGACATAGGGACGGAGGAGGAACGTCTTGAATAGGAGAGAAAGAACGTCCATAGCTATCAGCCTTAGCAATCGGCGGTCAGCCAGGAGGTCTAAAGCTGAACGCGGAACGCTGACGGCTCATTCTCATGCGTAGCCGTGTTCGCGAAACCACTTCACGGCTTTCTCGAGCGCCACTTCAGGAGGTGTTTGCGGGATGCCGAGTTCGCGGATGGCTTTGGAACAATCGTAATGCATTTTGTACTTGGCCATCTTCACGCCTTCCAGCGGGATGCGCGGCGGCTGACCGGTGAGATTGGCGAGCCAGAGATTGGCATAGGCCAGCGGCAGGATCGCCAGGCGCGGCAGCTTGATGGAAGGGGCCTTCACGCCGGTGAGCTTGCTCAGGATCTCGAAGACCTCGCGTAACATCAAATTCCTGCAACCGAGAATGTAGCGTTCGCCTTGGCGGCCTTTCTGCATGGCCAGCAGGTGGCCGGTAGCGACGTCGTCTACGTCCACGATGTTCATGCCGGTTTCGATGTAGGCCGGCATCCGACCCTTCATGAAGTCGACGATCACCTGTCCGGTCGGCGTCGGTTTCACGTCACCGGCTCCGACCGGCGCGCTGGGATTGACGATCACGACAGGCAGGCCTTCCTTCGCGAGTTTCAGTACTTCCTGCTCGGCCAGGTACTTGGAGCGCTTGTAATGCCCGGCCATCTGGTCGAGTGAGACCGGTGTCTCTTCCGTGCCCAATCCTCCGTGTGGAGGCAGTCCGATTGCGCCGATCGTGCTGCAGTAGACGGTGCGTTGGACGCCGACGTCGCGGGCTGCTTCGAGGAGATGTTTCGTGCCGGTCACGTTGATGTCGTAAAAGATCGACGGATCTTTGGCCCAGAGGGCATAGTGGGCGGCCACATGGTAGAGATGCTGGCAACCGGCGAGGGCTTTCCTCAACGAGGCCGGATCACGCAGGTCGCCTGCGACGCGCTCGACGGACAAGCCTTCGAGATTTTGGAGATCAGAGTCCGCCCGCGCCAGGACACGGACCTCGACACCGGACAGCATGAGTGCGCGGGCCACGGCTCCTCCGACGAATCCCGTGGCGCCTGTGACGAGGGCTTTCATCGCGCTTGCGCGCAGGTGACAGGTAAGGGGTTAGGGCCGAGGGATAGGATGCGATTCAACATGGGTTCAGGCCGCATACTTTGGCCGCTTACCTGCGCCCGCTACGAGCGGCGCGACGTGATATACCGCGCGATCTCGCGCAGCGGATCGGCGGAAGGGCCGAAGGACGACAAGCGGTTGATGGCGCGGGCCACGCAGTCATCGGCCAGTTTCTTGGCGCCGTCGACGCCGTAGAACGTGGGATAGGTCTTCTTACCGCGCTCCGCGTCCGTGTTTGGATTCTTGCCAAGCTCTTCGCGAGTGCCGGTGACGTTCAACACGTCGTCGGCGATTTGGAAGGCCAGGCCGATGTCTTCTGCATACCCGGTCATGTCGTCGAGCTGCCGGTCGGTGGCGCCGGCAGCGATGGCGCCCATGCGGACGGCGGCGCGGATCAACATGCCGGTCTTGTGCTTGTGAATGTTTTGGAGCGTCGGGAGATCGATATCTTTATTCTCCGCCTGGATGTCGAACACCTGTCCGCCGACCATGCCCAGGTTACCGGACCCGTAGGCCAGTTCTTGGATGATCCGGACTTGGCGAACCGGATCACAACCTTTCATCAAGTCCGGCCGGCTGATCAGGTCGAAGGCCATCGTGAGGAGGGCATCACCGGCCAGGATGGCCATCGCTTCCCCATAGACCTTGTGGTTCGTCGGCTTGCCGCGCCGGAAGTCGTCGTTGTCCATGGAAGGCAGGTCGTCGTGGATGAGGGAATAGGTATGGATAAATTCGAGTGAGCAGGCGACGGCCATCAAGCCAGGCGGCGTCTGTCCCAACGCCTCGGCTGCCGCAATCGTCAGAATCGGGCGGACGCGTTTTCCGCCCGCCATCAGGCTGTAGCGCATACTCTCATGCAGGGTGGTCGGCGGCGTCGCAGCCGGAGGACTGACCTGGTCCAAGAACCGGTCGACTGCCATACGTTGCTGTTCGAGATAGTCCTTGATGTTCATGGA
>FRDC01000514.1_pt1 | contig 11979 bp, 13 predicted proteins | sample 1106171 | NCBI WGS metagenome assembly FRDC01 (sample SAMEA3930566, study PRJEB13176) | freshwater metagenome | biome: Drinking water system; feature: drinking water; material: water | place: Singapore | collected 2014-12-20
CAAGAACGATCCGTTCGGAGAAATTACAATCCGTTGAGGGCTCGATCCCAAAACCCCTGTCGAGAATGTAGGTGGGACCGTGGGCGTGAGCACGCCTCCTACCCCAATCGAAAATCTCGCAACCGCATTCGTTCCACTATTCACCACATATAGGAATGCATTGTTGGGTGAAACGGCCAGCCCCTCTGGGCTCGGAGTGCCAGCTCCCGTTGAGAATGTGGCGGGCGTTGTTGCGGTCAAGACACCATTCGCTCCGACGGTATAGGCCGACACGTCATGACTGCCAGAGTTGGCGACGTAAAGAAACTGCCCATTCGGTGAGACCGCAATACCCCTGGCTAGCGTGCCGCCCGTCGGAAATGTTGTGGGACTGGTCGGTGTCAACACTCCTCCCGATCCGATGGAGAAGCCGGAGACCGTGTTCGACGCGCTGTTGGCCACATATACCAATTGATTATCACGCGTAACGGTGATGCCGCGTGGTGAGGACCCTGCACCGGTTGAAAACGTTGCTGGGGCAGTTGGGGTGAGGTTTCCTGTTGCCGAATTGACCGTGAAGCCAGATACATTTGTGGAATTCTGGTTCGATGAATAAAGGAACTGGCCATTTGCGGAAACGGCAACCCATTCGTTATTGGAACCACTGGTAGAAAAGATGGCAGGCGTCGTTGCAGTCAGCGCACCGGCCGTTCCAACAGTGAAACCTGACAGGGTATTAGAACCGCCATTAGCAGTATAAACTACATTTGGAGTCGATCCTGTCGCCTCAAATCCTCCGCTGCCACCACCACCATCCGGACAGCCGGAGAGAACAAAAAACATTGGCAACGTGAACGACACCATCCAATGTAGTTCTTTCATCGTGTTCCCCCAACATTCCCTTTTGAACCATTTCAACGGATAGGGATTTCAACTCTTCATAGCTTAGAAAGATAGTAGCGCGAAGGCTTAAAGGCACCAAGTGTTTTCGGGATCTGTTGGCGTCTCTGGAGCGGACAACATCGGTTGGCATTACCATCGCCACTCCACCATCTCATGATATGTGCGGAATGGTGTATAAGTTTAGCTAGGTCTATCTCAATCACACTGAGAATGTAGACCAACTGAATAGAGATGAGGATAGGGGCTCAATCTTAAAAAGAACTTCAGGCGTCCGCTGTAAACACAATTGGTTCAGCATGGTTCTGACATACCAAGGTTGCTCCTATGAGCGTGTAAAGAAATACTCGTCAAACGTAGTAATTCTTTTTGTTCTTTGGCAAACAATGAGGTGACGGCGGTCCACCGTCACTTTCGGCTGAATACAGCCGCCCGAAGTCAGTTGCCACCTAACTTCTTTACATGTTTTGCGACGGCCTCAATGGCAATGGATGCATTCTCTTTATTAACTGGATATACCAATACATCGATTTCGACATTGTCACCCGCACTCACGCCATTACTTGGATTCATGGGCTGACTGCACACGAGCACTTCCAGTACGCCTGTCTCATCATCGACCGTTAGTTGATAGGCACCAGGGGAGAGGCATCCTCGTATAGGAAAGTCAGGCATAAACACAAGACCACGTAGAGATCCACGAATAGTTACGATATGCATTGCGTATGAGGAGGGGTTCCCAAGTAGATTCTTGATAGGTATCCATTCGGCAGACAGTGACGAGGGAACAATGATTGCGAGAATGCTTAGTAACGCAGCGCCAAGTGCGCCAGCAATGCTGATTCTCTTGAAAGAGTTCACGAAGACCGCGAAAGGCTGTCGCATGGTGTAGCCTTGTAATCTAAGTCGTATTTCCAACAGTGACTGGAAGCGTGCATGCGTCTATCAGTTTTAGTTCTTTGTTTCGATCATTGATCAAAGCAAAACGTTCGTCAGAAGATAGTTTGAGGCAAATCTCATCCCCCGCTAACTTATCAAGATTCGTAATCAATTGAACCATGGGAATATCAGTTGAAAATGGATAGCTGTTCATTCCTTGAGAGGAATCGTGAATCACGGTCACTCCGCCTTCTGACGGCGAAGCATAGGTCACAATTATTTCTGCTCCTTTAGTTCCATCCGTATCGACCACTGCGAACACCGCCGCACCCGTCCACGCAGTATTGAAATATGGAACGACCAGACTCGAAGAATCATGCACTACACAGACACATCGGAGATTCCCTCCTGAATCTCTCGCTTCAAAGATGATGTCTGTGCCAGACTTCCCATCCGTGTCTGCAAACCAACTCACATTGACTGTGGACCACGAAGAATCGAAATACGCTTGAAAGGCCCGCTGACGATCGTGAATCACGCAGAGACACTGAAGTTTCCCGGCCTCATCGAAAGCCGTGAGTACAATGTCGTCTCCCGGCACTCCATCAGCATCTAGAGTGGTTATTACACGAGCATGGTGCCACGCGCGATCGACATAGCGCTCCACGCCGGGTGTAGGATAGTGAACAATGCACACACATTCTAAAACACCATCCTGATTCGTCGCCATTACTACTATTTCCGCCCCAGGCTCCCCATTCGTATCTTGCACCGCAAGCAGCGAAACAGTTTCCCATTGGGGTTCTGTATAGATTCTTTGACTAGCTGAAGATCCTGCTGTTACGCACACCTTGCGCTCTTCACAGATCTCAACATGCTCTACAAGATCATCGCCATCAAGATCCGCATAGGCCTGGAAGATGCCTGAGCTGACCGTTGCAAGCTGCGGTTTATCACTGCGTGGTGTATCGCGTCCCGAAGCTTTCGATGATGGTGACTGACTTGTGCCAGTGCTAATTGCGGATGTCGATCCGCTTGAGGGAGATACGAGAGCGTTGTCTGTGCCCTCGGTGCAACCTAAAGCGGCAAATACAATTAACACCCCCATAAGGCTGGTGATCATGCGAGAGGTCATAAACACTCCGAAAGTGTACGCCTTGGTCGATAGATCAATGGGAACTGATAGTAGTTTTTGGGATCCGGCTGACAGGAGTCTCACGTCCAAGCTCCTGTCAGCCGCGACTTAAAAGGGCCAGTGCCCTTGCACTCAATACTCAGTGTCAGTGTGCGCTCCGGGGTATGTAGTGGTGAGACTACCTGTACTCACCGCTGCTCCCGTGTTAGATCTTAATTCCCAACTGGTGGCAGAAGTACCACCGCCGCCTGCAATCAAGATGTTGCCGGTATTCGATTGCACTTGTGCACTATGTGAGCTTCGAGATGCGGACAGTGTACCAGTGGAGACTACCGCTCCGCTCGAATTACGGATCTCCCACGTAGTTGGACTTGCAAGGCCACCGGCGACAAACACATTACCGCTTAAGAAGCGACTACACGTAAAATTGGTGGTTCGATTGGTCGAGAGACTGCCATTACTGACAAGTCCTCCACTTGAATTGCGGATTTCCCATGAAGTAGAAAAACCGTTACCGCCGGCTACAAACACATTTCCTGTTGAAAGTCCAACAGCACAATGCCCGAATCTGCTAAACGACGAGCTCCCGTTTGATACGAGTGCTCCAGAGCTATTGCGAATTTCCCAGGTACCCGTAGATGTACTCCCTCCAATGATGAGCACATTACCAGTGGTGAGTAGCGTCGTCGTATGCTGGAGTCGTGAAGACCATAGCGTTCCACTGCTGATAAGCGCCCCCGTTGTTCCATTCCGAAGTTCCCATGTCCCAGCCGAGCTTCCTCCTCCCACGATCAGAACGTTGCCTGTAGAAAGGAGCGTACATGTGAAATCGTAGGGTCTACTAGCCCATAGAGTACCGTTGCTTACTAGGCCTCCACTGGTATTTCGAATTTCCCAAGTTCCTGGCGAAATGATCCCCCCTGCCAACAAGATATTCCCGCTGGTGAGTCGCACACCACAATGGCTACGACGAGGGCTCGATAAATTTCCACTTGAGACAAGGCCGCCTGCGCTATTACGAATTTCCCACCCCCCAGCATCGACCAAAAAGACGTCCCCTCCCGCAAGCAAGTTGTTATTGGCCAAGGCGACAGTGGGTAACAAAAGCAACATGCTAAGAAGGATGATCAATCGCTGCTTCATGATAGTCCTCCATGAATGAGGTTATTGGAGCTCGTTCAAGGAACTGTTGTTCCTCATTTCTAGCGTGCTGGTTTCTACTAATTCTGTTCGGATTCCTTGTCAATAGTGCCAAATTTGTTATGAGTGGAGTTGATGTAGGGCCATAGAGACCTGGTCCATAGGGGTTATATCCCGCTACGTCACCCTTAAATCGAGGATTACAACGAGCGTAAGATACCGACTGCGATAGTAACGAACCGCCCAATAATTGCTCCGGTCATGGGAGTGATTTATGTGATAAAGGGAGGCCTTATTGATTGACCCTTAACGAATACTTTTCCGTTGCAGCAACTACCGTTCTCGCGAGTTCTCCTGTCAGGACGAGCTAAAACAGAAACGTCTTCACGCCGCCCATTGACGGTCCTCGCCTCGCTCGGATCGCGCCAGCGCTGCAGATCGGCCTTTCGCGGATTCAAGCGAACCCCATCGAGGTCCGCCGCTTTGACTGTCAAATGCACGTGTGGATGCGGCGAGGGGTGCGGATCGGGATCGGTCTCAAAAGTGTGGAGCACCATCGCGTATTGATGAGGATCGGTCTCCCGCCATCGCGCCATTCGGCTTTCAGATCCGCCACCGCCTCTGTGCCCAGGATCACCTGCCCGTCTTGATTTTGGAGGTCGAGTTGCCTATCACGACGCGGCCATCGGCTCAGCGAGACCGGCCAAGGGCGCGGCTTCGCTGCTGCAGCAGGTCGGCCACCTGCGCGCGGACTTGCGGATCGTCGCGCAGGCGGGCCAGCATCGCGGCCTGCACCGCCGGCGACTGCCGATTAAACTGATCGACGAGCTGGCGGAGCGCGGGCGGCGTGGCCTGCCACTGCCGACTCTGATCGTGGAACCCGTGCATCCCCATCTGGCGCTTCAGCGCCAGCAGCCGGAACGTCTCGGCCGCCTCCGTGCGCGTGAGCTCGACACGCCGCTGCATTTCGGCCTCGCGGTCCTGGCGGACTTTGGCCTGCTGGATCTCCTCCAGCTCAGCCAGCTGCGCCTGGATCGGCCGGTGCGCGTCGGTGATCCGTGCCGCCGCCGCACGGCGAGCCAGCTGCGCCTGGTGTTCGGCCGCCGCCAGGCGCGGTGCTATACGGTCCTGCTCGTGGCGGGCGTCGTCCTGGACTCGGGCCCGTTTGACCAGATAGGCCGACCGGACCGCCCCGGCGTCATGGGCTGTGGCCCGCAGGGGATGGTCTTCCCGCCAGCGCTGCACCTCGTGCGCGGCGTACGCGGCTCGGGCCTGCGCAGCGCGGACCTGTGCCTCGAGGGTGCGCGCTTCCTGCGCAGCGTGGAGCACGGCGGGGTCTTCCTCCACCAACTCACGGACAGGCCGAGGCCGCAGACGGGCCATCTCTTGGGCCAGCTCGCGGCTACTCAGGCGCTCCAGGCGCTGACGTTCGGTCCGGGCCGCCTGGGCGGCCATTAGATCGCCGGACAGGTCGAGGAGGCTCACCTGCTGGCACGCCCGCTCCAGCTCGCCTTCGGCGGCGCGACGGGCCAACAAGGCCACGACCTCGTGCGGAGAGAGGTCCCGCACCCGCGAGGCGCCGAGGTGCCGCTCGGGCCGTCGGTCGAGGCCGCGCGCCTGCAGGCTTCGGTGATCAACGCGCGCCGTATGGCCGTGACGCGCCAAGTGCTGGTTCTGGACCTCCGCCCACCGCTGGCGCGTGGCCGCTAAGCGGTCCGCCGTGCCGGCGCTGTCCTTCCGACAGCCGCCCTGTTGGGGGGCGGCGGCGTGGTACCGCCGGAAATATTGCGCGGGGTCGCGCTCGTAGCCGTCGCGGGTACGTTCGGAGTACATGATGTGGGCATGGGGCTGTGAGCCGCCCTCCAAGGCGGCTGGGGGGGTGTGGATCGCCCACTGGTAGGCGTGCCGCTCGCCGAGCTCCTGCGCGACGAACGCTTCGACGAGCGCGCGCCGCTGCGCGGGGCCGAGTTCCCGCGGCAGCGCCACCTCGATTTCCCGATACGTCGCGCCGTTGGCACGTTCGTGTTCGTCCGCCGCCTGCCAGAGATGCGCGGGGTTGTGCGCCGCCCACGACGGCATGTTGCCATGGGCGGTCGCTTCCAAATCCTCATAGCGGTGGCGTCCCTGATACGGGCCCTCGCGCGCCAGATACGCGGCGTGCGGGGCGGCTTTGCCTTTGCCGCCCACGCGGACGGTGCAGTGGTACGAGGCCATGGGCGGGTTCTTTCCGCGCACGGTTTCTCGGCTCTGTCGAGAAACTACTAAGTGCGCCTTCCATACAATGGAAGGATAGCGTAGACTGCACCCCGCCGTCAACTCACGGGACACACACTACGGGAGGACTCATGACCGACGACCCATGGCTCACCGATCGCCTGGCCTACGTGCGCGGCCTCCGCGCCCCCACCGAGCACCAACGTCTCCTGCTGCAGCTCTCGGCCCAGCCCACCCGCACCGGGCCCGAGACGCGCAAACTCGCCGCTCTGATCCGCGCCGAAAAAGCCGCCGATCGAGCCCAGAAAGCCCGGGCGGCCGCCGCCCGGCTCCTCACGGCTGAGAAGGCCGCTGCTCGGAAGGCCCGCAATCATCAACTCTATCTTTCGGCGGGCCTACTGATTCGGGCCGGGTTGGTCGAGACGAAAACAGGGCAGCCCACCCGGGATCGCGGCGAGCTATTGGGGGCCCTCGTCGCCCTGGCCCACACCCCAGCGACCGCCACGCAACGGGCCGCCTGGAAGCGCACCGGCGACGCCCTGCTGCAGGCCTCGCGTCGGCCCGAGCCGGACGCGGGCTCGTAACCCTTCACCGCCTGCCAGGTGCACGCGGGATGGATAGGATGGACTACCACGAGCGCACGATCCTGATCGAGTCAGGAGTGCGCCGTGGCGGAGGGCTGTTCCCCGCCGAGGACTCACACCCACCCTGTCTGACCGAGTGCCGTGCAACCCGTCAGAGGAACAAACTCGTGCGCACGGTCACAACAGTCCACGGTGACGGTGCCCTCGAACCGGACACCGTGCGCTCCGCACGGTGTTACCCTTCCCTGGCTCTGGGATTCGCCAGAGAGGCTCATGGAGGGGCTTGAAGAGGCATCCAGGGGGGCATTTTTTATGGCCTCCTTCCCCCCTACCAAACGTTTTTCATGACACTCCGCTCTTCCTCGTGCGTCTGTTCTATATTGGTGGTGCTCCATCCCCTTTCTCTTCTCTTCAAAAAACTTTTCCACAGTCGTGGGCATCACCAACTAAAGGCTATTAATATAAAGGATTCTCTATTAAAGGAAGCCTGTACCGTTTCACCGTCCCGCACCTGTACTATTTCACCGTGGATAACTCTTAAATCATTGTTTTCCAGCGTTTTCTCACCTGTACCGTTTCACCGTGGATAAGTTTATTGAGTTCACATGTTCACATGAAGAATATAAGTCATTGCGAATCAATGACTTATATCAATCCTGTACCGTTTCACCGTCCTCGGTCATGCACAGGGCAGTCAAGACGACATGTGAGGTTATGGAGTTCGTTTTTTCGGAATGGCTGGGTGACTATCAGGCAGGATCGCGATACCACCTTTAAGGTTGTCCAAATGCAGCGATGGCATGACGGCGGCTACTTTCTTTAACGCCGCGCGGGCCTTGCGGGCAAATTCCCAAGCGGCCGCCTCCCCACCCGCGTCATACTCTGCCCCAAGCTGTTTCTGTAACGCACGCCACGGAATAGATCGGGTTCGTCCTGTGCGCTCCACTCGATGCGCTTCATAGCAGCACAGGGCATAGAGATCGAGGGCAAGCGGGCTCCGTTTTAAGGCCCGCAACGCGCGAGTGTCCACAGGGATCGGGGCTGCGGTGATGGCCGTGAAAAACTCCGGGCGCAAATCAACGTAGCTTTGCCAGAGGGTATTTTGTCCAGGGCTACGCGGGTTCCACCATAAGACCCGATGACTAGATATTTTGAGATCTGTCACCTCTTCCCCTTTGTGTGTGCCTTCCGAGAGGTCGCCGACAAAGGTAATGGAAGCGGAAAACAGTCGTTCCATTTGGTCATGCAGTCGTTTGGCGTCGCCGCGTACTCCTCCCCCTGTGGTTGGACTCAAGCCGACTTCGCGCATAAACTCCGCAAGACTTGCACCGAGCATCAAGCGCGGATTCTTTGTTTTCACGGCCTCTGTCGTGATCCAGAACAGAAGCAAGCGCGGAATGATTCCATAGGGCAAGCCGTAGGTTTTGCCTGTCCTGGGGTTAAAGCCTGCTTGAATGCCCAGCGCGAAGTTGCCATTGACCCGCCGCCATGTATCCGTTTGAGGATTGCTGTGAGGCAACGTCGCTTGAACAAATTGCCGGGCCATGAAGGCGGCATCGTCGAGGGTCACGCGGTCTTGCCGAATCTCAACGATAGCCTCTAAAAATTTGTGGCCGGCATTCGTTAGTGATTGGTCTTTTGTTGTTGTCATGCGTGGCTCAGTGCTGCTTTTGCTCGTACAGGTCAACCGCTTGCCGTAGAACTTCAACGAGGCTGATGTCCTTGTCGGCGGCGAGTTTGCGAAGATGGTGGCGAAATTCTTTCGGAACCTTGAAGCCAAGATTAACAAACTCGCTTGAAGGTACGGTCTTAGATAGACGATTTCGACTATTCCTCCTTGCGTCTCTTCGTGTCTCGGTCGTAATCGGCCTCGAAGGGGAATCGTTAGCCGGTATCCCCTGTCCTTTTGCTGCTAAGAGTCCTGCCATATCAAGGGGTGCTTTCTTAGACATGGATCACCTCTTTAACCTTTCTCGATTTCGTCTTTTCGTCTATTCGTAATTTAACGAATTCCCACAAGTGGCGCATTTCCTCAGCTCCTTTGCCGCTCGGATCATCCTCTAGCAGGGTTGAACCGGTGAGGGCCGACACCGCATAGCCTTCGCGTTGTTCAATAATTGTTGGGCTTACAGGCCCGTGTTCGGAGAGAGCCGCAATCGTTGAGACGAGAAGGCGGGTACGCTGCCGTGCTTTACTCATGACAAATACAAAGGGACGGCCACTGGCTTTGACCACGGGTAACGTCAGGCGATTGAGTGACCGAACATCATCCGGGCTTGGAATCACGGGGATGACAACCAAATCCGCCGTTTTCAGCACGCCGCTGTATTCCTCAGCGTGAGCGGCGGCGGTATCAAAGAATAAGTAACGGAATTTGGCGGCGAGGGCCGGTTGTTTGCTAGTGAATTCGCTTAACGCAACAATAGCGAGCTGTGGTGTTTCAGCGGTACGGGCATTCCACCAATCAGCTAATGAGCCTTGCGGGTCAGTATCGCACAGGACAACCGATCCAGGATTGTCTTGTTCAGCCGCCACCGCTATATGCCGGGTGATATTGGATTTGCCGACGCCACCCTTACTGTTGACGATCATAATGGTTTTCATGGGCTAGGAGGCTCCATTCTGGAATAGACGACTTCGTCTATTCAATACTTTTGTCATTCTGAAATAGACGAAAATGGATAGTCGTCTATTTTGAGAGAATCGTCAATCCCTGCCGGGCGCGTCAGAAAGTCGCGGAGCCCAAGGGGAAGGGAAATGGCTTTCTGCACCACGCTGCTGTGGAACAAAGGAAATACCAACAGGGTATGCTCGGATCACTTGACTTGTAGTCCTATTGGGACTACACTTTGTTTAACATTGCAGTGTTCGACACTGTTCAACAGTATTTAACAATCGACCTTCTATAGGCATCACCATGGCTACTATTGATACTTACGTCCGTGCTCGCATTGATACCCGCACCAAGAAACGGGCGGCGGCGGCTCTTGCGGCAATGGGACTATCGACATCCGACGCAATCCGTCTGCTCATGCTGCGGGTTGCCGATGAACGAAAGCTGCCTTTTGAAGTGAAAGCACCCAACGCGACCACTCGCAAAGCAATTGGCGAACTGGAGGCAGGGGAGGGGACACGGTTTACGAGCGTAGACGCGCTCATGGCTGATTTGAATGCGGACGATTGAGCGAGCCTCCGCATTCAAGCGTGACTACAAGCGAGTGAAGGCAATTCCTCGCCACAGCAAAGACCTTGATCAACTGCTCTCCGCTATCCTCGAACAACTGTTAGTTGACCACGCATTGCCACCCCGTAACCGTGACCATGAGCTAAGCGGGAACTGGAAGGGGTACCGCGAATGTCATATCAAGCCAGACCTGTTACTGATTTACCGGAAGCCTGATACCGATACACTGCGACTCGCGCGGCTTGGCTCGCATAGCGAACTGTTCGAATAGAAGTATGAACCACAAGGAAAGGTGCATTACGACCTGAAAAGAGTAGTCGTATCCAAACATGATAAAATACATTATCATGTTTAGATAAGGAGTAAGGAGAGGAGCATGAAGGAACTGGTTCCATTGGATAAAGGAAGTCTGACACCGGCGCAGGTTCAGATGCTCGCGGATGTGCCGCCGGAGCTGGAATGGCTCGCCAACATCACGAACGAGAAAACGCGGCGGGCTTACAAGATTGACGTAAGTGAGTTTTCCCGATTCCTTAGGCTACAGAAGCCAGAAGAGTTCCGCGCCGTCACTCGCGCCCATATCATCGCGTGGCGGGAAACCCTCGAACAGCGGAAGCTGTCCGCTCCAACCATCCGGCGCAAGCTCTCGGCGTTATCCTCTCTCTTTGAGTATCTGTGCGAGCGGAACGCGGTCGCGGGCAATCCCGTGGATGGGGTGAAACGGCCGATGGCGAACAGCAATGAGGGCAGCACTCCTGCGCTCTCCGACGCCCAAGCGCGGCGGCTGCTCGATGCCCCGCCAGAAGACAGCGTGAAAGGAATTCGCGATCGGGCAATTCTTGCCACCCTGCTCTATCACGGGCTGCGCCGTGAAGAACTCTGTGAGCTGCGGGTGAAAGACATACAGAGCCGTGAGGGCGTAAAGCATTTCAAGGTGAAAGGCAAGGGCGACAAGATCCGCTATGTTCCCCTGCATCCGCTGGCGCAGCGGCTGATTGAACAGTATCTCTCGCTGGCTTGTCACGTCACAGATAGCGACGGGGCATTGTTTCGTCCGGTACGGAATAATCGCACTGGCGAGCTCGAACGGTCGCTCAATGCTAATTCTCTCTATCGCAATATAGTCAGAAAATACGGGCAGGTGACAGGCTTGAATGTCGAGGTGAACGGGCTGTGTGTACATTCGATGCGGGCGACAGCCGCCACCAATGCCCTCTCCCATGAAGCCGACATCGCCAAGGTGCAGGAATGGCTAGGTCACGCCAACGTCTCTACCACTCGCCTCTACGATCGGCGAAAAACACGGCCAGAAGACTCCCCTACCTTTCGCGTGCGGTATTAACACGCGAGGCGTTCTCACGCTTCGCGCCCGTCCCCAGCATCGATGGGTGCCACTTCCTAGCGGCACGCTTCGATGCGCTCCTGAAAAAGATGTTTTCAAGAGGAAGACGGTTACCGTTGTGCTGCTGCCATATCGGAGATGGAGTGGTGAGGGTGGTGCAGAGTAAGAATTTTCATCAATATGGCATAGCCAGAAATAACAGAGAGAAAACCAGAACGATGCTAGGAAGAAACAATATGAAGTGCGGGGCGGGGATGATAGGTGAAGGGGGCCCCCTTCACGATCTCCTTATTCGCGCTCAACGGGCTCTCAAGTTCGGACCAGCCATATGTATCAGCTATGGCCGACCAGGCGTGGCGATGCCAATGGGAGCATTGGGAGCCGTTGAGAACGTCGGTGGAGTTGTGGGAGCCAACACTCCCCCAGTCCCGATCTTAAAACCGGCCACGGTCGTCGAGCCGGAATTGGCCACGTAGAGGAACTGCCCTGCCGGATCGATCGTAATCCCTACCGGTGTGGTCGTCGATCCGGTTGAAAAGGTCGCCGGATTGGTCGGTGTTAATGCCCCTCCTGCCCCAATAGTGAAGGCTGCCACTTCATTCATACCACTATTGGTGACGTA
>FRDC01000096.1_pt3 | contig 11969 bp, 8 predicted proteins | sample 1106171 | NCBI WGS metagenome assembly FRDC01 (sample SAMEA3930566, study PRJEB13176) | freshwater metagenome | biome: Drinking water system; feature: drinking water; material: water | place: Singapore | collected 2014-12-20
CAGCCCGACCTCGGGCGCGTCAACGCCACCTTCGGTGCGATCCTCGTCGTCGCCGGCCTGGGCGCCACCCTGCTGGGCGGCTGGCTTGGCGACCGCCTCCGCACCCGCTTCAGCGGGGCCTACTTCCTCGTCTCCGCCGCCGGCATGTTGCTCGGCTTCCCCCTGTTCCTGTGCGTGCTCATCGCCCCGTTCCCCCTGGCATGGGTGTTCATCGCAGCCTCCATCTTCTGCCTCTTCCTCAACACCGGCCCGAGCAATACCGTGCTGGCCAATGTCGTTCACCCTTCCCTGCGGGCCACCGGCTTTGCCATCTGCATCTTCCTGATCCACGCACTCGGCGATGCCATCTCGCCGCCCATCATCGGCGCCGTGGCCGACGCCACGCGCAGCGCCACCCACCCGAGCGGGAACATGAACTACGGCTTCGTCCTGGTCTCGGGCGCGATCCTCGTCAGCGGCATCGCATGGCTGCTGGGTGCCCGCCACCTCGCGGCCGACACCGCCGCGGCACCGATGCGGCTCGACCGTCGCCCGCGCTGATTGCTCGCGCGGCTCCCGCAATCGTGCCATGCAAGCCGCCTACGACCGCCCGAACAACCCGCGCTCCACCTGCTCCACCCACGTGTGCAGCACCAGCATGTGCAGTTCCTGAATCCGGTCGCTCCCGGTGCCGGGAAGCACGAACGAGTGGTCGGCCAAGCGTTCCTGCGCCACCCGCCCCCCATCGCCACCCAGCAGCGCGACGCTGATCACGCCCCGCTCCCGTGCCGCGCCCAGCGCCCGCACGATGTTGACCGAGTTCCCGGACGTGGAGAGGGCAACCAGCACATCCCCCTTCCGCCCCAGGGCCTCCACCCAGCGGGCGAACACCGCCTCCCACCCAAAGTCATTGGCCGTGCAGGTGATGTGCCCCGCATCGGTGCACGCCAGCGCGGCCAACGCAGGCCGCGTGGCCCGAAAACGCCCGGTCAGTTCCTCGGCAAAGTGCATCGCATCAGCCGACGAACCCCCGTTGCCGCACGCCAGAACCTTGTGCCCCGCCCGCAGAGAGTCGGCCAGCAGGGCCGGAACCGCCCCCAGCCCGGCCAACAGCGCCCGGTCTGCCACCAGCGCATCAAGAGCCTGCCTCGCCGCCATGAACGATTCGAGCATGACCCATCATAAGGGACCGCGCGGCCCCGCTCCGGGTTCAGTCGGCACCAGCCCGGGCCGATAGTCAGCGGTCCGAGGCCACCCGCCCACGCATCCACCGATTCGGAGACCCGCCATGAGCCGCAATCAACTCCCCCGAAACCTGGTTGTTGGTTCCTTCGCCGCCGCGGCGGTCTTTGCCCTCGCCGGTCGCGCCCTCAGCGCCACGACCAACCCCGAGCACGGCAGCACGCCCGCGCCAGCCAAGGCGGCGCCCGCCAAGGCAAAGGCCACCACCCCGCCCGCCGACGCCAAGCCCGCTGCCAAGCCCGGCGCGGCAGCGCCCGCCAAGGGCGATGGAAAGATGCCCGCCGACACACGCGACGACCACAACGCCGCGCCCAACGCCGCGAACACCAAGAACGAAGGCCCCGCTGGAGGAGCAGCGCAGCAGCCGACGACCGCCCCAACCGCAGACGAGGCCCTGGGGATGCTCGAAGAGGGGAACGCCCGCTGGGTGAGCGCCAAGACGCAGAGCCCCAACACCTCCGCCGACCGGCGGACCGAGGTTGCCGGCGGTCAGCACCCGTTCGTCACCATCCTCACCTGCGCCGACTCGCGCCTGCCGGTGGAGCGGATCTTCGACTGCGGCGTGGGCGACGTCTTCGTCATCCGCGTGGCCGGCGCCGTCGCAGGCGGCAGCGAGACCGGCACCATCGAGTACGGCGTCGAGCACCTCAAGACTCCCCTCCTGGTCGTTATGGGCCACAGCAAGTGCGGCGCCGTCGCCGCCGCGGCCTCAAACGCCGATGTGCACGGCAAGGTCGCCGAACTCGTGAGCCACATCAAGCCCGCCGTGGACCGTGCCCGCAAGGCCAACCCCGAGGCCGACAGCAACGCCGTCGCGACCATCGCCGTCAAGGAAAACGTCTGGCAGTCGATCTTCGACCTGTACAAGACCAGCGAATCGCTCCGCCAGTCGGTCTCGGGCGGCAAACTGAAGGTGGTCGGCGCGATCTACGACATCACCACCGGCAAGGTTGAGCTGCTGGGCGAGCACCCCTGGCAGGCCGCCCTGCTCAACGCCCTGACCGACGACAAGGCCACGGCCAACGCCGAGTCCGAGCAGCACCACTAACGCCTCCGCGCGGCACGCCCCGCATCACCCCTTGGCGACACCGCCGGGCGGCGCAACGCCGTGCGCTGTGGGGCTCATGCCGCGCATAGCCCACGCCGCCACGCCCAGCCCCAGGGTCGCCAGGATCGCGCTCACGTAGTACGGCGCGCCCGGCAGATACACCGGAGCCTTCGACGAGATGAAGTACGCGAACGCGGCCGTGCCGATCAGCGGCCCGCCGATGTTCGCCACACACTGCAGGCTCATCAGAGCCCCCTGCACCTCGCCCTGCTCCTTGGGCGACACCGAGTTCGTGATCAGGGCCTGGCACGCCGGGCCGGCAATGCCCCCAAGCGAGGCCAGCATGATGATCACGTAGATCATCCAGCCCCGCGGCCACCCCTCCGGCCACGACGACGGGGCCGAGCCATAGCCCGCATAGGCCGCCACGCCGATCGCGATGCCGATCAGCAGCGACCGCTTCTCCCCCAGGGCGGGGATGATCCGCCGCGCCAGACCGCCCTGCACCACCGCCGCGCCAACGCCCACGAGCGCCAGCGACAGGCCTGTCTGCAGTTCGCTCCAATGGTAGCGATGAGCCGTATACAGCACCCACGTCGAGTGCAGCGCAAACATCGCCAGATGCAACAGAAACAGGGCCCCCGCCAGTCCCCACACCGTCGGGTAACGTGCCAGCCGCGTCAACGCCCCCAGCGGGTTGGCGTGGAGCAGGTTGAACGGCCGCCGCCGATCCAGCGGCAGGGACTCGGGCAGCACACAGTACCCGTACAGCCAGTTCAGCAGCGTGAGGGCCCCCGCCGCGTAGAACGGGTAGCGGATGTGCCCATGAAACACGATCCCCGTGCCGGGGATCGCCAGTTCCTTCGCCGCCAGCACCCCGCCCAACAGCGGCCCGAAGATGAACCCGATGCCAAACGCCGCGCCGATCATCCCGAACGCCGCCGCACGCTTGTGCGGCGGCGTCACATCGGCCACGTAGGCGTTGCACGCCGTGATATTGGCCCCCGAGATGCCGTTGATCGCGCGGGTGATGAACAGGATCGTCAGGTTCGGGGCGAACGCCTGTGCAAAAAAGTCGATCCCGGTGCCCAACAGCGAGATCAGCACCACCGGCCGCCGCCCGAAGCGATCGGACAGGCACCCCAGCACGGGAGCGAACACGAACTGCAACGCCGCATACGTGGCAATAAGAAGGCCGTAGACGTGAGCCGCGTCTTTCACGTCGTTCCCGGCGGGCTGCAACTGCTCGATCAGGTGCGGGGCGACCGGGATCAGCAGCCCGAAGCCCAGCACATCCAGCAGGAGCGTGAGCAGCACGAACTTGACCGCAGGCTGGCGGCCCGGCGCTGCGGCCGCGACTGATGGCGGACTTTCGTTGGGCAACGGGGGCTCCGGGCACTGGCCTGAGGCGACAACGTAGCACCCCCAACCGTCCGCCGTCGGCCCCATCCCGCTGAGAGCCACCAACCCTCCATCCCCGCCAAAGAAAAAAAAGTGCCACGACGCGCGTGCTTCCTGCGGAATACGTTCCATACTCTCTGGAATCACGCTGGCGGCGGCCCATGCGTTGCGTTGACGGTCGCCACAGCGCTCAGTGCACCAGGCTTCCACGGCTGCAAGGACGTCGCTGACCCCTGGAGACCGACTCGATGTGCCGTCTGCCCGACCCAGTCCGCGGCCTGCTCGACATCGTCGTGAGCCGCAAGTGGCTCAGCTACGAAGAGCTCAACAACACGCTGCCCGACGACATGGTCGATCCCGAGCGCGTCCACGAGCTCCTCGTCGAAATCGACCGGCGCGGCGTCGAACTCGTCGACGAAATGGAGTTCAAGGCCCGCGCCTGGCGCGAGAGTCGCAAGCAGGCCGACACCCAGACCGGCGCCGGCCCCTCGGCCTCCGAGGTTGAGGCCAAGCCCCGCGGCCCCCGCATCGTCGGCGACCGCCCCGCCCGCGCCATGACCGTTGTCGGCGGCGAACGCACCGGCGAAGCCGGCTGGACCCGCATGAACTGGGGCATCCGCACCCAGAGCACCCACGCCCCCATCGTCCGTGTCGCCCACGGCCCCAAGCCCGGCTCGCCCCCATCAAACGACGATGCCCTCCTCGACGAGGACGAGGCCGAGGAACTGCACAACGACCTTGCCGCGGCCGAACTCGCCGCCGCCGAGCAGGGCAAGCGCATCGAAGACCCCATCCGCGTCTACCTCGCCCAGATGGGCACCATCCCCCTGCTCGCCCGCGACGAGGAGATCCGCCTCTCCAAAAAGATCGAGACCATGCGGATGATCTTCCGCCGCCGCTGCCTCGAGTGCGACTACATCCTGACCCACGCCACCACCACCCTGCGTCAGGTCCAGACCGGCGAACTCCCCTTCGACCGCACCATGCGGATCAGCACGCTCGACCCGCAGGCCAAAGAGAAGATCGCCCGCCGCATCCCCTACAACCTCGCCACCATCGACAAACTGCTCGCCCAGAGCGGGGCCGATTGGGTCGCGCTCAAAACCGCCCGCGCCCGCCGCGATGCCGACCTGGCTGCCGAGGTCGCAGAGCGCATCGCCAGCCGTCGCCGCAAGATGGCCGCCCTGACCGAAGAACTCTCGCTCCGCACCGGTCGCATCATCCCGCTGATGAAGAAACTGCGCTCCATCAGCCAGAAGATGACTGAACTGGCACGCGAGACGCGCCGCCTGACACGCGAGAAGCCCGCCGACCCCGACCAGCTCGAGGCCATGCGCGAGCAGCTCGACGGCCTCACCGACGAGGTCCGCGACACGCCCGATGAGCTTGCCGCCCGCATGAAGACGATCGACGTCGTCTTCTGGGAGTACGAGCAGGCCAAGCGAGACCTCTCCGGCGGCAACCTCCGCCTCGTCGTCTCCATCGCCAAAAAATACCGCAACCGCGGCCTCTCCTTCCTCGACGTGATCCAGGAGGGCAACACCGGCCTCATGCGCGCTGTGGACAAGTACGAATACAAGCGCGGCTACAAGTTCAGCACCTACGCCACCTGGTGGATACGCCAGGCCATCACCCGCGCCATCGCCGACCACGCCCGCACCATCCGTGTGCCCGTCCACATGATCGAGACGGTGACGAAGCTCCGGGCCATCCAGAAAGTCGTCTTCCAGACCACCGGCCGCGAGCCCTCCATCGAGGAACTCGCCGAGAAGGCCGGCCTCAGCACCGACGAAACCCGGCGTGTCCTCAAAATCTCCAAGAGCCCCGTGAGCCTCGACCGGCCCGTGGGCGAGACCGAGGACAGCGCCCTGGGCGACTTTCTTGAAGATGTCAAGGCCACCACCCCGGTCGTCAACGCCGTCAACGACACGCTCAAACTCCGCATCGAGCAGGTGCTCAAGAGCCTCACCTACCGCGAGCGCGAGATCATCAAGCTCCGCTACGGCATCGGCGACGGCTACACCTACACGCTCGAAGAGGTGGGCCGCATCTTCAAGGTCACACGCGAGCGCGTCCGTCAGGTCGAGGCCAAGGCCATCCAGAAACTCCAGCACCCCATCCGCTCGCGCCGCCTCGCCGGGTTCCTTGACGGCGCCAAGGTGAAGACCGTACACGACGTGGCCTGTGAGATCCGCAACGATGCCGCCAACGGCGGCGTGATCGACGAACCCATGGCCGAGGCCGCCACCGCCGTGGAGTTCGCCGTGCAGGGCGCGGGCCGGTCGGGCACGCTCCCCGATGCCGACGGCCAGTAGCGGCTTCCTGCACCGCGCGCCCACCCTTCGCGCGCGCACCGAGCGGCTCCCGACCGTACCCTTCGCGTGATGCCGCCCGCCGCGCCGGGCGTTGTTCCACCGCACACAGTCCAGCCGGAGCGACCTCCACACCATGTCGTACATCCTTTCCACCCTTGCTTCCGCGGCCGCCGCGCCCGCCCCCCAGGTCTTCTGGGCCTATGCCATCTTCCTCACCGTCGTCCTCTTCTTCCTCGCCCTCGACCTGGGCGTGTTCCACCGCCACGCCCACGAGGTCTCTATGAAAGAAGCCCTGGGCTGGTCGGCCGTCTGGGTCTCCTGCGGCCTGGGCTTCACCGGCGTCGTCTACTTCTTGTACGAAACCCACACCCTGGGCCTGGGCCTCCACACCGCCATGTACAACCCCGCCGCCGCCACCGATGCCGCCGCCGATCTCATCATCACCGGCACCGTCTCCGGCAAGGAGGCGGCCCAGCAATACCTCGCCGGATACGTGGTCGAGCAATCGCTCTCCATCGACAACATCTTCGTGATCGCGCTCCTCTTCGCTTCGTTCGCCATCCCGCCCAAGTACCAACACCGCGTGCTCTTCTGGGGCATCATGGGCGCGCTCGTCATGCGCGGCATCATGATCGGCATCGGCGGCGCGGTCATCATGAAGTACCAGTGGGTGCTCATCGGCTTCGGGTTCTTCCTGGTTGCTACCTCCATCAAAATGGCCCTCCTCAAGAGCGCCAGCAAACCATCCGACAACCCCGTCCTGCGCCTGGTTCAGCGCTTCTACCCCGTCGCCGACTTCTTCGACGGCCAGCGCTTCTTCACCAAACGCACCGTCGAGCCCACCTACAGCATCGATCCCCGCACCGGACGCCAGCGGCGCGACCCGCCGCCCCCGGGAACCCTGCGCAAGGGCTGGGCCATCACCCCCCTGCTGCTCGCCCTCATCATGGTCGAACTCACCGACCTGGTCTTCGCCGTCGACTCCATCCCCGCGATCTTCGCCATCACCCCCGACCCCTTCATCATCTTCACCAGCAACATCTTCGCCATCATGGGCCTGCGGTCGCTCTACTTCTGCGTCGCCGCGCTCATCTCCAAGTTCCGCTTCCTCAAGCCCGCCCTCATCCTCATCCTCGGCTTCGTTGGGGTCAAACTCCTGCTCCTCAGCGTGCCCCCGTACCTCGCCACCATCGGCCTCGAGCCTCGCAGCGGCATCAAGATCGACACCACCATCTCCCTCCTCGTCGTCGTCGCCACGCTCGTGGTCGCGGTGCTGCTCTCCTCGCTCCTGCCGGAGAAGCCCGCCGCGCCCAGCCAGCCCAAGCCCGCCGCTCCCTAGGCATCCGGCCTTGCCCCCATCGAGACCGAATGGCCCTGCGCTTCGAGACCCTTGCCCGCTCGCCTTCAACCCGTGCCCGCCTCGGGCGCGTACACACCGCCCACGGCTCGTTCGACTCCCCCGCCTTCATGCCCGTCGGCACGCGCGGCACCGTCAAGGGCATTCTCCCCCACCTGCTCACCGCCACCGGCGCCCAGATCTGCCTCGCCAACACCTACCACCTCTTGCTCCGCCCAGGCAGCGAAACCGTCGCCGCGATGGGCGGCCTGCACCGCTTCATGAACTGGCCGGGGCCCATCCTCACCGACTCGGGCGGATACCAGGCCTACTCAATGGCCAACATCAACACCGTGAACGACGACGGCGTGGAGTTCAAGTCCATCGTCGACGGCTCGATGGTGCACCTGTCGCCCGAGCGGGCGATCCAGGTGCAGAACGAGCTTGGCGCCGACATCATCATGGCCTTTGACGACTGCCCGCCCAGCACCTCCGCCAGTGCCCAGTCCCCAGTCCCCAGCCCCTTCCCAACCGATCCACGCCTCTCTCGCGTGCTCGCCCGAGACTCGCGCCGCGAGAAGGTCTTCGACCACGCCGCGCGCCTCCGCGAGGCCAACGAACGCACCGTCCGCTGGCTCGAACGCTGCAAGGCGGCCCACGCCCGCGCCACCGACCAATCCCTCTTCGGCATCATCCAGGGCGGCACCGACCTCGATGCCCGCTCCTGGTCCGCCCAGCGCATCACCGCCATCGACCTGCCCGGCTACGCCATCGGCGGCGTGGCCGTGGGCGAGCGTTTCGACGACATCATCCGCGTGGTGAGCCACACCACGCCCCTCATGCCCGACACCAAGCCGCGCTACCTGATGGGCGTGGGCTACGAGCGCGACATCCTCGGCGCAGTCCTCAGCGGTGTGGACATGTTCGACTGCGTCCTGCCCACCCGCAACGGCCGCAACGCCAACGCCTTCACCCCCCACGGCCAGATCCGCCTCCGCAACGCCAAGTACGCCCGCGACACCCTGCCCATCGAGCCCGGCTGCGACTGCCTCGCCTGCACCGGCCAGCCCGGCGGCGACCACGCTGCCGGGCGGCAGCCCTTCTCCCGGGCCTACCTGCGCCACCTCTTCGCCTGCGACGAGATGCTCGGGCCCATCCTCACGACCCTGCACAACCTTCGCTACTTTCAGCGGTTCATGGCCGCCATCCGCGCCGCCATCCGCACCGACGACTGGGCGGGCTTGGTTTCCGCATTTCCCGCCGCCGCGGCAGGGGTCAAGGCCCTCAAAGGCTCCTAATATCCCCCTTCGCACGATCCGCCCGCCGGGCCGGGGTGCTCGTTACCCCTGTCCCTCACCCGTGGAGCCCCTCCGATGCTCGTCCAGACCACTCCAGCACCCACCACCGCCGCCCCTGCCCCCACCGCCGGCGCTCCCGCCGCGGCTCCGGCCAAGCGGATCGAGATTCCCGGCATGCCCGCCACGGGCACCGCCACCACCTCCGCCGCGCCGGTCGTCCCCACGCCGGGCGGGGCACCCGCCAAACCCGCCACGCCCGACCTCACCTTCATCTTGCTCATCGCCGGCGTCTTCATCTTCCTCTTCCTTACCTCCATCCTCGGCGGTCGCAAAGAGAAAAAGAAGCGGGCCGAGCTCCTCAGCGGCCTCGGCCGCAACGACCGTGTCCAGACCATCGGCGGCATTCTCGGCACCGTCGTCGAGCTGCGCGACGACGAGGTCACCCTTCGTGTTGACGAGAACACCAACACGCGCATCACCTTCTCCAAGTCATCCGTGCAGCAGATCCTGCGCAAGGCCAACGCCCCGGCAACCCCCTCGCAGGCCGAGGCCAAGCCCGCCGGCATCAAGGCCGGCGTCTGACCCATCGGCCGCATCGCGCTCTCCTTCGCTCCCGCGCCTCACGCCACCTGATCCCCCATGCGACACATCGTCCGCAACGCATTCCTCGTTCTCGTCGTCACGGTCCTCTCCGTGCTCGCCATCCTCCCGCCCGAGGCCAAGCTCCGCCGCGGCAAGGACCTCGCCGGCGGCACCAGCCTCATCTATCAGGCCAACATCCGCCCCGGCGACCCGCCCGACACGCTCAGCAACATGATCGAGTTGCTCAAGCGCCGCGTGGACCCCAGCGGCCAGATGGAGATCACGATGGTTGCCCAGGGCGGCAGCCGCATCGAGATCACCATGCCCGTCGCCGGCGATCGCGCCAAGCGATTCCGCCAGCAGTTTGAGGCCGAACTCGCCCAACTCGCCTCGGGCGCCCTCAACCCCGAGCAGTTCGACCGCGTCATGAACCTCGCCCCCGAGGCCCGCGCCGCCGAACTCGCCAAACTCTCCGGCACCGACACCGCTCAGGCCGACCTCCTCAAACGCGCCTCCGCCGCCTTCGACGCCGCCGCGGCAGCCCGCACCGCCTTCCAAGCCCAGCGCGCAAGCCTCGAAAAACCCATCGAGGACTTCTCCAAGGCGCTCGAAGAGGCCAAAGCCCGCAAGGAATCCGAAGACACCATCAAGCAAATCCAGACCAGCATCGACGCCGCACAAGACGCCCTCGCCGCCGCCGCCCTCGAACCCGCCAAGGCCGAGAAGGCCTTCGAGCAGGCCCGCGAGGCCGCCAAGGCCACCGCCATCTCCATCAACGAGGTGCGCCGCGTGCTCGACCTGCCCTCCCAGCCGCGCCGCTACAAGGCCAAGGACTCCGAGCAGATGCTCGAGATTCCCAGCCCTCGCCAGCGCGCCCTCAAGCGTCTCGCCGACACCTACCCCTCCGCCGCCACCAAGCTCGCCTCCGTCGTGGCCCGCTACGACGAGTACCAGGCCAACCGCGCCACCCTCGAAGACCCCCAGGACCTCATCCGCCTGCTCAAGGGCGCCGGCGTGCTCGACTTCCGCATCGGCGTGAAGCCCGGCGAGGCCGGCGACGAGCCGCGCCTGCGCCAGGAACTCCGCGAAAAAGGCCCGCGCAACGTCCGCTCCAGCGAATACCGCTGGTTCAAGCTCAACAAGGAAGACTCGTGGTTCGACAGCATCGAGGGCCAGCAGGCCCTGCTCGCCAATCCGCCCGACTACTTCGCCACGCACTACCGCTCGGTGGTCGATGAGTTCGACGGCCAGTACTACATGCTCCTCTACGACGTGAAGGGCAAACGCCTCACCCGCGCCGAGGGCGCGTGGCGCTGCGAGTCCTCGCGCCAGAGCTCCGACGAGCTCGGCCGCCCCTCCATCGCCTTCACCATGGACGTGCTCGGCGCCGACAAAATGGGCGAGCTCACCGGCTCCAACCTCCAGAACAACATGGCGGTGCTGCTCGACGACGAGGTCTACACCGCCCCCAACATCAACAGCAAGATCAGCAAGCAGGGCCAGATCATGGGCACCTTCACCACCGCGGAAATCCGCTACGTGGTCCGCGTGCTCAACGCCGGCTCGCTCGCCGCCAAACTCAGCCCCGAGCCCATCAGCGTCAGCACCGTGGGCCCCGAGCTGGGCGTGGACAACCTCCGGCGCGGCCTCAATGCCGGCGCCATCTGCTTCGCCGCCGTCACCGCCTTCATGGTCCTCTACTACTTCACCTGCGGCGGCATCTCCATCATCGCCCTCGTCCTCAACGCCCTCATCATCCTCGCCTCCATGGCGCTCAACCGCGCCCCCTTCAGCCTCCCCGCCATCGCCGGCGTCATCCTCACCTTCGGCATGGCCGTCGACGCCAACGTGCTCATCTACGAGCGCATGCGCGAAGAACTCGGCCACGGCGCCGACCTGCGCGAGGCCGTCCGCCTCGGCTACCAGCGGGCGCTCTCCTCAATCGTCGACGGCCACGTCACCATCCTCATCGTCTGCGTCATCCTCGGCTTCACCGGCACACAGGAGATCAAGGGCTTCGCCATCGCCATGAGCATCGGCGCGCTCGCCACCCTCTTCACCCAGCTCTTCGCCACCCGCCTCCTCTTCGCCGTCCTGGTCGACAAGCTCCGCTGGAAGAAGCTCTCCATGCTCCCCATCGCCGTCCCGGCGGTGCAGCGGCTCTTCACCTTCAACGTCGACTGGATGAAGTACCGCTTCCTCTTCATCGGCTTCTCCGTCGCGCTCTCGCTCGCCTGCGTGGCCACCCTCGTCTACCGCGGCTCCAGCGTCCTCGACAACGAGTTCCTCGGCGGCACCAAGCTCACCCTGCGCTTCAAAGACGGCCCCGACGGCCAGCCCCTCACCCTCAAACGCTCCGAAGTCGAAGAGCGCGTCCAGACCATCGCCCGTAACGCCACCAAGTCCACCGACGCGGCCTTCAAGCAGCTCGAAGAGCTCCGCGACGCCCAGATCATCACCGTCAACCCCCTCGCCGACGGTGTCACCAGCAGCACCTTCCAGATCAAGAGCGTGCTCACCAACGCCGATCTGATCCAGAGCGCCCTGGCCGACGCCTTCCGCGAGCAGCTCGACGTCCGCGAGGCCCTCGCCTTCAAGCACCTCGACGCCGTCGCCGAGCGCGACCTGCCCGTCCGCCCCATCGTCACCCCGCGATTGGCAGACGCCATCGACCGCACCGACCGCCCCCTCGACGTTTCCGCCTGGCTCGGCGGCGCGGCCATCCTCGTGCAGGACATCCGCCCCCCCACCGCCATCAAAGCACTCCA
>FRDC01000931.1_pt1 | contig 11962 bp, 9 predicted proteins | sample 1106171 | NCBI WGS metagenome assembly FRDC01 (sample SAMEA3930566, study PRJEB13176) | freshwater metagenome | biome: Drinking water system; feature: drinking water; material: water | place: Singapore | collected 2014-12-20
ACCATATTAAATTTTTAAAAGATCACAGAGTCTTCGTTTTAGAGAAACCGCACTCTGAGCGAATCAATTTATTAGTCGGGATTATTACCCCTGTCAATAGATTTGACTGACAGCATTCTTCTTGTGATGCAGCTACCCATAACCATTCGAAACCAAAAACATTTCCCATGATCTTGCTTGACATCCAAACCCAAAAAATCGATTTCTTTATTTCCACATTCTTGGCCATTTATGGAGGGGTATATGCGTTCTGTCGGAATTAAAAATAAGTTTCTAGCCCGTTTAACGACTTTTGCCGTGCACCAGCGCAACCTTTGGGTCTTCGTCTTGGCTTGCCTCCTCTCCGCTGTGGTGGCCCATCCACACACCAGCTTTGCCGGTGTCTTTAATATTCCTAAGTTTACCCCGGCCAAAGAGTATGCCGTAGGTGTCGAGCCTGAGTTTAATTTTGGGGCCACTAGCGGTCTCGGGATTAACCTTCGTGGGACCCTGGGCCTCTCAGATATGAATAACCTGCATATCGTCTTGGGTGTCGGCAATGGCCCTCGCCAGTTTCGGGTAGGCGGTGCGTTTACTTTTGATTTCTTTCCTGATGTCGATAACCAGCCCGGAATAGGGTTGGCGATCCAGGGTATGTTTATTCAGTTGCCTACGACCGGGAGCTTCGAAATCACTGGTATTCCGTACATTCACAAAGCGTTTAAGACTGACGCAGGAATTTTTGACCCCTACATCGCCCTCCCGGCCGGAATCTCCTTATATGCGGGCCAGTATCAGCCTGCGGTGACGCTTTCGTTTGGCTCGATGTATCAGGTCAACTCTCATATTAGCACCGTAATCGAGCTCGGAATTGGTCTATCCACCGTCCCTACTTACCTATCTGGCGGGGTGCTTTATTACTTCTAAACAAACTCGTCCGGCGCCTTGGCATGAGGCCGAAACAAAAACCCTCCGCAAAATCCGTGGGGTTTGCCTCGATATTGATGAAACCCTTTCTACTGATGGAAAACTCACCTCCGAAGCCTTTAATGCCCTTTGGAGTCTCCATGATGCAGGTTTTCAGGTGGTTCCAATCACCGGCAGACCAGCTGGATGGTGTGACCTGATCGCCCGATTTTGGCCAGTGCACGCTGTGGTTGGTGAAAATGGCGCGTTTTCTTTTTTTGTTAAAAATAAAATTAGAACCCGTATGGAAACGCTGGAAGGCGAAGACCTCGAGGATCTGCATATTCGTCTCAAGAAACTTCACCATAAAATCTTACAAAACTTCCCGCACGCAAAAACTGCCTCGGATCAGGCTTACCGGGATTACGACCTGGCGATTGATACTTCCGAAGATGTTCCTGCCTGGCCCAAGAAGGACGTTAAGAAACTCATCAGCCTTTGTCACGACGCCGGAGCCCACGCCAAACTGTCGAGCATTCATGTCAATATTTGGTTTGGTTCTTACGATAAAGTCCAAGGATTTAGAAAATGGCTTAAAGCGGGATCTCCAGGTGCCACAAAAAAAATAACCGAGAACCAGTGGCTCTTTATCGGTGATTCTCCGAATGATGAGCCAATGTTTAAGACATTTAAATATTCTGTCGGCGTAGCTAATTTAAAAGTCTATTTATCCGAGATGCAACACGCTCCGACTTGGATCACAAAAAACAAGAGTGGCGCCGGGTTCTCTGAAATGGCTAAGAAACTGATTTCGGCAACCAGTAAGATTTAAGAAGTCATTAGGGATTTAGATAAGAGTCTGTAGCACCGGGGGATCTCATTCATGAGAAAAATCAGCTATCCAACTCAGATTGTCTTAGCCGTCATCACAGGTTCACTGACGGGGGTCGTTCTTGGTCCTAAAGCTCACTTTCTCGGAGAAAGCGGAAGTTTCGTCATCCAGCTCCTAAAAATCCTTGTCACTCCCCTCGTCTTTTTTGCAATTGCCGATGCGTTTTGTAAAACTCAGATTCAGCTTCGCAACGGCCTAAAGCTCCTCACCCTCAGCTCGACCAATGCACTGGTCGCTGGTGGAATCGCTTTTATGGTCTCCAAGATCTTCGATCAAATGGTACCGGCCGCCACCGAAGGTATGAGAAGTCTCGCAACCAATCAGGTCGCTAAATCCCCAGCTCTCACGATAGGAGATTTTCGGACGCAGATTTTAAATAGGCCATGGGATTCTTTTGCGCCAAAAAATATCTTAGAGCCATTTATTAACGGCAATACGATTGCAGTGATTCTTTTCGCGATTTTTACCGGAATTGCATTTAAAAAATTGAAAGCTTCTCCTCGAACTAAAACGGGAGAAATCCAAAGCCTTGAAACTTTTTTCTCGGCCGGTCTGCACCTCACCTCTACCCTTTTGCATATGTTAGTTTCCATCACTCCAATCGCTGTTTTTGGCGTGATCGCACGAATTGTAGGAGGAAGTGGTTTTCAAGTTTTTTATTCACTCGCTATTTTTGTTGGCGTTGTCACGCTAGGAATTTTTCTACATGGTGTCGTTTATTATGGACTCCTGCTACGCATTTTTGGAAACCGATCCCCCATCTTGTTTTTTAAACAGACAAAGAACGCTTTGCTCACGGCCTTAGGGACTGGAAGTAGCATGGCAACACTTCCGGTAACCCTAGAAACCCTCGAAGAAATGAAGGTCAGCCACGAGTCCTCACGCCTAGCTGCAGTCATTGGCACTAATCTAAACCACGACGGGATATTGCTCTATGAAGCCATCGCAGCATTGTTTGTGGCTCATTTGCACGGGATCACCCTAGCGGGCTCCCAAAAAATTCTACTCTTCGGAATGTCCGCTCTGGCAGCTGTAGGAATCGCAGGAATTCCCGACGCCGGATTAATCACTCTATCGCTTGTGTTAACCGCGCTCGATCTTCCGCTGACTTTTGTTCCGCTACTTCTTGCTGTCGATTGGTTTCTCGGACGTTTGCGCGCCACTGCCAATGTGACCAGTGACATGACCGTGGCTACTCTGCTCGATCATTGGAAGCCCCGCAAACCTCAGACGAGTCGCGCCTAAAGCTTCCTCCACCACTGCTCGAAGGACTTTTGGGTCAATATCAGCAGGATGATTCAACATTTCTTCTGCCCAGTTGTCCCACATTTTTCCTTCAACCGATCTCCGTCCTGATAGGGTCTTGCCATAGCTTTCGAAGAACTGCGCTTCGGTATTAGTCTTTACCCTTTGAATCAGCATTCGCACTGAATCTAACATCACTGCATTTGCCAAGTTGGGCTCTGTATAATAACTCCAAATTTCAGCTAACACTCTTGTAGCCTCACCAAATCGACCGTATTGGAGTTCATAACGAACACGAGAGAGAACTCCCGCAATGTCAAAGTACCAACCCGAAAGGTCTTCTCCTCGGTGAGCGATATCTCGCATGAGCTCAGTGGCCAGCGCCCGATCGCTTCGCCACATCACGAAATACAACACAGAAGGCTTGACACACACAACTTCCCAGCGGTGATTCACATACTCAACTCTTACCGGAGCTTGGCTATAACTTGGAATCCGTTCAAATGCCTTTAAGAATGGGCTTGTTCTTGGAGAGGTACGCCCCCCCGAATGAAAGAGCGCAGATGCGGATTCGGCCTTAGCCAGCGGAGTTTCAAACCGGTCTCCAAAAGTAAAGTGCCGGAACTGGTAGCGATATCTTCCAGAAAATATACCCTTCTGATGATCATCGTACAGAACATCGCGTCTAAAACCCTCAAATAGCAGAGTCATCAAATTCTTGCCCAAAGAGTAGCGCCCGGTTTCTACGAGAAGGAATTTTTTCCCAGCCTTAAGAGCAGCTAGATCCATTCCTTCTTGCGCCAGATACTGCTCGTAATGAGGGTCGACCATCAGCTGAGGCGCGGCGGCGATTAGATGAAGTCGCTTTTCAAAGTTTTCATATAGACTATCATTTGCCAAAACTCGGGCTAAATCGTATAGGACTTCGGCATCGGGGCCCAGAAAGTAAATCTCATGATCTTCGTAAAACGTATAAATCTGCGCAACCGCCAATGTTAAAGCCGGCAGCAGATATTCCAGATCGTCCTCCAAAATTCCACCCCAGGCAGGAACGATTCTCTTTGATAAACTAGGACGCAAAGCGACCGCGTTATTATCATGATGATTGAGAAGTTTGGTTGCCTGTTGCTCCAAAAACAAAACATTAGGCACCACATCGGGGGGCATTCTCAGTTTGGGTACCCTCGGTTTTGGACTTTCAGCTTGTGCGAGCTCGCCAATCAAGCTGCGAACATCGGGCCTTTGCGAGTAATATTCATCCGCATAACCCACAGAAAGGTTTGCCAACACTAAACCCAACAAAAAGATCGACTGAGTTTGCCACCATGAAAACATTCCAAAACATATACTCTATCCGCCCCAAAGGGGCAACTCAGTATAGTATTTACAGAATATTTAAAAACATGGTCACTTCCCCGGTGTCCGGGAAACAGAAAATCCTCTGTGCGTTGTAAGCTCGGGGTAAGTTCCGGTTAGGTTCCGGGTGTTTCCTTGCAGGTTCCGGGTAGGTTCCGGCTCGACCTTGGAGCGGGCCCGAACCGCAGTAATCAGGCTCCCATGGCTCCAGCTCAGGTCAAAAGCCCCCTGCATAAAACCAGTCAGACGATTGTACTGCTCAGAAAGCCTTCCATCAGCGGGAGTATGGGCCTGAATTCTTTGGAGAAATCCATCTCCTTTGACCGCTAACTGCTTCGTAATGGAGGTAAACCCCGAATCCCCTTTGTAGTAAGTGTAATTGGGTTTTAGCGGAAATCTTGGTCCCATCAGGGCTGTAAAAAACCCTATATTGGTCGAATTGATTCGGATCACTCCAGCATCGAGATAGGCCTTTTCTAACTTATAGTAGAGCTCTGCAAATGCAGCTGTGGCCAAAATCCACGGATTCCCCAGGGTGGGATGAGCTGGATCCCTGCTAGAGCTATACCCGTCATAGATATCTTCGGGGTACCGTCCGATCGCGGTCCCTAAAGAGGGTTCTTTTCGTTCCGATTTGTTTTCTTTGTTTAAATCGTACTCAGAAATAAATCCTTCTTCAATTTTAAGAGCAGAAGACAAAACCCGATCATCATAAACTTCGAAAAAACCATCCCCCCGACCAGCGTGTAGGATGGCCAGAATGACGGCGACGTCTAGATTTTTTTCTTTACCCGCAACAAGGCCCGAACCCAGTTCGCCTAGTTGTGTAGCGGTCAGCCCATTATTTGACAAAAGTGTTGGAACAATTAAACCCGCTTTAGCGTCCCAATGTTTTTCAATATCCTGCTGCAAAAGGGCGGCCTGACGACGGTACCATTCTGCGGCTCCCCCATCCCCTAAATGATCAGCCAAAATAGCTCCATCGAGTAAAGCTCTTCTTTGCACCATTCTTGTGTAAAAATGGTAACCATAGACTTCTTCCCAGAGATCAAAGGAGGCGTCGGACCAGTGATGAGAGACGTATTCCAAGTCATTTTTTAAAAGGGTGAAACTTGGAAGTTTTCCGTCATAAAGGTTTTGTCTAACCCAGGTATGGTTGAGGTTCCTTCCCTCTCCAAGAAGACTCCAAGCAAAACGGGTCATCACAATTGCCCTAAGCGCCGGGCCGTCGTTCTGTGGCCTTGCCCACTCGTAGGGATACGGAATGCCATCCATTCCAAATTTAGGCTCGCCCAGTCCCCCAGATAGGTTTGTAGTTAACTGATTGCCGCGCGAAAAGGTCACATAACTGGCCAAAATGCCTTTGATTTGGTTTCGGTCACTGCGATCTCTTAAGCCTTCTAGGAGAGTCACAAACTCATCCATCACAAGGGCTGCATCTCGAACCCAGTGGTAATAGTAGTCGGGGTGCGTCTTACTAGGGGATGCAGCCACAGCCCCTCTCTGAGCACCGGGCTGAGTAATATTTTGAACTAAGATTCGATAGGAAGTTTTTACTTCGTCCTTAATCCAAGCATCAAGCTTAGCATCAGACGCCATACCAACGGTTGCCCAAGCAAAAATGAGTGCGAAAATGTACACCGGCCCCCCCGATGAGTGATCAAGACAATGTTTCAACAATCTATCGAAATGAAATTATTTTTCCACCTCGAAATCTGAGGGCTTATACACAATGATAGAAAATCAGCGAACCGTAAATTGCACTTCGTCTAAGATTTTTTCTTGGCCATCGAGTAAGGAAATTTTTACTCGGCCCGGCTCCCCCAAGCTCCAAATCAACGGATCACTGGCCTGGGGATGATCAAAACCATTGACCCGCCATTTCAATTTTTGGGCTGTAGGAGAATGCTCAAATACTATTTTCTGAAGCTCCCTGGGAATGTCTGGGTCTAAGGCTACGAAAGTCCCATCCAATGGATAGGTGATCTTAATCTGCGCTGGGTTTGCTAATCGTTCCGCCATGGGTTCCGTTCCAGAGGGCTCAGTCCCTTGGATAAACCATTCCTTTTTTGCGCCACTTTGGACCGCAATCACTCCCTTTGGCACTCCTTGTTGTTCTAGAGAAGGACTTGGCAGTTTCTGATGTAAAAATCTCATAATCTCAGCCCAAGCTGGGGCTGCCCCAAGAACCCCCGAGACATTCCACATAGGCTGTCCTGAAAAGTTTCCGGTCCAAACCCCAACGGTGTAGTGCGCGGAATAGCCCACACACCAGTTGTCCCTCATATCTTTGCTGGTTCCGGTTTTTACGGCAGTCCAAAAAGTTTGACTAAGAGCGTTTTCGAGGCCGAAGGTCAGGCTCCTACTTTCACGATCTGAAAGAATGCTTGAAATTAAAAAGGCCGTCTCACGCGAAAACAAAGTCCGATCCCCTTTTTTTCGGCCTTCGGTTCGATCTAAAATGAGCTCGCTCCACTTTCCATGATTAGCCAAAACCCGGTAGGCGTTTGTCAGATCCCAAAGTGTCACATCGGCGGACCCTAGAGCTAAAGAAGGTCCATAGAACTCAGAGTTTTGTAATCCCTCAAAGCCGAGCTCCTTGAGTTTTCTGACAAAAGGATCGACGCCCACGAGATTGAGAGTCCTCACTGCTGGGACATTTAAGGAAGAAGCCAAAGCTGTTCGAACGGTGATGTTCTCTCCATGAAATTCGTGATCGTAATTTCTAGGTCGATACACTCCGCCCAAAACTGGAAAATCTGCGGGCGTATCATCGACCCAAGAGGCGGGAGTTAAATAACGATTTTCGAAAGCAAGAGCATAGAGAAAGGGCTTTAACGTCGAGCCTGCCTGCCTTCGAGCGGTCACGCCATCAACGTAATAGGCTGAAGAAAACTCCCCGACATTTCCAACATACGCCAAAACCTCTCCGCTTCGGTTATCAATCACCAAGGCCGCACCGTCATTTACGTTTCGATCTTTTAAGCCCTGGATCTGATGTTGAAGAGTCGAAAGCACAAACCGCTGGGTCTTTGCATCTAAAGTAGAAACTCCAGTCGGAGCCTTAAGGACCCTTCGCGCCGCATGCGGGGCAATGGCAACTTTCGGTTGGATAAAGATATTTTTTAAACCAGTATTAGAAACGATATTTTTTAGCCAGCCGCAATCAAACTGAGCGTCTATTTTTTTTCCTAAAACACAGGCCCGTTTTTCGACTACCTCTGCAGAAGCCTGAGGGGAAGGAATCAACGCCGCCAAAAGGACCGCTTCCTTAAAATCTAACCCGTCGGGTGCTTTACCAAAAAGGCCATAACTTGCCGCCGGAAGCCCCCTGAGTTCACTGCGAAAAGGTACTAGGTTAAAGTAGGCCTCGAGAATCTCTTTTTTGGTCCAGGTTTTTTCTAGTTCTTCGGCGGCCTGAATTTGCCGCCATTTCTGAAAGATCCCTTTTCTTCGGCGAGATTTTGGAGGTGAAAGGTCTTGATCCAAAAGAGCCACGAGCTGCATCGTGATAGTGCTTGCTCCCCTGATTTTATTATTCTGAAATCGGCTCAGGACATTTCCTGCAGTAGAAGACAAAACAGCGATCCAATCCACTCCCGAGTGATCGCCAAAACGATGATCCTCGGACAAGATCACTGCCTTTTTAAAAATCGGAGAAATCGCGTCCAAACTGATCCAAGGCAGTTGCCTGAACCTCGAATTGATTCTTTGTTCATGAATCACCTCGTGGTGGCGATCATAAAGAATCGCTTCAGAAGGAAACGCCCTGGCTTTGACTTCTGCAAATTTTGGGACATCAGCAGCAGTACCTGTAACACTGACCAGGAGCAAACCCGAAAGCGCGACAAATCTACTGGTTTTTTTAATCCACGATTTTAAATGTAGCATTTGGATTCTCACCCATATTCTCAGGCGAGTACATTGCCTCCACTCGGGTTGCAGGAAGATTCATGGCTCCAGATTGATTGAGTCTGATTGTGTATTGAATGGACCATTTACCTTTGTAAATGGACTCATAGTAGGCACGAAAAGCCTCGAAGCTCCGTTCTTCAAAAGTTGGCCAGAGTCCTTCTCTCTTTTCATCCGAGACCATCATCCTAGAATCGTTGCCAAGACCAGATCCCAGAATCATGCTGCCAGCTGGAATTGGATCTTCGATGACCACCCAGTTTTCGTCAGACTGCGCTTCGAGATCGAGCTGTACACGGTAGATATCTCCTTTGTGATATTCACCAGATTTCTTGACCTCAACTGGAATTAGCTTCTTTTGGATCTTAAATCCGCTCGAAACCGGAGCTTTGAGCGGTAAAGCCGCTTTGCTCTGTAAGGTGATCCAAGGTTTACCTGTACCTTGGTGAACCAGGCTTAAGGTCTGAGAGTCATGCGCATTAGAGGGCCAACTCATATTGAAACTTTGCGCACCCATCCGAGGTGTCGCCCCCGGAGCCGTCGGATTCCAGCTCGCTTTATTCTTCACCTCGCCCAGAGTAACCGAAGTCTCACCACTGACGGGCTCAGTTTCGAAAGCTTTTGAAAATTCGTCAAACGCCAGCACTCCCCAAACGTTGCCAGGAGTCGTCGACCAATGCCCTTCGGATTGCTGAGCCAGCGACGCTCTTACCAAACGAGCCAGATCCTCTTTAGAACTCTTCTTTTCGCCACTCCCTTAAGAGAGAAGCAAAATCAACCGATTGAGATTGATTTCGGAAGTTGAAAATAGCCCTGCCATTCGATCTGAACTTTCGGTTGAAAACTTCAAACGGGTTCCCTGAAAATTCAACCTCGACAATATATTTTGTCTAACCTCTTCGATCCGATCGGCACGAGAGGGCAGACTCATGTTTTTCTGCAGAATGCTGAGCCATGCGAGCAAACCCGAAGTAGGCCAGACAGAAGGCGTAATTTCGATTGTAGATAATAAATCGGGCTGCATTTGTCCGTAACGACTCAAGGCCTCCATCGCATCTAATTTGCGCAAAGTGAGATCTTGTCCAGCCCCGTTAGAAGACGACGACCCGTAGGCCCTAGACATCGAACCCTGTACAAATCGTTTTAAGCCTCCCAACATTTTCTCGCGGCTAGACTCCGGAATGACTAACCCGGCCTGAGAGGCCGCGCTTAGGATATACGAAGTAAGTGTATCGGAGCCCCGCAAAAGATCTGTCGGAAAGAACTTAGCCAGTCCTTCCGAATCTAAATAGGCCGGAAGCTGTTCCATCAGTTCAGCCCATTTACTTTTTTCTTTAAGAGAAATGATCTTGGAAACCTTCTGCTCCAGGCAACTATAAGGATAGCGCCCCATGTATTCACTGACGCCAGATAAACCATCGGAGATCTTAGGCTGAAGCGTTACATTCACGCCTCCTCGGCCTGGGATAGCCCCTTCGGGAGCCTTCACCGGGACATCAAGCGTCTTATCGAGTTGTTCAAGAGTTGCTTGATAAACCCGAACCGGAATCGCAGGCACCACCTTTTGTTTAATAATCACCCGGTCAGAAGCGAGCGAACGAAACCCAGCAGGACTTTCTAACTCCTTGGCTTCGACTTCGTAGGTGATACCCTGCGCAGAATAGGGCACCTCAAGTTCCCATTTCACCACCTCAGCTTGGCCAGGTGTCAATTGCAGTCTTTGCGAAGCCAGAGGAAAAGAATTTTTATCAATCTGGTATTTACCACGGACTTCGAGATCCATTGTCTCCGCGCTGGTATTTCGCACGGTAAACTCCGCTGGAAACCGGTCGCCCTCACGAACAAGGGGCGGAATTCCCGATAAAATAGAAAGTTCCTGAATTGTTCGAATCGAAGCCGAGCCTGTTCCAAACTGATCCGCGCCCGCATAGGCCACCGCAACCAGTTTAAAAGAGCTCACTGAATCATTTAGAGGGACCGTTACTACTGCCTCGCCCTTGGCATTGAGCGCAGCTTTTCCGACCCAAAGCAAAAGAGGATCAAAAGCTTCTCTGGAGAAAGCCTTCTCGGCACTGCCCCCACCGCCAGTGAGCATGGCCTTCATGCCAAAATGCCTTTTTCCGACCACTTGCATCTGAGAGGTGTAGGTTGTCACCTGATAGGGACGCTCTCCCATCATCGCACCCAGCAGATCCCAGCTGGAGTTATCTTTAAGCATCAGAAGGGCCTCATCTACCGCGGCAAAGAGGACCTCCCCTTTTTTAGGGGCTGCACCTAAAGAATTTGCCACTTTGATTTTCACCCGTGCATTTTGCCTAACTCTGTATATCGCTTGATCGGGGGTGACCGAAACCTTAAGCTCATGGGCTTTCCAACCGACTTTAATTTTACCTATTCCGAATTTAAAGGCAGGTTTCGCCAGATCCACCATCGCAGTAGGCTGAGGATCAGCCACCCTTCCGCGCACTACGAGGGCCGAAACATAAACATTGGGAGCATAGTTCTTTTTAATAGGAACTTCGATGGTCGGATTTTCATCGCTCAAAGGCACGACAAACGCATCCAGTACCCCTTCTCTCTCAACACTCACTAAAGCTGTGGCTTTGCGAAACGGACTTCTCACTTGAAATACCGCTTTTTCTCCAGCCTCATAGGACTTCTTTTCTGGAAGCACATCAATCCGGTCATCGTCTTCCTGGCTAAAGTAAGTCCCGGCTCCGTAACTATAAAATGTATCCTTGGCAAAATTTGGACGGCCCTTAGAATCGGTGATCTGCCCTTCCAAAATAAAACTACCCGAGGTCTTCAGTTCGGCCTGACAGACTAATTTTCCGGTCTCATCGGTCTTACCAGAGCAGACCTGTCCTTGATCTTCAATTTCATTCTTATGCTCATACGCGTAAAAACCCCCTACCACTTTCTTACGATGGGTAAGCCAGTTTTGTTTAAAAATCTTGGCAGTAACGTCAACCCCACTTTGAGGAACCCCTCGTGAATTCACAACCAGAAACTCGACCTTACCTTTTCCACGCCAAGAAGAATCCAAACTCTTTACACCCAGAATCCGATCCGCTGGAAAAAGCGGCAATGAGGCACCAGTGGTCTGGATTTCTCCGTTGGGGTCCTTAAATTCTAATTCCATTTCTAGGTCACTCATTTGTGACAGTTTTTTCAGATTGCCCACCTGAACACGCGCCCCACCGCTTGCATCCAGCGTGATCACTTGTTTTTCGTACTGATTAGACTCGACTTCGTTTTGAGTACCCTGGAGTCCCGCTTTAACCGGCTCGGTCGAAAAACTATATCCCTCGTACTTCGAAAAAGCGTGATGGTACTTCGGTCGCTGCAAGTACCGAAACGACACCGGAATTTTAGCGGCTCCGCCGCCCGAAAAGTAAGAAACATTGAGATCGATTTTTACACTCTCTGGCGCCGCTTCACTGACCGCTTCATCTTCAGCCCCGCGAAGCACAGGCTTGAGCACAGGCTTGATGGACCCTTTCATTAACGGGATTCGAAAGTCCTCGACAACAAAGCTTCCAGCAAAATGCCGATCGGAATAGCTTAGGTTTTCTTTTCCTTTTTTTAAGTAAACTTCGTAATGACCTAGTTTAGCTGCCTTCGGAACAGTCCAAGAATATTCCGCCGTTCCATTGGCCTCCCACTTCACCT
>FRDC01003791.1_pt1 | contig 11956 bp, 7 predicted proteins | sample 1106171 | NCBI WGS metagenome assembly FRDC01 (sample SAMEA3930566, study PRJEB13176) | freshwater metagenome | biome: Drinking water system; feature: drinking water; material: water | place: Singapore | collected 2014-12-20
CTACTCGTTGTGCCATACGTTGTTGCCATTTTATGTGCCTCCTATTAAAAATGGTTAGTAGAAATAGATGTCTTGCAGAGAAAAAGATTATTCCCTGTTCAACATAAGGTTTTAGACAGGCTTTTAATTAATGAAAGTTCCCGTCATTTCATCGAAACAATTGTGCAATGAGCAGTTGATTGTAGTTATTACACTCAGCACAAATATATTTTAGAAATTAATTGACATTACTTCAAGTGGTTAACTGTTATTTCTGACTCGATAGCGATAGGGTTTTGTCACATTTCTGTAAGAAAAATGTAACTGTCATAAATCTGTAACATTGCTGCCTTATAACGTTCGTCATCTTTATCGATTGAATTATTAACTACGGATCAGAGACTGATGATGAAACTATACAGACTTTTCTTGATAGCGATCGTTGTAGCCAATCTAGGTATGGCAACCACTGTACATGCTTTGGATTTATATGTTGATACGACAACCAAGCAGATTTATGCGGAGCCGGGTCCCGGTCGCGTGCATATGGGGACTTTTGTGAAAGCCGATAACGCGCCTGCTAAGACCGAACCACACAAAGTTGTGGAAGCGCCAGTAAAAACCCCAGCGGATTCGGCACAATTGGCTGAAGATCAATCCGAAGAAATGAAAAAAAGGAGATCTGCGGAGCGTCTTGCCAGAATTTCGGAGAAGGCGGAAAAGGCCCGGTTTGTCAATCAAGTATCGGTGCTTGAAGAGCGCATGAAAGAGGTGGAGAAAATTCATGGCACTTTTGATGATCGCGGTTTGCATTGGGCTACCAAAGATGGCAATTTTTCTATGTCGCTTAACGGGCGGATACAACCAGCCTCGCAATATAATTTTGTCAATGATCCTGATCCGGCATTTGGTGCCAACACCGCAAACGAATTGAACAGCGGCATGAACATCCGCCGGGCTCGTTTAGGGGTTGAAGGTACTTTCTTTAAGCACTGGGATTATAAATTTGAGTACGATTTTAGTCGCGGTAACGGTTCCGTCGGATCAGGAATTACCGATGCTTTTGTACGCTTAAACCATACTGATGCACTATCCTATAAACTGGGTTCATTCAAAGAGCCATTCAGCTTGGAAGAAGCGGCGAGTAACCGTTATCTGACTTTTATCGAACGGCATATGTCGGTCAACTCCTTCGTTGATAACCCGAACACCTATAAAACGGGTATTGGCGCCAATTACGCGGTTAAAAGATGGCAAACCGGGATTGCTTTTCAAACAGAGCCGATCGGCTCCTGGTCCTCCGCCTCAACATCGGTCAATGCCAATGGTAATCAGAACCGCAACAATGGTTCCGGGGATTCCGGCTGGCAAGGCATCGGCCGTATCAGCGGCAGGCCATGGATGGAAGATGATACGAAATTCCTGCATATCGGTGTTTCGGCTGGACATACGCATGTTAATACACAGTATCGCGCAGATGGCACGATGGTTGGTGAAGGACAGATTGGCGGCGGCGGTGGCATGTCGTTCTTTGCGTTTCCGGGAACCAACGTCGACCGGACCAATATTTTGAACACCGGTAACTTAAGCACCGGCGCTTTAAGCAATCCGAATCGCCGAGAAGTCACCAGCTACGATCGTTTCGGTGCGGAATCCTGGTTTGTGTACGGTCCATTTTCGGCGCAAGGGGAATATTTGCGGACCAATATCAATGGATTTAACTATGATAACGAGCATCTGACGGGATATTACGGTTTTGCAAGTTACTTCCTGACAGGCGAATCTAAAGCGTATCATGTCAGAAACGGCGCAGCGAACCGGATTAAACCGAATCGTCCATTCCAGTTCAACGGATCGGGCTGGGGGGCTTGGGAAATTGCAGCCGGTTACGATTACATCGATATGAATTCGGGTGTCATCGCAGGTGGTAAAGCGGATATGGTTCGATTCGGTTTGAATTGGTATCCGCATTCGAACGTCAAATTTCAGGCAAACGTGATCCATGTACTCGATATCAATACTGCGAGGACACCGATTACCAACACCGATGGTTATTCCGGTGGCGCCGGCGCTCGCACCAATGGCTGGAACAATGGCGACTTGAGCGCTTTCCTGACGCAATGGACTATCGATTTTTAGTCGAAATTATTTTTGGTACGAATAGCAATCCTTACAAACAGGAGAACAAAATGCCAAAGTCATACAATTTTAAGGTGATAATTTTATTTTTCTCGGGTTTCTGGATCAGTACTGCCGGGATGGCGCATGCACAGTCAATGGTCAAAATCGACGGCTCCAGCACTGTTTATCCGATTACCCAGGCGATTGCCGACCAATTCCAAGAAGTTAAGAAGGGAACGGTGCAAGTGACGGTTGCTGTTTCAGGCAGCGGCGGTGGTTTCAGGAAGTTTTGCCGGGGTGAGATTGATATTGTCAATGCCTCTCGTCCAATCTTAAAAAACGAGATGAAAGAATGCAAAAACACCGGGGTGCAGTACGTCGAAATACCGGTAGCATTTGATGCGCTTACCGTAGCGATTCATCCCGGCAATACCTGGAGCAGGGCCATGACGGTCGCGCAGTTGAAAAGAATCTGGGAACCGGCGGCCGAAGGTAAAATTACCCATTGGAATCAGATTGATTCAGCATGGCCGGCAGAAGCTATCAAGTTGTTTGGGCCTGCAAGAGATTCTGGCACCTACGATTATTTTACCGAGGCGGTCATTGGAAAAACGAAGTCAAGCCGCGCGGATTTTACCAGATCCGAAGATGACACCGGTTTGGTGCGGGCTGTGGCGGGTGATAAAAACGGCTTGGGTTTTCTGGGATTTGCGTATTACATCGAAAATCAAGATAAAGTTACCGCAGTAGCGATTGATAACGGCAATGGTCAAGGAGCGGTTCTACCCTCGGTCGAGACAGTCGAAGACGGCAGCTATCAGCCATTATCGCGGCCTATGTTTATTTATGTCAGCCTCAAGGCAGCCGAGAAGCCGGAAGTGAAGGAATTTGTCGAGTTTTATTTGAAAAATGCGTTGCTGTTGGTAAAGGAAACCCATTTTTTTCCATTGCCGCCGCGAGCCTACACAACCATGCTTGGGCATTTCAATAAAAAAAGAGCGGGGACAGTTTTCAATGGCGTGCCAGTTATTGGCTTGACGATTGATGAATTGATCCGCCGTGAGGAACGACTGCAGTATGAGAACTATTAATTTCGGGGAATTAATAAGTTAAGAGACCTTTGCACGGTTACTACGCGGCACGATAATTGCGTTAAAAATTCGCGAAAAATGCTCATTTACCCGGTGTAAACTCCGCTTTTTCGCAAATTTTTGCCTTATTCTCGTACCGCTCATGACATCGTGTAAAGGTCTCGTTAGCTTAGATTACGCGCAGGCAGCTAGAGACTTTCTGCGTTACTGCTGATGCGGAGAAAACAGACTGGAAATGCAGGGTCATCGAGTATGAACCGAGTTTCTTGGCTGTTTTTTCTTGAATCGGCAGTCATGTTTTTTTCAAAAAGCCGTGGCATTCATTTATGATAGGAACTGTTCCTTGTATTTCTATATGATGTCAGTGCGCTTTCAATAATCCATCAGACCATGCCTTTTAGCCCAATTGTTTTGTGGACGGATGCACTCGTCTATTTGTTTGTGTTGTCGATATTTTTTTGGGTTTGGTATGTGCGCCGGAATGAGCACTTGTTAATGCCTTGGAAGCGGGTCGGGCATAGTGCCAGCGGCATGTCGGCATTGACGGTGTTAATTTTTTTTCTATTGGTCGGGCTGCTCGACACCGTTCATTTCCGGCCAGCGCTCGACCATAAGAATCAAAGCGGCGAGACGATTTACAGCGTAGAAGTGTTAAGTTTGCTGGATATAGTTTTAACGCCGCTCCGAACCAACGTTGAGAAAACCTATTCCGCACCGTTGGCAACGCACCTCTATGCAAAGGAAACAATCGAGTCGCCGGATGGCGGGCAGGTGCGGGCTTTCGCCCGTTTGGAATTCGGTGGATCGCATTTGCAAGATCCTGAAGAAGAACATCTTCCAGACATTCTGGAGCGAATCTTTAAAGGTCTGGCGTATGGTTTCTTGGTTTGGCTTGGAATAGCCCTGTGCTTAATAGCCTTTCTGTCTCGCCGCCATCAACAAGATTTCGTTCAAAGCTTGTCCGTCATTTGGCGGCGTGCCAGCGAAGTGCCGTGGTACGCGATCTTGATTACTTTATTAATTTTGCTATTGCTGATCGGTTGCAGCGCGATGCTGGCAACGCACTATCATGTATTGGGTACTGACAAAGTAGGCCAGGATATTCTGTATCAATCACTTAAAAGTATCCGAGTTGCATTGGTGATTGGAACGTTGACCACGCTGATCATGCTGCCATTCGCGCTGCTGCTTGGGATTATGGCCGGGTATTTCCGGGGTTGGGTTGACGATGTGATTCAGTACATCTATACCACGTTAAATTCGATTCCCAGTGTGCTGTTAATTGCGGCGGCAGTGTTGATGATGCAGGTATATATCGAAACGCATGCGGAATTGTTCGAAACCGTTGCATCACGCGCCGATTTGCGATTATTGTTTTTGTGTATGATTCTCGGTGTCACCAGTTGGACGAGTCTGTGCCGGTTGCTGCGCGGGGAAGCGTTGAAATTACGCGAATTGGAATATATTCAGGCGGCACATGCTTTCGGAGTGTCACATTGGCGCATCATCAGCCGTCATATTCTGCCGAATGTGATGCACATCGTGTTAATTGCGACAGTGATGGATTTCAGCGGATTGGTGCTGGCTGAGGCAGTGTTGTCATATGTCGGTGTCGGTGTCGATCCTTCAATGATCAGTTTTGGCACCATGATTAATGCCGCACGTCTGGAAATGGCTCGGGAACCGATGGTGTGGTGGGCTTTACTGGCAGCTTTCAGTTTTATGTTTACGCTAGTTTTGAGCGCTAATCTGTTTGCCGATGCGGTGCAGAACGCGTTGGATCCGCGTATGCGGACACTGAAATTGAGCAGCCGTTTTTTTCAACGGTATGGAAAAGATGAGATTTCTTCAAACAAACCTGCCGGCGCCATGACTCCGGCAGGTTCTTCCCGTTCGAAATGAAAACCGTGCTGGAAATAGACAATCTAGCGACGTTGCTGCATACCGGCGATATACCTGTCAGGGCTGTTGATGGCCTATCGCTGAATATTCTGCAGGGAGAGACATTTGCGCTGCTGGGCGAATCCGGTTGCGGCAAGTCAATGACGGCTCTGTCGATTATGCGATTGCTTCCGGATGTGGGTGAAATTGTCGCCGGGGAAATCAAAATTCATGGGATGGATCTTTTGCAATTGCCTGAGGCGGCGATGCGCAAAGTTCGCGGTAAACAGATCAGCATGATTTTCCAAGAACCCATGTTAAGCCTGAATCCGGTATTGACGATTGCTGAGCAAATTGGAGAAGTGTTACACCAGCATCTCGATCTGACGCCTGCGATGAAACAAGCACGGATTCAGGAATTGCTCGAACAAGTCGGCATCCCGGATGCGCAACGGCGTATGCATGAATATCCATTTCAGTTTTCCGGGGGTATGAAACAGCGTGCTATGATCGCAATGGCGTTGGCTGGTGAGCCGGAGCTATTGATCGCCGATGAGCCAACGACTGCCCTGGATGTCACGATCCAAGCGCAAGTACTCGATTTGATGCGGCACATTCAGCAACGCACGCGCATGGCAATATTATTGATTACCCATGATTTAGGGGTGGTGGCGGAAATGGCGCAACGCGTGGCGGTGATGTATGCCGGGGAAATCGTGGAAGTGGCGCCTCGCGCAGTTTTTTTCCAGCAACCGGCACACCCTTATTCGAAACAGTTATTTGCTTCGCTGCCCGGCAAAAATAAGCGCGATCAAGCGTTGACGGTGATGAATGGCAATGTGCCATCGCTATCACAGCAATTCAGCGGCTGCCGTTTTGCGGATCGCTGCAATCAAGTGATGGCAATGTGCCGTGATGCGGTTCCACAATGGCATCGGCTCGATGATGCGCACCAGGTGCGTTGTCATTTGTATCAATCCGGCGTGAGTCATACACAGGTGGCAACCGGCGCACCGGCACAAAGGATTCCGCTGTATTCCGAAGCACAGCGAACGGAACAAATATTATTGAAAGTGGCCGACCTCAAAGTATATTTTCCAATTCGCCAAGGCCTGTTCAAACGCGTGGTCGGGTATGTAAAAGCGGTTGACGGCGTATCGTTGCAGATTGCTTCCGGAAAAACATTGGCATTGGTCGGTGAATCCGGTTGCGGGAAAACAACGATAGGAAAAAGTATTTTGCAGTTAATTCAACCCACTACCGGCAGTGTGCAGTTTAAAGGGCAGGAGCTGGTAGGCTTGAAACGGGGCCAATTAAAACCAATTCGTTCGCACTTCCAAATTATTTTTCAGGACCCCTATTCATCATTAAATCCGCGCATGCGTATCAAGGAAATCTTGCAAGAAGGGATGAATGCGTTAAAGATCGGTGCAGCCAGCGCATCATCAAAAGCCGATAATATGCAAGCCAGCCCAAGCGACCAGGAAATCGATTTGTTATTGCAGCGAGTCGGATTGCCGGCTGAGGTAAAATGGCGCTATCCACACGAATTTTCGGGCGGGCAGCGTCAGCGCATTGCCATCGCGCGTGCTTTGGCAGTGAATCCGGAATTATTGATTTGCGATGAACCGACCAGCGCTTTGGATGTTTCGGTGCAAGCGCAAATCCTGAATTTGTTGAAAACCCTGCAAAATAACTTAGGACTTGCTTTTTTGTTTATCACCCACAATATCGCAGTTGTGGAATATTTAGCTGATGAGGTTGCAGTCATGTATCTTGGAAGGATCGTTGAACGCGGGCTTATCGATGAAGTAATGGGCAACCCGAAACATCCCTACACCCAAGCATTGTTATCGTCGGTGCCGCGGATTGCTGCTGATGCGGATCGGAAATTCATTCCGCTAAAAGGCGACTTGCCGTCACCGGCTAAGCCTCCGGCCGGTTGTCATTTTCATCCACGTTGTCCGAAAGCGATGCCGGTTTGCCGGGAACGCTATCCGTCGGCCAGTTTATTCAGCGCAACGCATTCAACGCACTGTTTTCTTTATTCACTCGAACAGATTTCTTGAAATTATGAGTATTCAACACGAAGTGGCGCGCCGCCGCACATTCGCTATTATTTCTCACCCGGATGCCGGAAAAACCACGTTGACAGAGAAACTGCTGATGTATGCAGGAGCGATTCATATTGCGGGTAGCGTGAAGGCGCGCAAGGCCAGCCGACATGCCACGTCCGATTGGATGGAAATCGAGAAGCAGCGCGGGATTTCGGTGGCTAGCTCGGTCATGCAGATGGAATATCGCGATTGCATCATCAATTTGCTGGATACCCCTGGCCACCAGGATTTCTCGGAAGATACTTACCGCGTGTTGACAGCGGTTGACGCCGCGCTGATGGTCATCGATGCCGCTAACGGTGTTGAAGCGCAAACCTTGCGGTTGCTGGAGGTTTGCCGTGCCCGGAATACCCCGATCGTGACATTTGTTAATAAAATGGATCGCGAAGTACGTGAACCGCTGGATTTGATCGATGAAATCGAGCGTACGCTCGGCATGTCGACGATTCCGTTTACCTGGCCAGTCGGGATGGGGAAGAATTTTCACGGGGTGTGCGATTTGAAGAATAATTGCATGCGTCTTTTTCAACCGGGATCCGATCGCATTGACGCTGATAATGAAGTGATTGCGCAATTCGACGATCCGCAAATCCGGCAGCGCTTCGGCATGGATTTGGATACTGCGTTGCAGGAAATCGATTTAATCAAAGGCGCGTCGCCGGTTTTCGATCACGCGGCTTTTCTTGCCGGTGAGCAAACACCGGCGTTCTTCGGTTCGGCGATCAATAACTTTGGTGTGCGGGAGATTCTCGACGCTCTGGTGGATCTGGCGCCGCCACCGGAATCGCGTAATGCGATTCAGCGTGAAGTGCAACCGGACGAGAAAAAATTCTCCGGTATGGTGTTCAAAATTCAAGCCAATATGAATCTCGCGCATCGCGACCGGATTGCGTTTGTGCGTGTTTGCTCCGGTCATTTCAAGCGCGGTATGAATCTGAAAGTGGCGCGGAACGGCAAGGATATCCGCACCAGCACGGTGGTATCGTTTTTGTCGCAACGCCGCGATATTCTGGAAGAGGCCTATCCAGGAGATATCATCGGTATACCGAATCATGGCACGCTGCAATTGGGCGATACGTTGACCGAGGGCGAAATTTTGCAATTTACCGGTTTGCCTTTCTTTGCCCCCGAGATTTTCCGTACGGTTGAAATTGCCGACCCGTTGCGCAGCAAACAGCTAAAACTGGGATTGGCGCAGCTTGGCGAGGAAGGGGCAATCCAGGTTTTCCGTCCGTATCTTGGTAATATGCTGTTGCTCGGAGCAGTCGGTACGCTGCAGTTTGAAGTGGTGGCGCACCGCTTGCAGCACGAGTACGGCGTCGCAGCTCGTATTGCGTCCGCCAAATACCAGTTGGCGCGCTGGATTACCTGCGACGATCCGCGGGAATTGCAACGATTCATCGAAGCCAATGCGCATCGGATCGCGTACGATGCGGTTGATGCACCGACTTTTCTGGCATCCTTTGGCGCAGAATTGAGCGTGGCGCAGGAAAATTGGCCAGCGATCCGCTTTCATAAGCTGCGTGAACATGCTGGCCTGGTTTTTCAAAATCACTTGAACGGATAACGCGAACCATGGCGGTTTGGCAGTGGTTGTTGCTAGTCTGCATGTTTTTGGCTTTGCCATTGCATGCGAGCGACGCATTATTATCCAGCAGCGAGAAAACAATCCGGTTTGTCGTGATCGGTGATATGCCCTATACCGATGCGGAGTACGCATTGCTGGAACAACCCGACGGCGCGCTCGCCAAAGCAATTAGATCTGTAGATCCTCCGGTTCTAATCCATTTAGGCGATTTCAAAAGGGGGCGGTTGAGTTGCAGTGACGAGTTGTTGCAAGATCACTATCGGCAGATTGCGTTCTTAAATCCCCATAAGACAGTCTACACACCCGGCGATAACGACTGGACTGACTGTGACCGTTTTACCTTATCGACACGTTATGATGAGCTGGAGCGGTTGGGGTTTCTTCGCCAGCTTTTCTTTCATCGAGATCAATGGCAATTAACCAAACATATTCCGGGTTTGGTGCGCCAAAACGGATTTGTTGAGAATGCCCGTTGGCGTATCGGCCCGGTTATGTTTGCAACGCTGCATATTCCGGGGACGAACAACGGCCGCAAGGAAATTTTGCGGAGTAATCTGGAAGAAGCGTTAAATGAGGCGGATTTCCGAGATCAGTCGAATAAGCAGTGGTTAAGTTTACTATTTGCAGAAGCACAATTTGCACAAGCTGTGGTGATAGCTTTTCAGGCGGATATTTTTGACTTCGATCACGACAGGCCATTATGTACACCGGATAATCGCACAGAGTGCGATGGTTATCGCATGTTACGCGATGAGATCAAACATTACGCGGCGCAATTCATGAAACCGGTTTTGGTCGTTCATGGTGATACGCCAGCCTATTGCTTGCATCAGCCGTATGCGGTGATTCCAAATTTGTGGCGGCTTAATGCGCCTGGTGACTACAAATATATCGACGCCAGTCAAATCGTATTTGATCCTGACAATAAAGACAGGCCATTTAGCGTAACCGGCTTACTCGACCCCAAAAACGCTCCAGCCGTTTGTGATGATGGCGTTTTTTAAACGTTCTCGGAAAACTTAAATTATGATATTCAGCATGACCGGCTTTGCGACCGCGAGCCAGCAAACACCTCATGGATCGTTTAATCTCGAGATTCGCTCCGTCAATAACCGTTTTCTTGATATCCAGCTTCGCTTGCCGGATGATTTTCGCCGGTTGGAAGCTGCGATGCGGGAATTGCTGACCACACAACTCAGCCGCGGCAAAATCGAATGCCGGTTATTGTTTTCACCGGTTCATACGGTAGAAATCGATCAGCAACTTGATCACGGTTTATTGGAACGATTGATGCAATTAGAGCAGACCATCCGAACACGCTACCCGTCCGCGGCGTCTTTAACCATCGCAGAGATTTTAAAGTGGCCTGGTATGCTCGAGAGTAATGCAGCACCTAGCGAGGAATGGGATGCAGTTGGCATGACGCTGTTGCAAACCGCACTCAAGGATTTAAAAGCTGCAAGAATGCGCGAAGGAGATAAGCTGAAAGCCATTTTGCTGGATCGCATTTTGCAAATGCGCCAATTGCTGCAAGTTGCATCTCCACGCATCCCGGCATTGATTGCTTCTTTCGAAGAAAAACTACGCGCCCGCTTGGAAGAAATTCTCGGCAATAACGAAGATGACCGGATTCACCAGGAAATCACGTTATTTGCCAGTAAAATTGATGTCGATGAAGAGTTGTCGCGCTTACAGGCGCATCTCGACGAAGTGGAACGGATTCTGAACCAAGGCGGTGTGGTGGGTAAAAGATTGGATTTTATGATGCAAGAATTGCATCGTGAAGCCAACACAATTGGCTCAAAGTCGGTTGATCTGGAGATTTCCCGGATTTCCATGGAATTAAAGGTGCTTGTCGAGCAAATGCGCGAACAAGTGCAGAATATTGAGTAATTTTTAAAAGCCTCTGACTATGGTGGTAGCGCGGCCTTGAAGAACAGCAATCTGTTGTAATGTGAAGAAAAGTGCTGTGCAAGATTTCAAATTTAATTCAATCAAGCTTATTAGCTTAGCTCCTCAATAATATTTAATGGCGAATAAATCCAACGTTGAATTTTTTAAAATTGACGTAATATCACATTAAACCTCTTAATGTAGGAAAAAACTTACTAATAAAAGAAATGTATTCCTAATCAATAAAAGGAGCATACCTACATAATATATCTATAAATATCCCGTAATAAAGACCCACATTCTTACTTGTGATTTTCGATCGAAATTGAAAAAAGAAATGCATTTTCTGTTAATAGAGATTTCTTTATTAATCACTGAGTCATGAAATTCAGAATTTGATGAAATGCTTCTTGATGAATGCCTGGATATTTCTGTAAGAAATAAAGCAAATAAATCGAGAGATTGAGAGTGCAGAAAATCCATATTCATTTTGCGATTACGATAGTCAACACATCCGATTATGTAATTTATTCAAAAAGATAAGTAAAAAATGGCGTGATCGATCCGAATTGTAATTAGTGAATGCTGGTGATTCAATTTTTTTGAAGAGTAAATTATAGGGAGATTCAAATGTTTACAGATACAACTATTAAATTCAGATTGGTTTTTGTATTGAGTATCCTATCAATGCTCATGATAGGTATCGGTGCCATGGGTTTATATGGATTCAACCACTCCAATGACGGATTGAAGACAGTCTATGAAGATCGTACTGTGCCTGCTGTTCAAATGGGGAAAATCCTTGATATCTGGTATCAAGTGCGGAGAAATGCCTTAGAAGCAGTGCTTTCTAAAAATGCCGACATTGCCAAAACACGAGTCGATGATGCTCATAAATTGATTAAAGAAGCGGAGGGTATTTGGGCCCAATATATGGCAACCAAGCTAACTCCTGAAGAAGCGGCCCTTGCCAAGAACAAAAACGAGATGCACGCCCAATATGTGCAAGCAATGAATAATACGTTTAAGTTTGCGATAGCTGGCGATTTTGATTCTGCGGCAACTAACGTTTCGACTGATGCTGAACCAAAATTTAATGCATTACGTGATAGTGTATTTGCCATCCTTGAATTGCAAGATAATGTTGCTGCACAAGAATATGCAGAATCCCAGAAAAGTTTTGAAACTATTTTCATGACTTCAATGATTATCATAGTTTTGGGCGTTTCGATGGCATTCGTATTCGGCATGCTGCTCTTAAAATCGATCGTGGATCCTCTGAATGA
>FRDC01000215.1_pt2 | contig 11949 bp, 9 predicted proteins | sample 1106171 | NCBI WGS metagenome assembly FRDC01 (sample SAMEA3930566, study PRJEB13176) | freshwater metagenome | biome: Drinking water system; feature: drinking water; material: water | place: Singapore | collected 2014-12-20
ATGGATGACCGACGAACGACGCTTCCTGCTACTCCTTCTCCCGTTTAATCTTGCCGCGCTCGGACTCGTCCAGATCTACAGCGCATGGACCATGCTGCATCACCGGGCATCTGCCACGGCGCTCGCACGTATGACTGAATCCGTGGTGGATCGATCGACCAGTTGCCTCTGTGCGTTCAGCGCGGCAATTCACCCTCTGGGACTGATCGCAGGTCGCCTTGTCGGCTCCGGTGCTGCCGCGTATTCCCTCTGGAGAGCTTCACGCGCCCACGTGTCGACAACACGTGATTCGCGGCCCGATGTCGGGAGCCTTCTCCCCGTGGCGATCCGCTATCGCCATTTTGCTCTCGTCTCATCAGCGGCGACTGTGTGCGACAGCGCGGCACGGCAAGCGCCGGCACTGCTCCTCGCGTTCCTTTTTTCTCCGGCCATCGCCGGGTACTACGCCCTGGCCTTCCAGGTCGTGAACGTGCCGCTGCTGATCGCCGGCGATGCGCTGGCCTCGACGTATTTCCAGCGCGCAGCCCGTTTGAGAGCGACACCGGAACAACTGACTCACAGCACTGCAAAATTATTCCGGTCAATGCTCAGCCTGATCATTCCCATGACGTTGGGTCTCAGCTTCCTCGGGTCCTCGGTGTTCAATCAAATATTTGGCAACGGTTGGGCACCGGCAGGGGAATACGCACAAGTCCTCGCAGCGGGATTTTTATTTATGTTTCTCCACAGGCCCCTCAGTGTGCTCTTCGACGTGTATGAAGCGCAAACCGCGCGGCTCCGGTTCGACATTGTCAACCTGGCATTGCGTATGGCCGTCATGATGGCCATAGCTCACTGGGGAGGAGCGCCTCTCATGGTGCTCCTGGGCTTCACCATCACCAGCGCTGCGATCTATGGATCGGCTCTCGTCTATCTCCTGAGCATGGCAGGCATCAGCCCCCGTCACAGCCTATGGATGATGGCCAGACACGCGACACTTTTCTTTCCGCTTGGATTCGGTCTCTGGACCATAGCGACATTCGGACTCTTTTCCGTCTCTGCACTTGGCGCTACCGTCACCGCGCTCTGTCTGCAAATGATTCTCCTGATGAAATTCGAACGCGAGACGCTGTCTCTCGGTTCGCTGCTGATACCGGGAACCGCACAAGTACGATGAATTGGCCTCACCTCATATTATGTGCGGCGCTCGCATGGCTTCCGTTCTCCGTCGGCGCGGTCACGTTCGAGGTCGGCCTTGTGACATTCACTGCCTACATCGCTGCCATCTTCTTACTAATTCCAGTCGCATTCTCTGCCACAGTCTTTGGATCGGCGCCGCTGGGATTCCGTACCATCGACGTGCTGATCCTCCTGCTCTGCGGATCATATTTAACCTCGACATTATTTGCTCGGGACCCGCTCGGAGCCGGCTATCTTGCGGTTCACGCCATTTTTATTCCTGTTGCATCTTACTATGTCATCAAGTCGCTCATTCGTTCCGAAAGCCACTATCGGAGATGCGTCCTGGCTCTCGCTGCTGGTTTTTCAGTATTCTGCGTAGTGGCGCTGATCGCCTTTCTGGTCTCAGGGATGGGAATGAGAGTGCGCGTGCTGTCGCGTGATGCCATTGCCATCAGCACGATGAGCATGACAGCTCTTGTGGTGCTCGCCATCGCGTCTGCGACTCCTCGATTCTTCCGAGGGCTTGGAATGCTGGGGGCTTTAGGAGGCCTCGCTGCATCCATGGCTCGATCCTACCTGGTGCTTCTCTTTTTGACTCCGGGAATATGGCGGCTTGTCCGGACAGGGTATGCCACGATCCTGCTCATCGGCTTCCTTGCCGTCTCGCTTGGAGGAACGCTCTTCCTCTCGACTAATTCTGACTTGCTGATGGCCAGGGGCTGGAATCCCGGCCACGAGAACAGCCTTGAGCGTCTGACGAATATTGAATACTGGAAGGAAGGATTACACGGTCGACTACTGACATTTCGAGAAAGCCTGCGCCACTTTGAGTCCGCCCCCATCTTCGGGACGGGGTTAAGACCGCCCGATGAGTTAGGTTCGACCGTTCACAACTTTCACCTGGAATGGCTTGAGTATGGCGGGCTCATGGGATACCTGCTCTGTGCGGGGATATTGCTCGTTCACTTTTCTTCTGTGCGCGATCTGGCGGACTCCGATCCGTGGTGCGCCGGCAATCTGACCATTATGCTTCTGCTCTACGCAAACGGATTGACCAACGGCATGATGCACGGACTAATGCCCTACTTATTATTTATTCTCTTAGGACTGAATGAGGCCCGACTGAATCTGGCACTGTCCTCCTCAGAAGAGGAAGAGAATGAGACCGAATCCATACCGGAGTCCGGCCTTTCTGAGCCCCGCATTATCGAGGCGTGAGCCGCTGAAGACATGAATGTTTCTCGCCCCATACAATCACACATCGTCGAGCGCCTGGTGACACGCGTTGCCTTCATACTGCTGCTGGTGCTCCTGACACCGTCTGCACTACAGGCAAGCCCCTCTTCGATGCCGTCGCGGGTTCTCTTCGATGAGGAGTTCTCCTGGTTGACCCGGGATGGTGCAGACCGGTTGCTTTCGCGGGCTCAAGCCGCTGGATTCGATACAATCGTTCCCTGCGTCTGGCATGGACGAGGCGTCACTTGGCCATCGGAACTTGCCCCCCGTGAACCCAAATGGGACAAAACCAGCACCGGAAATACCGATCCGCTGCTCTATCTCATTGATCGCGCCCATAAGATGGGCCTGAAGGTTCATCCCTGGTTTACAGTAGGATTACGCCAACGAGATTTCTTTCCCGAGTTCGCGGAAGCCGGCACACCGGAGAAAGCATTCAATTGGCATCACGCCGGATTCAGAAGTTGGATTGTGGCCCTAATGCTCGAACTCATTGCCCGGTATGACATTGACGGCATCAATCTTGACTATGTCCGCACCAAAGGGCACTGCACTGCTGTTTCCTGCTTCCAACACTATGAACTCACCCAACGGCGGGACTTGCAGAAAGATCTAGTCGTCAGAGCAATCAGTCAAGACGCACGACAGGCGCTGGCGAATTGGAACAGTCAAGCAGTCGGCAGCGTCGTCGAGCGAATAGCAAAGGAGGGGAGACGGCTCAAACCGGGCCTCTTCGTTACGATTGATTCTCTGGCCGGCGATGATTTGTGGATGGAGCAAGGCGCAAACGGGCTTGTCTGGGCACAAAATGGATGGATCGATCTCTTGTATCACATGGACTATGGCGAAACTCTAAATGTCCCTTTTCTTTCCCGATTAAAAAAGCAGGTAACCGATCCGACAAAAGTGACGATCCTGATCGGCAATTACGAAACTGCCGCCGGAAGCGCGTCCCCGCCGGTTCCACGATCTGCAGGGAAAGTTCAACAACTGCTTGTCCAAAGCCGCCAACTCTGGGCACCAGCTATGGTGACCGCCGTGTACGAATATCGCTTTATGACCGACGAACAGCTACTGGTCTTCCAGCAGGACCGTATCGATTTCGCGCATTAAACATGTTGCAAAGGATGTCCCATGTCTCTTGAAGACACCTTGTACCCACTGCTGAAATCCTATACCCAAGCCCCTCAATGGGTAAAAACCTGCGCGGGATACGCTTATACGCTTATTCCCAAACCGCTGCGCTATGGAGCTGCTCATCGGACTTTCCATACCGATGCAACATGCCTTCCTCAGCACATTCCCGCGCTCACGGATCGCAAACTTGGAGAGACGCTCCACTGGGCTATACGCACAGTACCAGCCTATAGCCCATACCGCTCGTTATTGTCGGGCGGTCTCTCCCCGCAGGAAATTCTCTCCAGGCTTCCGCTGGTTTCCAAAGAAACATTCAAGGCACAGCTCCCGGACTACCTTTCGCAAGGACGATCTCAGCGGACACGCATGGAAATGTTTACAGGCGGGTCAACCGCGCAACCCATGAGGTTTTTCCTGGAGCGGAACATCACCAGGATGAAAGAGCACGCCTTTGTCGATGAGGTGTTCACTCGCCTCGGCACCGGACCCAAAGATATCATCCTTGTCTTGCGTGGACGGACAGTACCTACCGCAAACACACCTGGGGGGCGTCTATGGATGTATGAACCGATTAAACGGCAACTGATCCTGAGCTGCGACCATCTTGAACCGCACTATATGCCGGAATACCTCAAAACGCTGCGGGAATGGCGACCTCGCTTTATTCATGCTTTTCCATCGGCGCTGATCCCGTTGGCACGATGGTTGTCCCAGCATCCCGAACCAGGGCTTAGCGCAGACATTAGAGGAATTCTGCTGACATCTGAAAACGTTTACGAGCATCAACTCACTCTGCTTCGATCTGTCTTTTCATGTCCCATCATCACTCATTACGGACACTCCGAACGGGTACTGATGGCCACATCTCTCCCGAATGACTCCCGATATTTCTTCTGGCCCCAATACGGATATTTTGAACTGGTGGACACAGATGGGAAACCCATCACACAGTCCGGGGCAGTCGGAGAAATCGTCGGAACAAGCTATGACAACCGCGTCATGCCTTTCATACGCTATCGAACCGGTGATTTTGCCGTTTTAAGTCACACCGCCCATCCGGATTATCCCTGCTACCCGGTATGCGAACGAATCGAGGGACGATTACAGGAATTTGTCGTTTGCGCGGATTCTCGTCTGGTTTCCATTACAACGCTTGGAGCGGCGCATTTTGATCTGCTGTCCGGTGTGGAGGAAATTCAATACGAGCAAATGCGACCGGGTCATGTCGTCCTTAAAATTCTGAGCGCCCGCGTGCTCTCGGAAGAGATGCAGAACGATATTCGACAAGCGGTTCTCAGCAAGACACAGGGCGGGTGCACGGTCACGATCCAGCACGTAGCACAGATTCCTCGGACGGAGCGAGGCAAACATCGGATGATGATTCAACACCTCGACATTCGGCAGTTTTTGGCTACCTCGACGACGGATGCTGCATGACCAGCCCCCCTATTATTCTTATGCTGGGCCCCTCAGTGACCAGCCCTGGGGGAATCGCCGCAGTTGTCCAGGCTTACCAGAAGCATGGCTTGTTTCAGACCTGGCCCATTCGGTATGTCTCAACAACTTGTCAGGGATCGAGCGCGAGTAAGTTCATGGTGCTGCTCCGCGCCCTGGCGACAACACTCGCATATATGTGCACGGGCAGGGTAGGGCTGCTTCACATACACAGTGCTTCCCATCACAGCTTTTGGCGCAAATCACTGTTCATGATCCTGGCCTATTGTTTCGGCAAACCGGTCGTACTTCATCTGCACGGTGGGGCGTTTCTCTCGTTTTACTCTCAGATGCCTGTGCTCATACGATCCTGGTGCATTCAACCCTTATTGACTCATGTCGACACGCTTATTGTTTTATCTCAGAAATGGAAGGATGCATTGGCCACAATAAGCCCTGCCATCCCTGTTAGAGTTATTGGAAACCCTATCGAGGTTTCACCTGAGCATCACCGTACGTTCGAGCAAAAGCCAGTACCGGTCATACTTTTCATGGGGCGACTTGAACAGGCTAAGGGCATCTGGGATCTGCTTGAAGCCTGTGCAAGCCTTGCACAGAGGGGGTATAACTTCAAGCTGGTGTGCGCCGGACCTGGAAATAAAGCAGAAGCCTATTCGCGCGCCTTACAGCTACATCTCGATCAACATCTCGTACTGCCCGGATGGGTTGAGGGAGAGACAAAACACTACTGGCTGAGCGAGGCCACGATGCTGGTGCTCCCGTCTTATTTCGAGGGGCTTCCCGTAACACTGTTGGAAGCCATGGCGTATCGCCTTCCGGTCATTGCAACCGCCGTTGGAGGAATACCTGATGTGATAGTTTCAGGAGAGAACGGTGTTCTCATTCGCCCAGGAGACATTTCTGCCCTTACTGAAGAAATTGTCCATCTCATGGAGTCTCCACAGCATCGTAAACAATGGGGCACCGCCGCTTTCAAGACTGCGTGCAGAAATTATTCTCCGCCGCAAGTCTTATCTCTCCTGAGCGACACCTATCGCAAGTACGGCATCACTCCAGTTGCGGTTCCAGCAACAACCACATTCAGCTAGCCACCCCTCGTATGCCGCTTTACATCCCATCGAGCAGCCGTGCCGCAAAGTAATTGTCGCCTAAGAAACTCTACTTAAATATTTTGCGTTTCACGTTCGAATGCGAGGGCATATTTGAACGCCGACGCAGAACAATCAGACACTGCCCCCATACCCGACCACCTCTAAGCACGAAATATCAACAACTTAGGATATCTTATCGGTGGCGCAGCTCTTGCTGAACAACGCTCGCATTGCGGCGAATGGGACTTTGGCATCTCTCAGAGTTCTTGAGTTGATGCCGCACCCCGTACAACCAGGGAGGATTCACATGACAACGATGCAGCGTGATAACCGTTTTAGCAAGGCGTCACGCGCCGGATTTGCTGCGGTACTTCTGGCAACTACAATGTTTCTCGCAAGTTTTGCGGCACCGGTCCAGGCGGCTCTTGTGACTTATACTTTTCAAGGGGCAGTCGGCGATGTCAGCGATCCATTGTTTCCGACGTTTAATACAGGCCAGACACTCTCCGGCAGCTTTTCTTTCAACAGTCTCGCCAATCAATTCGGCCCGGGTGCATATCCTAACGCTCTGACCGATATCCAGCTGAATCTTGGTGGGGCACATGGAGCATTGACGACCGGTACAAATCTCATTCGAATCATCAACGCGCCAGGCGCTGGTCCGGACTTTTTCCGCCTGAGGGGAAGCATAAACATGACAACCCCCTTGGGCACATTTGCAAACTCCGTGTTTCGTATCGATTTGCGCGACCCGACTGGTGCCGCGTTCAACAGCGTGTCCCTGCCGTCTTCAGGTCATTTGAGCGTGTCATCCTTTGCCTCTAATAAGTGGCAGCTGATCTTAGCCGGCGGGCGGGTGATCAGCGGATCGCTGACGTCACTTCAGGCTGTGCCCTTGCCCAGCACTCTCGTTCTCTTTGGTGCGGGGCTAATCGCACTTGTGGCCTTTGGCTCCGGCGGGCTGAGAAACATCCGAAAAGTCACAATGTAAACCAGACTGCTCCCGATCGGGACAGCAGGCAGTTGGGCTCTGCCGATACCACGACGAGGCTTGGTGATTTACTCGATCATCAAGCCTTGTCGTCTGTTAAGGAAACCAGGCCTGCCACCCGATATATGAATGATTCGGCAGCTTCCTAATGAACAATTGCGTTTCAGAGTAGCAGAATCAGAATTCTGACCGGGTTGTATTTGCAGAAATCAGATCCAAGAACACCAATGTCACTGGCAAAATTAGTCACCACTCATCATCTGGAAGCAGAGACATCATCTCTGTTGCGCAAACGCATCAACTGGTATGCCACCAGAGCGCGAGTGATGACGCCCACAGAAATTTTGCATCGTTTCTCACAAGGACTACAGCTCACCGAACTTGCGGCACGACACGCTACCGGCTATGGCAATCCAAATGAACTCGGACACAGATGGAACATTTATCCATTCTGTACTCAATCGGACCGGCAACTCCCCACACTGTCATGGCACACATCCGTCAGCGAGGAGTCTCTTCGCGCACTTTCCAAAGGGCAACTGCCAAATTTTCCCTTCAGCTGGTCATGGACAGGATCTGCTATCGACTGGCACAAGGCGCCGGATACCGGCAAGCAATGGCCGCAGCAGTTTTTCGGAACAATTCCCTATCGAACAGGCAACCCCTACGGCGATGCGAGAGTGATGTGGGAACCTGCGCGGCTTCAGCAGTTGGTGGCTCTGGCTCGGGCGGCACATGAAGCCTCGAGCGAGGAACAACGCCGGCCGCTGGTGACGGAAATAGAACGGTGTTTGATCTCATGGTGGAAAGCCAATCCGCCCTACACCGGCATTCACTATGTCTCAGCAATGGAATGTGCACTTCGAATCATCGCCGTGTGCCATGCTCTCGACATAGTTCGGCCATGGCTCACGTCGCCGGATGAGACCTGGTCCTCGATGATTCAGTTGGTACACTCGCACGCCGTCTTAATTCAAAAACGCTTATCTAAACACTCCTCGTCGGGAAATCATACCATCGCAGAAGCAACCGGACTTCTCTATGCGGGAGCTCTTTTTCCTGACTGGCCACAGTCAGACCGGTGGCGCAGCGAGTCACTTGCGCTTCTCGTTGAGTCGGCTGGACATCAGGTTCTTCCAACCGGGGAGGGGATGGAGCAAGCTTTTCATTATCTGACTTTCATTTCTGATCTCTTCGGCCTAACCGGAGCACTATTAGACCATCAGAAGCAACCGATCCCTCCAGCAATTACGGCAGCGCATCAACGTAGCCAGACTTTTCTCCGACATATTTCTCAACCATCAGAGCGTACGCCCAACATCGGCGACTCAGATTCCGGGCATGCCCTTTCTCCAGATCTCCGCTGGTCAGTACCTGCGAATCATACGTTCCAAACAACTATGCCTGCGCAGTACACGATCTTCCGAGAATCATCCAACGATCCGGTACAAGCAATATGGACGCATAGTCCGCTGGGCATGGCGCCTTGTTACGGACACGGACACGCTGACGCCCTCGCTCTGATGCTCACAGCCAACGGCGAACCGATTCTCGTCGATTCAGGAACGTACACATACACCGGCGATGCAGAATGGCGAACCTACTTTCGCAGTACTCGCGCCCACAATACCGTCACCGTCAACCAGCAAGATCAAGCCGTGCAACTGGGTAGCTTCATGTGGAAGCATCCGTACACATCTCGACTCGTGCGAATGGAAACAGTGTCAGCCAACCGCCAGATCGGAGTGGCCTGTCACAACGGCTATCAAGCTCGATTCGGAGTTACCCATTGGCGGGCCATCCTCTATATCGCTCCGGGATCGTGGGTGATTCTCGATCGGATGAACGGGTCAGGCACGCACACACTTGAATTGAATTGGCACTTCAACATTCCGCTTGTTTCAAACGGACCTCGATTTGCCGGCCACTGGAAAATTTATCAGGTTGCCCTAACTATTCAAGGCGGCACGACGAACTATGCCATCGGCACCACACAACCCATTCGAGGATGGTTTTCTCCACAGTATGGCGTAAAGACACCCGTCACAAACGTGTTCGCTTTGCATACCGGCGAACTGCCGTTTGAATTTTTGAGTCATCTCGTCATTTCACCTGAAACTCCAGCGCCGGTCAGCCCAGATGACGTTACATTATTAAGGAGGGTACTCGATGAAACCCAGACGCATTGACATACTCGGTGCACCGGTCGATTGCGTCACGATGGCCGACGCGTTGGCGTTCGCAGATGAAATGACGGCCGATGGGTGCCATCATAGTATCGTCGCCGTTAATCCGGAGAAAGTGATGCGGGCACAAACAGATCCCGCGCTTCTGGATCGCCTGAAGGCGGCCGACCTCCTGATTCCGGACGGTATCGGGGTCGTTATCGCGGCCAAACTTCTCCACCAGGCTTCATTGGAGCGGGTCCCTGGCGCTGAACTTATGCCGCTCCTTTGCGCACAGGCAGCCACACGCCGTCAGTCTGTTTTCCTCTACGGCGCCAAACCGGACGTCGTCGACCGTGCCGCGATTACGCTGATCCGCACATATCCGGGATTACAGGTTGCCGGCACACAACACGGATTCTTGCCGGACGGACAAATGCCGGCACTCATCGATCGCATCAACGCCTCGGGAGCCACCATGCTCTTTGTCGCACTTGGAAGCCCTCGCCAAGAAGAGTGGATCATGCAACATCTCCCCAAACTGAGAGTAAGCATTGTTCAGGGTGTCGGCGGGACGTTTGACGTGCTCGCGGGAACCGCCCAACGCGCGCCTGCGCTGTGGCGCGCCTGCCATTTGGAATGGTTATACCGTTTACTGTCTAATCCCACACGTGCACCCCGCCAAATCGCACTGCCTCTTTTTGCCTATGGCGTACTCCGCTGCCGCTTGCTAGGTCGATAACTCTGATGACTCCTGCGACAACTCATTCTCTCGCCGCACACACACCGATGGACTCAACACGTCTCGGATGGTGGAGTACGACTATCGCTCTTTTCGTTGCGATCTGCGCCATTTACGCCGACAGCTTGCATTACATGCTGCGGATCTGGCTGAGCGACGAAAACTACGGCCATGGGATATTTGTTCCGCTCATTGCGATTGCATTGATATGGCTCAAACGTCATACAGTTGCCGAAATACCAGTCACTCATCAGTGGTGGAGCTTGATTTATCTTGTCTTCGCCGCAGCACTATTTGTTGTTGGCGCCCTCGCCGCACTGTATATAGTCCAGCTGCTATCCTGGTGGCTCTGCGTCCTCGCCCTGTTCACGGCCATGCTCGGACCTGCGGGAGCCCGTTCCATCGCTTTTCCGCTCGCATTTCTCCTTACCATGCTCCCGCTACCCCAATTTGTCTCGCAGGGCCTGGCCAGTCAACTCCAACTTATCTCCTCCTCGCTGGGAGTAGGCTGCCTTCAGCTTGTCGGCATTACCGCTTTCCGAGAGGGGAATGTCATCGATCTTGGTCCGATCCAACTCCAAGTAGTGGAAGCTTGCAGCGGATTGCGTTACCTCATTCCGCTCATTACGCTGGCACTGCTTTTTGCTTATCTTTTCAATAAAACCTGGTGGAAACGGATTCTCATCTGCCTGTCGAGTATCCCCATTGCAATCCTGTTAAACGGTCTGCGCATAGGGCTTGTTGGGGTACTTGTCGAATTGTTTGGCTCCGCAGCGGCTGATGGGATATCTCATTTTATTGAAGGATGGATGTTGTTTGTCGCCAGTGTAGGGCTGCTCAGCCTTGTTGTTTGGTCCCTGGGATCTCAGTCTCCTTTTCAATTCTCCGGAACACCGGTACGTGCGTTGCCAGCAGCGGGCTCAGCACCTCCATCGGAAACATCGTGGTGGCAGTCGTTGCCGCTCGTCGCATTTGCCATTGCGATCGTTGCTCTCAGCATCGCCGCCCCGCAAATCCGGACGGGAGCATTTATCGATGTGCACCGAGACACGTTTACCCAGTTCCCCCTGCAAATCGATCGTTGGAGAGGAGTGTCATTTCCGTTGGAGAAGGCCTATCTCGATTCGCTCCGGCTCGATGATTATCTCTTAGCAGAATATCAAACTTCTGAAACACAGCCGATTACGCTCTATAGCGCCTACTACCGCTCGCAGAAAGCAGGGCAGTCCACACACTCTCCTGCAATCTGCATCCCGGGTGGCGGCTGGGAAATCTTATCTCACACGCAACATGACATTTCTGCCATGCATGACAGGGCGAGTTTGACGGTCAACCGCGTCGTTATCCAAAAAGGGACTCAGAAGCAGCTGGTCTACTATTGGTTTAAACAACGCCATCGATACATTACACAGGAATATGCCGTGAAGGGCTGGCTCTTTTGGGACGCGCTCCTGCTCCACCGGACAGACGGAGCTCTGATTCGCCTCTCATCCGCTATCTCAGAGGAAGAACGCGAGACGACCGTTGACAGCCGACTGGAACAATTCACCCGCTTGGTTGAACCGACTCTGCTGAGCTTCATTCCCGATTAACGAAATATATATCCTCTGGAGCGACTGTGAGCACATTGTTTTTCTTCGGTTTTATGGCATCCCTGCTCATCTCGATGGCACTGCTGCCTCCGCTTCGTGCAAGTGCCAGCCGGCTGCACTTCCTCGACATCCCGGACGAAAGAAAAGTTCATGCCACGCCGATCGCAAAAATAGGCGGACTGGCTTTTGGGGCCGGAACGTTTGCCGCAATTCTTATGTGGGCGCCCAAAGAAGATGTTGTCTTGGGGGCGCTCGTCGGCGGGTTGGTCATTCTGGCGTTCGGCGCGTGGGACGATCGGGTATGCCTGGGATACAAGGCCAAATTCGCCGGTCAGATTCTCGCAGCCGGTCTAGCGATATGGATCGGTGAGATTCAGAT
>FRDC01002569.1_pt1 | contig 11945 bp, 12 predicted proteins | sample 1106171 | NCBI WGS metagenome assembly FRDC01 (sample SAMEA3930566, study PRJEB13176) | freshwater metagenome | biome: Drinking water system; feature: drinking water; material: water | place: Singapore | collected 2014-12-20
GTTCCGGTGCCCAGATTGATCGCCGTCGCGCAAGCAAGGGCGGTCGCATTGTTATCCAGAATATACGGCACCGAAGCGGAAATAAGATCCGTTACGCCCGCCCGGATGACGGAAATGACATTGGCGGTTTCAGGAAAGCCGCCGGTCACCAAGAAAGAGGCTTTGGCTCGTACTTCGGCGACCGCGCTTTGGTTAGCTTGCACGCTTGTAATTGTCAAAGAGCCTGTGCCTGTGGTGCTCTGCGCGATCGTAAACGCAGTGCCCGGAACCGCTGCGGTAATCGTGATATCGTTGCCCGCTGAGGCAGCAAGGAACGCGGTCAACACGTCGATCTTATCGGTCAAATATGTGGCGACGGTGTCGTTACCCGCGATTGCGGTTGCTTTCGTTTCCCAGTCTGTCACCCGTGCGGCATTGAAATAATGATACAGCGACCCGTCGTCAAAATCGGCAATCGCATATATTTTTCCATCGTAATTCTGCGAGCTTAACAGCGCCCGCATATTGGCGGTCGAAGGATGCTGCAATCGCTGATAAACAATCTCGCCGGGAAGATTCACCGGCGCGGCGCTCGAACCGAAAACATATAATTTATTGTTGCTGCTGTGAAGGCCGAAGGTGCCGGCGGGGAGCGTAACGTAGGGCGTGAATTGCTTGCGGCTCTCCACATCGCCCCCGCGGGTGATATGGACATTCAAGCCTTCGATTAACGAGCCCGGATCGCCGACAATCGCCGGACGGCGGGTATCGACGCCATTCTTAAAATCTTTAATCTCGACGGTTGCCATCTCATGAAACGCGGACGGTTGTTCGACCGATCCGCCCCCGCGAGCTGCCAAGCCCCATTTGCACTGTCGAAGAACCAGACTGCGCGTTCGCTAAAAGCGAAACTAAATGCGCTTGCGCCAACTGCGCTTTTCTGTCGGCATCTTTTGCTTTTTGCGCGGCCAGTTCTTCGGCGGCAGCGAACAAAACAATCAAATCATCGTCCAAATCCGCGACGTCGGTCAGCGCAATCAAAGGCCGCAGGGGGCGCATGCCTTTAAACATCAATTTATCACTGTTGTTGTCGGGGATAGGCCATGCCTCGATCTGTGTTGCTGCGCCCGTCCAGCGAAGATCCCAGCGCTCGACCGGCGCCGCTCTTTCGTCGTTGTCGGAATCATATTGCGCGTACTCTCCAAAATCAATGCCGCGCTCAATGGTAACAGGTTGACTGTCTTGAACGACAACGACATGCTCCACACGATCAATATTCATTCCTGCCGGGACGTTATAATATCTTTGACCGGCAGCAAGCGGGATGGTCGATACAACGCGCAAAAACGGCCAAAAATGCCGCTCGTACAATAAGCGTTGCGTGCGAGCCAATAGCTGCTTCACATGGGCCTCAGAATCGGCGCCAACGGAAAGTTGGTTGGATTGCCGGGCTTCGTTGCGAAATTGTTCGATCAACTGCCCAAACTGAGTGCCCCGTGCCATTCATTATCCTGCGAGTTGGCCAATATCCACGTCATTGGTATCCACGTCCGTTTTTGGACGGGTGAACGAATTTTTAAGCTCGTCGTCTTCCTCTTTGACTTGCGGCAGCCGCGCCGGCAAATCCATATGATCGGCGCCGAATAAGCGCTCAAAATCAATCCGGGTACGATTCTGTCCCGAACCGCAGTAAATTTGTTTTAATTTTTCACGTTCAGCTGCGTGGGGCGATCTGTCGTTGCCATGCTCAACCAAATCTACCAAAGCATCTTCGCCATGCAGACGCCGTAAAATCATCACTTCGGCGGCAGACATGTTTTCTTTGTACACTTCGTGCATCACGGATCCGCTTAGCCGAAGTTTTCCTGAGTAACGGTACATGGTATCTCCCTAATTTTAGAAAAGGCTCGCCCCGAAAGGCGAGCCGATTCAAGTTTAGCCCGCGAATTGCGGGTTTCCGATAAAGTCCGGATCTTCAAGCACGAGGATTAGCTCGTAAGCCCGGTTTCCGTCCGGCGCCGAGTTCGGCACATAAGTGCCGCGCACGTCCGCCGTGGTTGCCGTGGATTTCGTTCCAATCGCCAAGCCAGCAACAGTCGTGCCGGCCGTTGCGTTCGCGTTATCCTGCAATTCTTTCAGGATTTGCGCGGTATTTGGCAAATAGACGGGCAAGCCCAACACGTTGCCAAAACCAATCGAAACGTTGCCGGCGCTGGCGCCGCTCACGCTAACGGTGATGTTGCGATAGTGCGCCTTAACGCCCGCCGCCACACCCGCGTTCGCGCCGGTTACGGTTTCGCGCACAGGATTACCAAACAGATCAAGGCTATTGATCGTAAAGGTAATGCCCGAATCGTTACCAACCGAGGTAAAGATCAAATTGCGCGGAACATCCAGCGAGGTTGTCAGCAACGTAATCGCACCCGCACCGCCAATCGCTGCGGCCGCACGCAGCGCCGTAGCGCTGGTTGCTACCGGAGAGCCAAGATTGACAAAACGGATTTGACCGCGGCTCACGATACCCGTCAGCAAGCTCTCAAAAGCGCCCGCAACGTCATCGCCGCCAACGTCCAAGCCGATACGCACCAAAGTGCCCGCCGGAATGGTCGTGCTGCCGTTATAAGTGATGGTGATGTTCGACGTGTTCAGCGTTACCGTGAATCGATCCGGCGCGTTGAACGTCGCCCCCATGGCAATCATTTGATGGCGCTTGCCTTTGAGGAAAGTGCCACGGCTGGTGCCGGTGGGGTAATTTACGGTGAACGTTCCGCCCGACGCAACTGCGGCGGACAGAAACTGGTCAACGTATTTGTAGGTTAAATTTGGTAAAGGCATAACTTGTACTCCTTCCGAATGACAAGGTTAAAGCAAGGGTTAGGTGATCGAAAACACGCCGCTGGTGTTACGTTGGCGAGCAGTCAATCCGCCAGCCCAAGTCGTTGCGCGGTAGAGAACGTATTTATTCTCTGGCCGTGCCGGGCTGTGTTTCTTCATGTCTTCGCCCTCGATAACACGCGGGGTGATCGCTTTGGTGTCCACCCAGTAGATGTATTTGCTGTAACCCAAATCATCCAAAGTAGGAGCGTATTCAATCTCGATGCCTTTGAACATCAAGTCAGCGACCGAGGCATCGATCTTGCCGGATTTTGCCCAACCTTCGAGCGTGTAATTGCCTTTTGCACGCAATTCGCGTTCCAAGAAGTCAAGCAAGTCCGAACCCGCGTAGCATTTATGCTTCGGCGCACCGTAACGGCGCATTTGACGGAAGCCTTTTTGCATGGCTTGAACCAGCAATTGAAGGCTCGGGTCGGCCGAGCTGATATTCAGCGCGGCATAATTGCGCCACCAAGTGTTTACCGATTGGTCAATCCCGCCCACGGTGATCGCGGAAGTCGGGTTGTCAACGATGATCGAACGAATACCGGGAACAAGTTTCGGATCAGCCGAACCGTCGCCCCAGAACATTTCGTCCATATCCTTCGCCATGCCGCCTTTCATGTCTTCCATCTTGTAGTCGAACAAGTTGGCAAGCACGGTGGCGTCACGCTGGGACAAACGATTCTCGCCTTTGCCGGTGGCGCTATCGGAGATAGAAATGCCATCTTGCAAAAGCTCGTGCATCGTCACGTTGATACCGGCGTGGATCAGTTTCCACGGGTAGCTAGCGGTACGAATTTTGCCCGGATTGCTGTAGCCAACTTCATCGTCGAACTGAAAGCCTTCGATGCGGGTGGCGTATTCGCCAGCAACGCGAACGGTTAAAAATTCTTTGCCGCCGGGAAATTCTTTCGAGGCAGCCATCATGTCGCGCAATAACGGGCGTTCTTGTTCGTTTTGAAAGAACACGCTACCGCGTTCCATATGAAAATCGAGCGCTGCGTTAGCGGCAGCGTCCAATTGTTCTAAAGTTACAATCGTAGTCATGGGTTAATTACCTTTCCGCGAATGGGTTTAAGCATTAACCGCTTGCAAGATCGCCTCTGCGGAGGTCTTGGGCTGCGGTTTGGTTGCAACTGCGGAACTGCCCGTGACATGACGAATTTCTGGTTTTTGAGGCTTAAACTGATTGAACCTTGCTTCAACCTTCCGGCGACAATCTTCGGCGAGTGCCAATGCGTCGTTCGGGGTCTTGGGCAATTTTCCTTCACGTTGAGCCCGGCTTAAGGCCAATTCGAGCATGTCTTTAACGTCGTTCCGTTTTTTTTGGTAATCAGGATCGGACGATGCCCACTTGGACTCCCAAGACGTGATAGTTTGCTGAATGCTTTTGACATTCGCCGCCATCTCTTCGACTTGACGCTGCTCTTGTTTAGTTTCTGAATCCCTAGCTTTCAGCTCGTTCTGCACGCTAACCGCACGCAGCCGGGCCATTTCTTTCGCGTCGGCTTCGGTCAAATACCCTTGCTGGACTTTCGTCGCCAGATCACTGGGTAGCACCGCGCCGGTCGCTTGCTGCAACTGCTCCCAGATAGGAGCCAGCATCTCAAGCGCACGATTGGGATCATGCCGGATAGCTCTCAATACCTCGAACGCCGTGTTCGCGTCGTCCATGGTAAGATCGTTATCCTTAAGAAACTTCACTACGCCTTGATATTGAACCGCTGCCGGACGCAAAGAATCATTCTCTTTGGAAAGATTCTCCACCGTCTCCAGCAATTTTCCAACACGCTTGCGCGTCTTAGAGTGAAGATTGCCTAGATCGTCTTTCGTGAAAGGCTTTTCCTCTTCCGTCGCTTCGCCTTCAGGTTTCGCTTCGGCTTCGGATCCTTCCGTTTTACCATCAGAGACAGGCGATTTCTCCTGAGACACATCGTCGGCCGCTTTCTTAATGCGATCGACCAAAGTCTCTTTTGCAGCCTTTGGCGCAGGGGATGAATCTGCTTTAGCATCCTCATTCGCGGCAGGGGCTTCCGCTGGTACACCCTTATCATCTGCGATTGGCGCTTCGGCAGCACCGGTAGTTACGTCGTTATCTTCGGTTGGCGAAACCGTCATACAGCCCTCCTAAAACTAGATGTTGCGATATGTCAATCGTCAGATACAAACAATATACACAAATTACGACAAACGAGTCAACAGCTTAGCCTTCGGCTAGAATTAAAATCGCGGTCAGTGTGCGGCGCCGGTCGGCTAAACGCTCTTTTACTGTCTCCGCAAAATAATTGCCTATCTGCAATTCGATGGGTTGCTCAGCCTCTACAGCAGCGATGGGCGTTGATTTTTGCATACCAAGCGCTTGGTCGATAACGGCTTGAAAAGCTGCTTGGCGCTCCGCTTCAATTTTCCGCCAATCAACTGCGGGCTCTTTCGGTTTGCGCCGCAACAATTCGCGATACAGCACCGCCCGCGGGATTAAGCCATAAATTTCTTCGGCGCTTGCTAGGGGGCCGGCGTTGTAATGAACACCCGCGTTGTAATAAAATTTGCCGTTATAATGCGCGGAATAGGCTGGCATCACCCACCTACATAGCTAACTTGCTCCGAGTATTCTTTATCCACCCAATGCACTCTAAGCCGTTTATCGTCATAATACCGGCGCAATTTGTCGCGCAATAAATCTTCTTTTTCAGAGAATTGAGGCATTTTATGCAGCTCTACGCTCAAATATTCGACGTCGGCCAAATGTTCGGAAGCCAGCAATGCGTCCCACTCCGCGCCTTCGCAATCTAATTTTAAGAACTTCACCCGCCCAAATTGTTTAATCAAAGAATCAAGGTCAATGCTTGGCGCCATCTCCACTTGCGCCCCGGCAATCGCTCCACGGTAATGGGCGCTGCTCGAATAATTCATGTCCGGCCTGTATTGCAGCCGCAAGGGAGCTGCATCCGCCGACAACCCGCAACGGACGGCGGTTATGTTTTTAAAAGCGGATACGTTCCGCGCCAAGTCTGAAAACGTCTCCCGCGCTGGCTCTAAACTGCAAACCTCGACTTGCGGAAAACGAGCAGCCACATAACAACTGAAAATGCCAATATGCGCCCCTACGTCAATGACCACATCACCCGGCGCGAATAGAACCCGATCCACATCGTAAATATCCGCCCTTATCTCCCCAAGCACTTGGTGAAACGGCTTTTGACTTTTAATATCAATTTTTACCCCGCGAACCTCAATCATTCTTCGGCCTCCACAATGCTGCCAGACGGCATTAAGGTTGCATCGGCGGTGTAAGCAGCGGTCAGCATGCCCGCATGGCTTGATTTTTCGCCTTCGGTCAATTGTATGAAGCTGCGTTCAATTACGCTTACGCACACTGGTTTTCCCTCGCGCAATATCTCTTTGCCCCGGGCATCACAAGCCGCGTAATAACGCTTAAAATAAGCATCCTGCGTGGGATTAGGCCGGGAAGTTTCCATGTCCATGCGGAACAAGTTTATATATTCGATAGGCGGTATATCGTCATATAAAACGATCGGATTGTCCAACCGGATAATTAACCTTGGCATAATACCTCCTTGTAAAAAGTCAGATAACCCTCAGCGGCGGCATCCCAAGTGAATTTCTCTGCGGTTTTTCTTGCCTGTAGAATTTTATTATCGTCGCGTTGGTGTTCTTTTATCGCCTTAACCAACCCTTCGATTGTCGGAACGTGAATGTCGCAATTATCTAAACTGCAATAATCGCGCATGCCGCAAATGGCTGTCGTTATCAAAGGCGTCCGGGCGGCCATGGCCTCCAAGCCAGTGATCTCGAATGGCGCCTTATTGATACTGGGGACAAGCGCCATCTCGCAAGATTTTAAATACCCAAATTGTTTGCGGAGCGGAAAATTCTTGAACCAAGTTATATTGTCGTAGAGATACTCCGCGGCCTTCATATGTCGCGCAAGCGGCTCCATATCTTCATGGTTTGGCGGGGTGTTGGCAAAAATCAAAAATTGATGATCGGGCAACGCCTTCGCGGCCTCGATTAAAAGCTCAACCCCCTTTGTCCGTACCATTCTGCCACAAAAATAAACTGCTTTTCTGCCTTTGCACAAATCGGTTATATCAACCGCGGGCTCGGCGTCGATGGCAGCGCAATCAATACCATTTGGAATATAAGAAAACGTTTCCGCTGGCTTGGCTATATCTAAATTATAATGCCCAATAACTTCAGCCGCATACGCTCTCGACACAAATGTCAAACGGCTCTCCATCAATGCCGTAATCTCATTCTGAAGGTCAAAATTGCTCACTTCGTTCCAACCCGGCCAAAAACAGTTTTCAACCCCAAAAGACAAGTGCATGGTCAAAATGACCGGGCAATTAAACCATCGACGCGCTATGTCCGCCACGGGCCAATTGATAGTATCGTGCAAATGTATCAGGTCAAATTGATGCTGCCGAAAATGCGACGCAAGCGTTCGCATCATGCCGCCATGAACTTGTTGGTGATATTTCATATCGCCAAAAATTTGGCCTTGATGATCCAGCTGAGCGCGTACAATTTCTCGCCCGTCAAAATGCGAAGCATAGCTACAATTCGAGCCATCATACCCCGATATGCTATTTTGCACGTCCTTTTTACAAAGAGCCTTCGTGATTTCATCCACCGCGACGCCAAGTCCGCCGTTTGGATTAAGAACATCGTTGCCAAGCAAATGAAGGATTCTCATGGCGTCGAATTCCTTAAACTTGTAAAAAATGCCGCGCTGGCACTGCATGTCACCGTTTGCGAGGACGCGCCGGTATTTCTGAAAACGACTTCTAAATTTGCACCGTTGATACGCGCAGACTTAACCGCAATAGTTGGCGCGGTCGAGCTGCTGCCAAAACTTGTACCGCCCGCAACAAACCCGCCAACAGAATTGTGCAATATCGCGCAATCAAGGAAAGCGCCATAAGCAGAGTAGTTAAGAAAGCTTGCAATACCAGCAGCTTCGGCCGTATTGGTGGTAAAAGCTATATAAACCCCGGTCGGATTAATGAACGTGCCGTTTGTGTTTTGTATAAAAATAAATCCATGCGTAAAATTGGAATTAGCCAAAGCTATCGTCCAAGTGTAATCGGTCAAAGCATTGATAGCCTGATTCAAAGTATAGTTAGCAACTTGTTTTGCAAACTCCGTGCGGCCATTAGCGATAGGAAGAATTCCGGTAATACTCCCGGAAGCCAAATTGTGCTTATGCCCGGGGTCAGCAGACAGCGGATTCTTCAACAAATAATCAAGGCTAGTCGTTACGTCGCTCCCATCCACGCCAACTTTATTTTCAAGCGCTAAAATGGCCGCATTAGCGTTCGCGTGTTGATTTTCGTGAATCAGATCCGGATTTGCGGGCACAAGGATTTTAGCGTTCGGGCCAATGCCATCTCTAATCGAACCATCTTGCCAGACATATTGCCCGGCGCCCGGATCAACCGGATTCGGCAAAACGTCCAAACCTGCGGGAAAATTCGTCGCCACTTTACACCGGCCTTATCGCTGTTGGATTGCCGTCCGAATAACTAATCTGCTTCGGCCGCAATAAAGTTTGTATAACGGCTTGGGTCGCCTCCAAAATCGTCGCCGAGAGATTATCGACGCTTGCGTTCAAGTGCTCGACGCGCTGCCCCATGCCGGCCAGCTCCATAATCGCTTGCGCGAGAATCTGCGTTGCTTGCGCTTGTGATTCCATTGTCGGAGCGCCCGCAACCCGCTTTTCCAAAATTGCCGCCACGCTGGCCACAGCTTGTACGGTTGTTTCAGTTCCGGCAGCGAGCGTTTCCGCCTCTTTTTGCGCCGCGCTTGCGACTTGCTCGCCTAAAAGTTTCAGCCCATCGACGATCGCCGATGCGGCCAATGTTTGCGAAGTAGCGGTCGGATTATCCGGCGGCGCAGGCGGCGCCGGCTCAGGCACGCCAAGTAAACGCCGCACAGTCTGTTCAACGACAGCGTCCGGCGTTTCCGGCGGGAAAGCCAATTGCTGGCCGTCATGTAGCTGCGCTATTTTCATGCGATACGATTCCCTGAAGCGTCGAATTGCATCACCGGATATGCTGGCTGCGCTCCCGGCGTAGTTTCAGGCGGCTTTGGCGCATTGTCCGCGCCCGCAGCGGCTTGTTGGGTTTGATCCACGGGCGCACCGGCCGGAGCCTTCGCGCCGGCGATCAATTTGGAAGCCATAGCGTTTAACGCCACTTGCGACGGCAACCCGTCGGCTATCAGATCCTCGGTATCAATATCCAGCAGCGTCGCATAGCGCTCCGCCAGCGGTGTCGATTTGACCCCATCCATTTGCAGCAAGAATGGCATGCCACGCTCCATATTCGCCAATTCCGCCGCCCGATTCGGCCGGCCGGACGATCCGGCCTGAATGTCAATCATCAATTCGTCGATAATCTCTTCGCGGCTCATTTCCGGCCACTGAGCGCCGGGCCCGGCAATTTTACGCGCTGTCTCTACCGACAACTCCAACAGCAGCAGCTGCGCCGCCGAGCGGATCAATTCGCTGAGCATTTCGTCAAGATCGTCCACGTTCGACGAATTGGCCGACATGCGCGAGCCCTCGGCGATCGAGCTTTCCGTCGCGGTAGCGCCGGAGGTGCCGCCGATATTGGCTTCTTGCGCCCCGACGGTGCGGTAAATATCTTCCATCTCGGAATTGGTTTCGTAAAGTGATGGATCCATCGGAATCGATTTAAACGACTGCAATAACGCATCGACGGTTTCACCGCCCGCCAACGCGTTCAGCTCGACGATCGCAAAGGGCGGCCGATTAGCCAGCTTGCCTTTGTCTTCTTCCGACAATCGGCCTTTTACGGTGACGTACATAGGCTGGTTCGACAAACGATGCAGCCGGCGGCTCTCGCGGGAACGGTTATACTCCATCTGCGTGTGGCGCAAAGCATGAACGTCGGAAATTGGATACAATTCGGTTTCATGCTCAACGTCGTTCATGGTCAAAACGAACAACGGCCAAAAACGCTCCAAGCGCAATTGCGGCGCGGCGGGCTCGCGCACAAAATCGGGATACCCGTCAACCAAAGTAAAGGTTTGGCCGGTGGTTTTGCACCAAACTTCCCAAACACAGGCGCAGCTATCCTTGAACGACTCTTTGTCTTTTGAATCACTGGCCGTCCAATTTTTGCCGGAGTCTTTACGATATGTCCGAAATTTTCCGCGAATATCGACCTTATAATCCTCTTGAATTTCTTCGGGCGTTTTATGAAACTCCCGCGCAAACCACTCCGCGCCAACCAACGTGCTTAAATGTTTGCACTTCGGATCGATAATAATTTCCGTGGAACGTGGGAAATCAAAAACTGGCCCTTCGCGCACAATCACTTCGGATTGGTTTTCTAAGTCGACAAGCATGGAACGCAACTCTTCGAGCCGCGCCGAATCTTGCTCCATAAGCCCATCGGCGGCATCCGCCGCCAGACTCTCAATTTTGGCGATCTGTGCGGAAATGTCTTCAATCTGCGTCACAACGTCCGGTGATTTTTCCATTAGACGCTGAAAGCCCAAAAACACATAACCCACGCCGCATATTTTGGTGCGGCGAACAAGCTGCTTTAATTGCAGCTTAAAATTCGGGCTTTGCTCGCCGAGGTAGTGGCGCAGCAGAATCTGCATCGTTTTGCAAACCCGATTCAGCATAATATTCTTTTGTTGCACTTGGCTTACTTCTTGAATCAGCATCAACGCCTCAGGATCAGGCGGTGCAACCGGAATCGGCATGCCCGTCGCGGGGTCAACAGCCGGTTGGGCAGCATTGGCGATCGATTCCATCGCCGCTTGCAAAGAATCTTGGCGACCATCCCAGATCGTATAATCCATGCGCGGCTTGCGCTTGGCGACAACGGTGGGATTTTTGGCGTACAGCCCCGCAACCGCTTGGTTGATGTGCCGAGTGATTAACGGAACGACATAATTGTTCGAGGCAATCCAATCCTTATCGGCACCCGCGTGCGCGAGCTGCATGTTATCGCGCATGCGTTTAAAATCGTCTTCAAAATGCTTTTTTCCGGCCTCGATCTTTTTCTGCCATTCCGTGACCAAAGCACTGCGGGCAGCGTCCGGCGCGGGCGCATCGCGCCGAATAACAGAGTCATCTGCGACCGCCGGGTCGATATTTGTTTCAGTTTCCAACATTTCTTACCATCCTGCTCTTGCTTTTTGAGCTTCCTGTTTCGCCGCCTTGCGCTTCGTGTCCGCAAGAATCCATTCAATCGAGCCAACCCGCACCACATTCCCGCTTTCTTCCGGCAAGGGGTTTGTTGCGGTCTGTTTGTTCAAGCCCAGCCCGAAAATCGCCAGCCAATCGACAAAATCGTCATGCGCCGCATACGGGAAACGCAGCAATTGCGCCCGCGCATCCGGCCACCATGCCGCGAATGACGGGAAATAAACTTTCTTCATCGACAAACGGCCTTGGATCGAACGCGCCCGGGTTTTCTTGTCCGCCACCGGTCGAATCGGGTCTAAAGTCGTGCCATAAACTTTTTCTTCCTGCATGCGCTTCAACAAGAACGGGCCGAAAGATTTACGGATATTTTCATCCTCCGCCCACCAAAGCATCGGCTTGCGCCGTTTCATCATTTGAATCATTTCTTCGACGGTGCGGTCTGTTTCCATGCGCTCCCAAACCAAATCCGGCAGCACCCAGATATTGTCATGGCTATCAACCCCGACGCAGCCAAGCACCGTAAAGTCTCGGCCTTCTTTGACGCTAACCGCGTGGTCTGAGGCGGCATAAATGTGGAGATTGGACGGAATGGCCGAGGGCGTGTCATATTCGACCAACCAATCGCGTAAAAAATAGGCGCCATCATCCGGCGCGGGCTGCCCCATCGCCAAAGCCGAGAAGGAACGCGGATCGCCGCGCTTCCATTCGGCGAAAAATTCCAAACTTTTATTTTCTGGCCATAACGTGCTCATTGGCTCGCAGCCGAACATTTCTATTACGTCGGGGTCTTTCGGCGGCGCCAACTTCAAGCGCAACAATTGCGCCAGCTTTTCGTCCTTCACGACGGCGGGCAAATTCAGATAAAACCATTTCTCGG
>FRDC01000057.1_pt2 | contig 11942 bp, 9 predicted proteins | sample 1106171 | NCBI WGS metagenome assembly FRDC01 (sample SAMEA3930566, study PRJEB13176) | freshwater metagenome | biome: Drinking water system; feature: drinking water; material: water | place: Singapore | collected 2014-12-20
TGTTCGGTGAGCGCGCCGCGGTGGCGCGCGCCGCGGTCTCGCGCGCGTCCGCGGTCAACCCCGACACCGTCGCCGCGCAGCGCCGGCTGGCGCAGTTCGTCCAGGTCAACCTTGCCGTGGGCGAGGCGGTGCCCGACGAGGTCAAGCGGCTCGCTGCGATCAAGCGGGTCGAGGAAGACACCGCCCAGGCGCCGGTGCTGCGCCAGCGCTTTGCGGACGAGAACTTCGCGAAGATCGCGCACGACGACAGCACCCCGCTGTCGACGCTGGAGAAGTCCGTCGGCAACGCCGTGCGGTACATGATGGGCGCCAGCGAAGGCGGCGGGCTCCCCGGTGATGCCGTCACGTTCGGCCGCTCCATCGCCAGCGCGGCGCCCAAGCTCGGCGCGGGCATCTACAAGCTGCTGGCCGCGCCGTTCGGGCTGGCCGACAGCGGCCTGCAGGCGCTTGACGACCTCGCCGCCGCGGTGACGAACACCCCGCGCCGCCAGATCGTCGGCAGCGCAGGTCCCGAGTCGTCGCTCCGCGCCCTCGGCGCTCAGGCCGACAAGGAAGCCGAGCGCTGGATGGGGCTCCACCCTGACGCTGGCTTCATCCGGCGCGCGGTGATGAGTGGCGCGCAGTCCGCCGGCCAGAACCTGATGGCGCTGCCGCTCGGCCTGTACCAGGGTGCAGCCTCGATGCTCGGGCTGATGGGCGCCACAGCATTCGGGCACAGCTACGGCAAGGCGCGTGACGCCGGCGTCGCCCCGCTGCAGGCCGCTGCCTACGGCGCCCAGGACGCAACGGCCGAAGTCGTGACCGAGCGCTTCCTCGGCGCCGCTGGCTTCCTGAAGAACGTGAAGGCGGGCAGCTCCGCCGGCAAGCTGTTCGCCTACGAGGTGTTCCGCGAGGTCCCCGGTGAAATGCTGGCGACCCTGTGGCAGCAGTTCAACGAGTGGACGAACATCAACCCCGAGAAGTCGATCAACGACTTCGTGTCGGAGCTGCCGGAGGAGCTGGCCGCCACCGTGATCGCCACGCTGGTGGGCGGCTCGACCCAGATCGGCGCCGTCAAGGCGGTCGAGCGCATCGTCAGCCGCGCCACCACCCAGGCCGCTGATGTGCAGGCCGCCCAGCAAACCGCGGCCGAGCTGCAGAACATCCTGGCCCTCGCCGCCGGCTCGAAGCTGCGCGAGCGCGCGCCAGACTCCCTGGCTGCGTTCGTCCAGGAAGTGGCCGACGAAGCCGGCGGCGCGCCGGCCCAGGTCTTCATCGACGCCGCGACCCTGGCCGGCGAGGGCGGCGTGCTCAACCAGGACGAGGTGGCGAAGGTGCTGCCCTCGGCGGCCGCGGAGCTCGCTGAAGCGCTCGCCACGGGCGGCGACGTGGCGATCCCCGTCGGCGAGCTCGTGGCGGCTATCGCCGGCACGCCGCTGGAGCAGAAGCTGCTGCCGCACCTGCGCGCGACACCGGAGGCTGTCAGCCAAGCCGAGGCCGAGAAGCTGACCGAGCAGGCCCAGGTCTTCCTGCAGAACGCTGCCCAGACGGTGATCGACTCGTCGAGCAACGCGCTCGAAGCCCAGGCCAGCGCCGATCGGGTGCAGGCCGCGGTGCTGCAGCAGCTGCAGACCGCCGGGCGCTTCACCAAGGACGTGAACCAAGCCTACAGCTCGCTCGTGCGCAGCTTCTACGTGGTGCTGGGTGAGCGCATCGGCAAGACCGCCGAGGAGGTGATGGCGGCCTACCCGCTGCGAGTGGCCGGTGTCGCGCCGACGACGGCCGATCTCACGCAGAGCGAGCAGCCGGCAGGGGAGACCGACACCCCCGAGTTCAAAGCGTGGTTCGGCGACTCGAAGGTAGTCAACGAGCAGGGCGAACCGCTGGTGGTCTACACAGGTACTTCGAGCGACGCCGACTTTGTCAAATTTCGGGCGCCCCGCAACGGTGTTTGGTTCACCGCCGACACCGAGACGGCTTCTGGGTACGCGATCGACAACGACAGCAAGAGGCTGGCCCTAGTGGACGGCAAGTATGTCGAGAAGAACACCGCGGCGCGCGTGATCCCGGTGTACTTGAACTTGCAGAACCCGAAGGTCTACGAGCAGTGGCCTGATGAACTTCGGCTTGCGAACAACTACCGCAAAGCGCAGGGGGTTCTGTTCGATCAGCTGAAAGCGCAAGGCTACGACGGGGTGTTCGGCCCAGGCAACACCTACGTCGCCTTCCGCCCCGAGCAGATCAAGAGCGCGATCGGCAACAGCGGCGCGTTCGATCCGAACGACCCGAACATCCTGCACCAGCGCGCCGTCGGCGACACCAAGTACCAGCAGCGCGCCATCGAGCTCGCCAAGAACGAGAAGGCGCCGCGTCGCTCTGCCGTCGCGTTCATGTCGGGCGAGGTGCGCACGCCGCTGCTGCCGGTCAACGAGGACATCTTCGCCTTCTTCACCGAGCGCAACCGGCGCGGCATGGAGGACTGGCCTTCGCGCCCTGCCGTGAAGCGCATGGTGGCCGCGCTGCGCGCCGAAGCGCTGCACGCGCTGTCCGACGCCGGCAGCGCTGTGGGGTGGTACGGCCGCAAGGTGAAGGCCGCCTTCGACATCCTGGCGCAGCTGCACCCCGAGGTCGCCACCGATGAGGAGGCCCGCTTCGGGTTCACCGTGATGCTCGGCATCACGTCGAACATGACGGCGGTGAACCAGAACTTCGAGGAAGCCGAGGCGCTGTACCGGCAGTGGAAGGAAACGGACGTTTGGCCGACCTCGGTGCAGGCGGCCCAGGCAGCCGAGGCCAAGGGCATCGCCCTGGTGAAGGTCGGCGAGCTGATCGCTAAGCACGGGTGGGAGAAGGCCCGCGACTTCCTGACCTCCAAGCACACCAAGGAGGAGATCGAGGCGTTCACCGGCTACGAGGTTCCGAGCGAGTCCGCCGGCGAGGTGGTGTACGGCGCCGCCTACCTCGGCTCGAAGATCGGCACCTTCATCAACAACCTCTACGGCAACTTCGACTCAGTGACGATGGACCGCTGGTTCATGCGGTCGATCAACCGCATCCGCGGCGCCATGCTCTCGTTGCCGGGCACCTTCTCCGACACGCTCGCGGCGCTGCCCGACTCGCTGCAGAACGCTCAGGCGTTCGGCTACGACGCCGGCCAGATCAGCCGGGAGGTGGCGAAGTTCCTGAGCCTGCCGGAGGAAGCCCGGCAAGACGTGATCGTCGCCCGCAACGCGTTGCCCACCACGCTGGACTACCTGCGCGAGCGCGTGCGCGTCTACGCCCGCGGCACCGTGGACTCTGCCGGGGTGCGCCACACCTACTCCCCGCGCACCCACGAAAACGTCCAGGCCAAGCAGCTGTTCGAGGCCCTGACGCTCGACGATCAGACCCCCGCCGGAGGGGGCGAGCGCCGCCTGCTGCGCGGTATCATGCGTGAGGTGCAGCAAGGGCTGCACGACGATGGCATTCCCATCGAGCTGGCCGACCTGCAGACGGTCTTGTGGTACTTCGAGAAGGACCTCTTCGCCCGGCTGAAGAACGCCCAGGCGGAGCTGTTCGATGCGGCTGCAGCCGGTGAAGAGGTAGGAGCCGAGGACTATGAAACAGCAGCGCAGCACGTCGCTCGACTACGCGGACTCGTTCTCGGGCCGGGGGCAGAGCGAGCAGGATCAGGCCGAGCTGGCAAGCGGGCTGCTGCCGCGCGAGGGCCTGACGTCCGGGCCGCAGCAGACATCGCCGCCGATCAGCCCCTTGCCGGGCTTCCTGCCGTCGTCCGAGTCGGGGACCGCGACGTAACCTTCGGGCCGTTCGCGCCGGCTCGCGCCGCCGCTGAACGGTACATGGCCCGCGCCGGCCTGCCTGAGCCCGCCCTGGCNNCAAGGCCCCCGCGGTTCGTTCAACCCGTCGACGCTCACCATCACGCTGCTGGAGACCGCCGACCTGTCGACGTTCCTGCACGAGACCGGGCACTTTTTCCTGACCGTGATGGCTGACGTTGCCTCGCAGCCGGGCGCCCCGCTCGGTGTGCGCGAGGACATGCAGAAGCTGCTCGACTGGTTCGGCGTGAAGGACCTCGCGACCTGGAACGGCATGAAGCTGGACGAGCAGCGCCCGCATCACGAGCGCTTCGCACAGAGCTTCGAGCAGTACCTGTTCGAGGGCAAGGCGCCGGACACCGAGCTGCGCCCCCTGTTCCGCCGCTTCCGCTCGTGGATGCTCAACGTCTACCAGTCGTTGACCCGCTTCCTGGCGGCCAACGAGACGAAGCTCACCGACGAGGTGCGCGGTGTGTTCGACCGCCTGCTGGCGGTGGATGACGCCATCCACACCGCCGAGGCGGAGCGCCAGTACCTGCCGATGTTCGACAGCGCAGCGGCCGCCGGCATGACCGACGAGGAGTGGGCGGCGTATCAGGCCGAAGGCGCGGAGGCCACCGCCCGAGCTCAAGAGAAGCTGCAGAAGCGCAGCCTGCTCGACATACGCTGGCGGACCCGGGCGCACGCGAGGAAGCTGCGCGAGCTGCAAGCCGACGCCCGAGCGAAGCGTGACGCTGTCGAGGCCGAGATCAAGGCGGAGCTGGCCGCCACGCCGATCGAGCGCGCCCGAGCACATCTGCGTGAGCTGCGGGCCACGTCCCCGGAGGACAAGGCTGCGCTCAAGGACTGGAAGGCCCGCCGCGAAGATGAGCTCGTGGCGTTGCGCGCGAAGGTGCGCGAAGAGTTCCTGGCCCAGACCGAGGCCCGCGAGCTGAAGGGACTGGCGAAGGGCCAGTTCCTGGCGAAGAACGCCCGCGAGATCGCCAACGAGGCGGAGCGCCGGCTGCTGGCCTGGGAGCGCGCCAACCCCAGGCCGCGCCGCGCGACCGCCGCCGTCGACCTGGAGGCAGCCGCCGCACAGTTCGGGTTCACCAGCGGCGACGAGCTGCGCATAGCGCTCGACGAGACGCCCAGCGCCGCCGAGCTGCTGGAGCCTCTGACCGATCGACGCATGCTGGAGCGCTACGGCGATCTGACAGACCCGCAGCAGCTGCGACGCGCGGCCGACGAGGCGGTGCACAACGACGCCCGCGCTCGCTTCCTCGCCACCGGCATGCGGGCGCTCGGCGACACCCGCCCTGCACGGGTGCTGACCGCGATGGCCCGCCTCGCCGCGTCCGAGCTCGTGGCCGGCCGCAAGGTGCGCGCCCTGGCCCCCGGGCGCGCGCGCGTGGCGGAGACCCGTGCCGGCAAGACGGCGCTGGCTGCGACCGCCGCCGGCAAGACGCGGGAGGCTGCCGTCGCGCAGCGCGATCAGCTCATGAACCACTACCTCGCCCGGCTCAGCACCGAAGCGCTGGCCGAGGTCGACAAGGGTGTGGCCTACCTGCGCAAGCTGGCAAGCGGCTCCACCCTGCCGCCCGACTACCAGGAACAGATCGACACGCTGCTCGAACGCTTCGACCTGCGCGAAACGTCGCAGAAGACGGCGGAGCGCCGGCGGTCGCTGGCAGAGTGGGTTGATGCGCAGCGGCAGCTGGGTATCGAACCTGAGCTTCCGCCGGGGCTGCTGGACGAGGCCCGCCGCCAGAACTACCGCGACCTGACGGTCGAGGAGTTCCGCGGCCTCGTCGACACCGTCAAGCAGATCGAGCACCTGGGCCGCCTGAAGGGCAAGCTGCTCACCGCGAAGGACCAGCGGGACTTCGAGGCGGTGCGCGACGCGCTCACCGCCAGCATTGTCGCCAACGCTGCGGGGCGCAAGGCCGACACCCGCACGCCGACCACCAACCTCGGGCGCTGGCTGCAGGCTGTGCGCAACTTCGGCGCCGCTCACATCAAGGCCGCGACCCTGGCGCGCGTGCTCGACGGCGGCAAGGACGGCGGCCCGATGTGGGAGACCTTCGTGCGCAGCGCCAACGCGGCGGGCGACATGGAGACCACGATGCGGGCCCAGGCCACCAAGGACCTGACCCGCATCCTGGCCCCGCTCTTCGACGGCGGCAAGCTGGGTGGAAAGGGCCGCTACTTCCCGAGCGTTGGCCGCAGCCTCAACAAAGAGTCGGTCGTTGCCATCGCGCTCAACGTCGGCAACGCGTCGAACCTGCAGCGCCTGCTGGGCGGGGAGGGGTGGACCGAGGATCAGCTGAAGCCGGTGCTGGCCTCCCTCACCGAGAGCGAGTGGGGTGTGGTGCAGAAGGTGTGGGACTACTTCGAGTCCTACCGACCGCTGATCGCCGACAAGGAGAAGCGGGTTCGTGGCGTCGAGCCGAAGTGGATCGAGCGCCGGCCGTTCGATGTCGAGCTCGACAACGGGCAAGGTCAGCGCCGCACGATCTCGCTGCGAGGCGGCTACTACCCGGTGAAGTACGACCCGGCGGCCAGCGTGCGCGCCGAGGAGCACGCTGACGCGGACGGCGCACGGCGCCAGCTGCAGGGCGCCTACGGTGCCTCAACCACGCGCCGCAGCTTCACCAAGACGCGCGCCGAGGAGGTGCACGGGCGCCCGCTGCTCTACACGCTCGCCGGCCTCTACACCGGGGTGAACGACGTGATCCACGACCTCGCGTGGCACGAGTGGCTGATCGACGCGAACCGGTTGCTGAAGTCCGAGTCGGTGGACCAAGCGATCCGCCAGCACTACGGGCCGGCGGTGGTGCGGCAGCTCAAGAGCTGGCGCGACGCCGTGGCGGAAGGCGAGGGCGGCGCGACCGAGGCGCTTGACCGCGCACTCGGCGCGCTGCGCCAGAACGTGTCGGTGGCCGGGCTGGGCTTCAACCTGATGTCTGCACTGCAGCAGCCGCTCGGCTTGACGCAGAGCATGGTTCGCGTGGGGGCGCAGTGGATCGGCAAGGGGTTGATGCACTACATCGCGAACCCTCTCGGCGCAACCCGCACCGTGCAGGCTCAGAGCGAGTTCATGAAGCACCGAGCGCAGACCCGCTTCCGCGAACTCAACGAGCTCCGCAACAAGGTGCAAGGCCAAGAGAAGATCGCCACCCGCTACGCCTACTGGCTGATGACGCAGGTGCAGCAGATGGTCGACGTACCAACGTGGCTTGGCGCCTACGAGAAGGCGGTCGCTGAAGGCAACGACGACGAGCGAGCCCGCGCGCTGGCCGACCAGGCGGTGATCGACGCGCAGGGCAGCGGCCAGATCAAGGACACGTCGGCCATCGAGCGCGGCGGCCCGGCACAAAAGCTCTTCACCGTCTTCTACAACTTCATGAACACCGCGCTCAACGCCGGCTACGCGGCGGCGCAGTCACCGCAGTCGCGCGCCAAGAAGGCCGCCGACATGCTGCTGCTCTACACGGTTCCGGCACTGCTGGGCTACATGCTCAAGCACGCGCTCACGCCGGGCGATGCCGACGAGGACTGGGCCGCGACCGCGCGCAAGCTGCTGGCCGAGCAGCTGAACTACCTCATGGGCCTGATGGTCCTGGTGCGCGAGTTCGCTGCGGCGGCCAAGGTGGCAGTGGGGTTCGAGGACCCTATCTTCGGCTACGGCGGCCCGGCGGGTACACGCGTCATCAAGGACGTGTCGGACCTCGCCAAGCAGACCTCGCAAGGTGAGTTCGACGATGGTTTCCGCAAGGCGTTCATCAACGTGCTGGGTGACCTCACGGGCATCCCGTCAGCCCAGGCGAACCGGACCATCACCGGCGCGAAGGCGCTGGTAGAGGGCAAGACCTACAACCCTGCTGCGCTGCTCTTCGGTCACGAAGAGCCGCGGTAGCGGGAGACCTTACTGCGGCGTTGATGCCGGAAAGTAGCGACCATGACTGTCCCCGCCACCACCCGAAGTGCAGGTCCTTACCCTGGCGACAACTCCGCCACGGTGTTCACCTTCGGCTTCAAGGTCTTCTCGGTCAACGACATCGCCGTGGTGCTCGTCTCGGGCAGCACGCGCACCGTCCTGACCCAGAACGTGCACTACACCGTCGGGCTCAACGTCGACCAGTCGACCTCGCCGGGCGGGTCGATCACCTACCCGATCAGCGGCTCGCCGCTGGCGCCCACCGACACCATCACGATCGTCGGCGCCACTGAGTACAGCCAGACGCACGCCATCCCCGGCGGCGGCAACTTCAACCCCGAGGCGATGGAGCGCGCGCTCGACCGCCTGGAGTTCCAGATTCAGCAGCTGCGGGTCCTCGCGACAGCGGCGCTGCGGGTCGGCGACGGTGAAACGCTCGACGCCTTTGGCACTGCAGCCGACCGGGCCGACCGCATCATCGGCTTCGACGGCACCGGCAACCGCGCGCTGCTCCTGCCCCAGGCCGGTGATGCCACCGATCTCGCGCTCGATCTGGCGGACCCGAACAGTCTGACGCACGGCGACGGGCAGGTCGCTACGAAGCGCAACGTCACGGGCGGTGTCGCCACCACGGTGCACGACTGGATCGAAGGCCAGATGCTCAATGTCGTGAGCGACTTCGATGCGGACCCGACCAGCAGCGGCGACCAGACCGCGAAGGTGCAGGCCGCCATCAACGCGCTGCCGGCGCGGGGCGGCATCGTCTATGTGCCGCGGGGTGTGAAGTTCAATCGGAAGAGTCTCACCCGCCCCCAGCGCTCGACGATCCGCTACTTCCTCGACGACGACACCTCGCTCAGCACTGCGGAAGCGTACTTCGGTGCCTTCGAGACCAACGAGCTCGTCGACGACATCGCCAACGCCAACTCGGCGGGCGCCGTCAACGAGGACCGCAAGCAAGCACGTCTGCACCCCGGCCACATCGTCGACGTGATCGCGGACGACACGACGCATGACGCCTACCTCGGCGTCGGGCAATCCCGCCTGGAGCCGAAGCGGGCCAGCTACAACATCTTCAATGAGGGGATGGACTGGTGGCGCGTCGTCACCGAGCACTACTCGAACGCGTGGTCGCAGTACAGCGGCACCTCGATGCACGCGTGGTGCCCCCGCGTCACGCTCGTCGGCATCACGTCCGCGAGCTACGCGCCGGCGCCGGCGTACCGGCAGCTCATCACCGGCAACATTAGTGGCGCGCGCGGCTACTTCATCAGCTCCGACGGCACGCAGACCGTCGTCGCCTGGGTGCACGGCGTCTTCCAGGTCGGGGAGACGGTCAACTATGGCTCGGGCCTCAACACCGCGGCGACCATCACCTCGCGCGCGGCATCGAACGCGATCGGCCTGCCGGTCATGTTCGACCACATCACCGGCGCGATCTCCTACGGCGGCCCGCCGGGCAACGTGGCAAAGTCCCACGGCTTCTTCGGCGACCTCGTCGTCGCGCGCACGCTCAACTTCGGCCAGCGCGCACCGGAGACCACCACGCACCCTGCGATCTGGCTGATCGACAACCACCTGAACCCGGCCGGCGGCTACGGGGTGAGCTACGACACCACGCCGGCTGCAGCCTTCAGGCGCCTGCGCACGCGCAAGTGGAACGAGACAACCATGCGCGGCATGGTCGGTGCGACGCAGCTCAAGACCTGCTTCTCGAACAGCGCTCTGATCGAGACGAGCGCGTTCAACGTGGCGACCCTGGCCCGCACCGCCACCGGCAAGTACGCGATCACCGCTACGACCGCTCTCGCCCGTGCCGACTACGCAGTGCTGCTGGGCCGCAGCGATGTCGCGGACTTTCCGGTCTACAAGAACCGCGCGACCGGGTCGTTGGAAATCTGGAACTACAACAGCGCCGGCGCGCTGGCCGATCTCGTCGGCGAGGTGTCGGTGCACTGCGTCTGCGGGGACATCTAGCCGATGGAGCTGCTAGTCGCTGCTTTCGCCGTCGTCGCTGCGCTCTTCCAGACGCTGCTGGTGGCGGTGCTGATCTACGAGAACCGAACGCAACGCCAGCTGGAACGCGAGGCGCAGCTGCAGGCTGCCGCCACGGTCGCGAAAGCGATCGAAGGCAACACCGAGTTCGTCGGTCAGATGCTCGCCGCCTTCACCAAGCCGGGCGGGCCTTCGCTGCGAGGGCCTATTCGATGACCAACTGGCTGCAGACCTTGTTGCGTTCGCTGGCCCTCTACCCGCCGGAGGTGGACACCGCCCCTGGCGATCTACTGCAACGTGTCGTGCAGACGAACGAGGCCACACGCGTGATGCTGCTGGCCCAGCTCGCGGAGACCCAGGCTCTGGCCCGCACACCCACCCACAGAGCACCCCGTGACTGAGACGCTGCTCCACGGCATCTACACCCCCATCGTTCTCAGCACAGCGCTGGCGATGTACCTGTGGGTGGTGCTCCTCGTGCTGCCGGTGCTGCGCGGCGCGGTTCTGGACCCTGGCAAGTACCTCATCGGCTTCAGCGCCTTCCAGCTGATGCTCGCCGATCACATCGAGAACGTCTGGTACGGCATCGGCCGGGTGTTCGACGTGCCGTGGATGCTCACGTCAGCGCAGCCTCTTGCGCTCGCGGCGAAGACGCTGATTCTTAGCGGAACCAGCACCATGCTCGTGGCGCTGCTCGCTGACCGACAGAGGGTGGTGCCGAAGGTCGTCTCTGCCATCCTCCTGCTGTGGGCCGCGGGCATCGTGCTCGCGGTGCTGGTGTGAGCGCCATCCTGCCGCACGGGCCGCTGCCGGCGCTGACGCCAGCGCAGCTCCAGGTGGAGCACGAGCGCCAGCAGGCCGAACGCGAGCGCGAGCACGAAGCGCAGATCGAGTGCGCCGGGCTGCAGTGGGAGCTGCGGCTGGCGTGCGAGGAGGCGGCCAAGTCCGCGCTGCTGCGGTACACCTACGTCGGCTGAGCTGGGGAGGAATCCGGGGAGGAATCCGGGGAACCAAGGGGTGCTGCAGACCCCCGCTTCTTGGACAAACAACCCCCTCCAGTCCCCTTGGTTCCCCGGGAGCTTGGGTTCGAGTACTCGTGCCACGGTGTCTTCTCGCCGGGGGCGGTGAGGAAACCCCAACCCTGCTGCTTCGCGCCGGTGATGAAGAGGGTCCAGGTGAGCTGGCCGGGTAGCAGCTCCAGGCGGTGCCAGTCGGCTGCGCGGCGGAAGAGCACACTGCCGGGGCCGTGCCACTTCGAGCTGAGCAGGCTGCCGTGCTCGTCGTAGCGGTGCTCGGTGTACCCGCCCGAGAGGATCACCGTGACGTAGGGCCACGGGTGATCGTGCGGGTCGCGGCCGTCGTCGCTGCGCAGGATGCAGTGCAGGCGCGCCGCGATGCCGAGGCGCTGCAGCACCGCGGCCACCGGCCGGAAGCGGAAGGACACCGGGCCGGTGCCGTCGGTGAGGTAGCCCTCGTAGGGGGCGCCGAGGCTGTCCACCGCCCGCACAGGCCGCCGCACTACGCGCCAGTAGGGTACGAGCCAGTACCGGTTCATGTAGCCGGGGAGGTGGAAGTAGGGGGTCCGCTGGGCGCGGGCGCGCAGGAACTTCAGGGCTGCGTCGCAGATGCGCTTGATGATGGTGTCCACTTTGCTACCTCTCAGTTCTCGGGTTGAAAGGCGAGGTCGACACCGACCTTGCTGGAAAGGAGGCCGAGGGGCGGCAGGTCGTTGCCTTCGGGGTAGGTGTCGAGGAAGGTCAGCAACATCACCACGTTGCAGAACACGTGGCCGCGGTGCGGCAGGCCCGACTCGTTGTCGAGGAGCAGGCCGAAGTGCATCGCGACGAGGTGCCGCGCCGCGCACGCCAGCGGCACCGACCAAGGCATACCCTTGGCCCAGTTCCATGCCGCGTACTTGCGCCGGCCGTACTCGAAGACCCTGGCGCACTCCTCCCACCCGTCCGGGCCCAGTCGTGTCAGCACATCGAGCAGGAAGTTCGGGTCTTGCCCCCGTTGCCAGACCCCCAGCGATTCGAGGGCGGCGACCGGCGTATTGCGCGAGGTGTCGCGCTTGAGGACGTCGAGGCTCGCGGCCAGCACGTCGAGCGGGATCAGCGAGAAGTCGGGCTTGCCGCCGTTCGCCCGCGCGCCGCTGCCTCTCTCGTTGCTGTGGATGTCGCCGATGGCGAACCTCAGGCCGTCTTTTCGCGCCTTCAGCTCAGCCTCTTTGCACA